>Ga0180434_10000436_pt1 | contig 61334 bp, 53 predicted proteins | sample SS_ome_7_FD_132453 | JGI IMG/M metagenome (GOLD analysis project Ga0180434, IMG submission 132453) | Hypersaline lake sediment archaeal communities from the Salton Sea, California, USA - SS_1_D_2 metaG | ecosystem: Environmental > Aquatic > Non-marine Saline and Alkaline > Hypersaline >...
AGGCTGGTCCGGGTTCCGCGCAACTGAGTAAGCAATCAGTTCTCAAGTCAGCAGGGTTACATTTTTGGGACAGATTGCCCAGCTGGATTCCGTATGTTGGGGGTGCAACATCGCCCTGGGGATTAGTCAGGGCGTTCAATCATTTAGCCAGGCAAAAACAATTAAACTGGTTCGCCCGCAGAAAAAGTCATGCGCGAAAAGCCCATGTGTTAGAAAGCTTGCTGATGGGACGCCCTGTTTCTGCACTCAAAATATGGAAAAATGGCGGTGCACATTGGATCACACTGGTTCGGTACTCCAGCAAAAAGGAACGCCTGTATTTCATCGATCCAAATCCATACCTTGAATATCTCCCGGAAAGCAAACGGCTGCAAAGCCAGTCATGGGATGCGTTTTTTGACGATTGGTCCCGCTCTTCCTGGTGGTCAAGAATACTGGGCATCAAGCAGGAATTGATCATATATTCCAACATATCCTGATAACCTCTCCATAAAAACTCCGATACCAGCTGCCGGGGTTGGGTTGGTATAATTGCCCATTAGCAGAACTAATTACTTATCCTGGAGTTTCTATGCAAAAAAGTCTAGATTTTCAAACCATCATTATGACATTACAGCGCTACTGGGCAGATATGGGTTGCCTGGTATGGCAGCCTTATTATTCTCAGGTCGGCGCGGGTACGATGAATCCCGCTACTTTCCTGCGCGTTCTTGGCCCTGAACCCTGGAATGTTGCCTATGTCGAACCCTCTATCCGGCCCGATGATGGCCGCTATGGAGACAATCCATATCGCTTCCAGCAGCACTACCAGTTCCAGGTCATTTTGAAGCCCGATCCCGGAAATCCGCAGGAGCTATATCTGCAATCACTGCAGGCATTGGGTATCAACCCCCATGAGCATGATATTCGTTTCGTCGAAGATAATTGGGAATCTCCTGCACTGGGCGCGTGGGGTTTGGGTTGGGAAGTCTGGCTGGACGGGCAGGAGATCACACAATTTACCTATTTTCAGCAGGCAGGGGGGATCAATCTGGAACCCGTGTCTGTCGAGATCACCTATGGCTTAGAACGCATTGCGATGGCGCTCCAGGGCGGATATCATTTCCAGAAGATCCGCTGGGATGAGAATATCATGTATGGCGATATCCATTATATGGGAGAGAAAGAACATAGCACGTATTATTTCGAAGCCGCAGATATCAATCGCTTAAGGGAAATGTATGATCTCTTTGAGAAAGAAGCAGAACTCGCATTAGATCAAGGGCTTGTGCTTCCCGCGCACGACTATAACTTAAAATGCTCTCACACCTTCAATATCCTCGACACACGCGGAGCAATTGGCGTCACGGAACGGCAAACCTTGTTCAGCCGGATGCGTGAACTTGCACACCGCACTGCCGAAACTTATATCGCCCAGCGGGAACAGATTGAATATCCATGGCTTGATACACCACCATTGGCAGGCGCAAAAATCGCAGCAGACAAAAACCATAAATCGGCACAAAAAAACCCCATCCCGGAAAAGGCAGATTTCTTGCTTGAAATTGGTACGGAAGAATTACCTTCCGAAGACCTGAGTATGGCAATTGACCAATTACAGTCCGCCGTTCCTGAGATGTTGGATGCACTGCGCTTGTCATATAAAAATATCCGAATACTCGGAACACCCCGCCGGTTAGCGGTTCATGTAAAAGATCTCTCCGGGAATCAAACAGACCAGGTAACCGCCATCAAAGGACCACCCATAAATCGGGCTTTTGATCAGGATGGGAACCCGACAAAAGCCGCTATTGGCTTTGCGAAAAGTAAGGGTATTAGCGTTGATCAATTGATTAAAAAAGATGTGGATGGCGGCAAATATCTGGTCGCAGAAGTCCATCTACAAGGAGAATCCGTTGCGGAAATTTTGCCCGATAATTTACAACAACTCATCGCCAATATCCGCTTTAACAAATCCATGCGTTGGAATGCCAGCGAAGTCGCTTTTTCTCGGCCAATCCGATGGATCGTTTCCCTGTTCGGGGACAGCGTCATTCCATTTGAATATGCGCAAATTTCCGCTGGTGCCACAACGCGCGGTTTACGGTTCTCTGACACTGAGGAGTTTGAATTAGAAAATGCCAGCGGTTATGATGCGTTTCTTGATTCACAAAACATTGTTGCGGATAATCTTGAAAGAAAAAAGATCATCAAGGATCAGATCATGGGTCTGCTGGAGTCAGTCGACGCGGACACGGCAGTTGACGAAAGCTTACTGTCAGAGGTCAATAATCTGGTCGAAGCGCCAACCGCGCTGATTGGCAGTTTCGAAAAAAAGCATTTGGAGCTGCCTTCTGAAGTGCTTGTAGGTGTGATGAAGAAACATCAACGGTATTTTCCGGTTTATGACAAACAGAAAAATTTAATGCCGTATTTCATCACCGTGCGCAACGGAAATGACCAGCATCTCGATATCGTTGCACACGGCAATGAAGAAGTGGTCCAGGCCCGCTTCTCGGATGCGGCATTTTTTATGCGGGAAGACAGCGGAAAAACACTCGAAGATCTGATACCGAAACTGGAAACGCTGACATTCCAGCCAGCACTGGGTTCCATGCGGACAAAAACCGATCGCGTACTCGCAATCACCAGGAAGATTGGTGAAATGCTTGGCCTTAACGCCAAAGAAAGAAAAGCAGCTGAACGGGCTGCGTATCTTTCCAAATCCGACCTTGTGACCAATATGGTTGTTGAAATGACCGCGTTGCAGGGAACAATTGGTAAATTCTATGCGTTACGGGACGGTGAACAAGAAATCGTGGCTGAAGCGATTGAAGAACACTACATGCCACGTCAGGCCGGCGGCGCATCACCCACATCCAAAATTGGATTAGCCGTGGGATTGGCTGACCGATTGGATTCATTGATGGGATTATTTGCCGTTGACATGGTACCTACCGGCACCAAGGATCCGTACGGATTACGCCGGGCTGCTATTGGCTTGATCCAAAATCTATTAAATCTACAATTAGAATTTGACCTGAAGAAAGGCATCCGGGCGGCTGCGGAAATACAGCCCGTGGCGGTATCGGCAGAACAAAAACAGGCTGTTTTTGAATTCCTTATTGGCCGTTTCCGCAATATACTCCTGGATGAGGGTTTCCGGTATGATGTTATTGATTCCGTGCTTGCTGCCCAGGGTAATAACCCGGCGGCTGCTCTTCGCGCAGTCCAATCACTTGAGAAATGGGTACAGGATGACTCCTGGGATGAGATTTTGCCTGCTTTCTCGCGCTGTGTACGCATCACCCGTGACCTTGGTGAAACTTACAGCGTAAACCCGAAAAAGATAACCGAAAAAGCTACCAAAGATCTGCTGGCATGCATTGAGAATTCAGAAGCCAAAGTGGATAAAAATCAAACATTGGACACATTCTTTGGTGAATTGAAGATAATTACACCAACGATCGACATATTCTTTGATAATGTGCTGGTAATGGATAAAGAAGAAAAAATAAAACAAAATCGGCTGGCGGTGTTGCAACGCATAGCCGCTCTACCCAACAAACTGGCAGATCTCTCATATATGGAAGGATTTTAGAAAAATCGGAAGCGGAATGGCATCAATTCAAGAGAATCTCAATATTACGGGAAAAAGCGAAATGGATGTCTATTCCGCAGCACTGGAAACGATTCCGATGGCTGGACTTGAAATATGGAAAACGCGCGAGGTGGCGCGGCTGGTTCTCGGACAGGGCTTCATTGATGATGGGCCGCTAAGGTACAATATTGCTGTCGGCATGGTTGATGCCAGCACGGCCATATCAGCCGAATCCAAGAACCTGACAAAGGAGAAATTTATGCCACTTATCAATAAACAAAAGATAAGTTTTGATAAATCACTGGCTTAACACCCTTGCCATTGTTTGCCTTTTCAATTAAAGTAAAACCATCCTATGATGGTTTTTTATATATTGATCCATGAATAATATTGATGAGATTAAAAACAGGATCGACATTGTTGACCTTGTTTCTGAAAATGTGAAATTAAAACGATCCGGTAAGAACTATACCGGATTTTGTCCTTTCCATACCAATACCCGCACGCCTGCATTTGTCGTCTGGCCGGAAACCGGCACATGGCGGTGTTTTGGCGAATGCAACCAGGGTGGCGATATCTTCCAATATGTGATGAAGAAAGAGGGTGTCGATTTTAAAGAGGCATTAAGAGTCCTTGCCGAAAGAGCCGGGGTCGAACTTAAACCACTGACCCCGCAGGCAAAACAAAAAGTTGAACGGTCGGAAGAGCTGCGAAAGATCTTAGAAGAAGCAGTGGTCTTCTTCCGGCATCAGTTGCGCCAAACAGAAGCTGGGATAAAAGCACAGGAATACTTGCGTGAAAAACGCGGGATCACAAAGAAAACGGAGGAGATATGGGGATTGGGATATGCACCCAATAGCTGGGATGCCGCCCTGAATCATTTCAAACAAAAGGGTTATCCCATACAGGATATCGTTGATGCGGGCCTTGTATCAGAGAGAGATGACGGCAGAGTATATGACCGGTTCCGTCACCGCATCATCATACCTATTCGTGATATGACCGGGAAAATGACGGGGTTCGGCGGGAGGGTTTTGAACCCGGATGATATGCCGAAATTTATAAATTCTCCCCAAAGTATTCTTTTTGATAAAAGCACAATCCTGTTTGGATTGGACAAAGCCCGGCGGGCAATTAGAAGCGAGAATCGAGCAATCATCGTGGAGGGCTATTTTGATGTCATTGTCCCGCATCAGGAGGGGTTTGAGAACATCATCTCTCCGATGGGCACCGCTTTATCTGAATCGCAAATGCGTCTATTAAAACGATTTACCCGACGATTTGTGTTAGCGCTGGATCCAGATGCTGCCGGAAAAAAAGCAACATTGCGCGGCCTGGAAGTAGCACGGGAAGCGCTTGACCACGAAGGAGAGCCGGTATTCAATGCGCGCGGGCTTTTGCATTACGAATCACGCCTGAAAGCAGACCTCAGAGTAAGCACGCTGCCTGACGACCTAGATCCTGACGAGATTGTCCTTCGAAACCCGGAAGAGTGGCAACAGATCATTGAAAACGCGCGCCCCGTGATCTATCATGTCCTGGACGCATTGATCGAAGGGCAGAATATCGATGATCCCAAGATAAAAAGTATGGTCACCGCGCAGATTTTGCCATTGGTTAAAGACATCGCGAATCCAATCGAACGGGATGCTTACCGGCAATATATCGCCCGCACGTTGAAGATCGATGAACGCGCGCTGGCAGAAACGACGGTTCGGCAAACGAGAAAGCGCCGAACTTCGCGTAGAAAGATCGACACAGTGCCAGGATTAAACTCAGACCAACAAGATGAATTGACCAGTAAACAACAGAAAATTAATCGTATTGAACTGGAAATCATTGGATTCCTGTCTAAAAATCCAGAAAACAAGTATCAGATCGACCGATATTTACGGCAGAATGACCTTGATCATCTCTCCATGTCCGATTTTTTCCATTCTGAAAACAAAGAAAGGTTCAAGGTGGTGCTTGATGCACTCGCACAGGATGAAGTGGAACCGGTTCAATTCATCAGCGAAAGGATCGACGTTTCCCAGCTTACAACGGAACTCAATCATCTATCACTGCCGGTTGAAAACGGGAAATCTGCCAACACACATATACGCCAGCTCGAAGAAACCGCTCGCCTGGTTCTTTCGATCCGGTTGATAAATATTAACCAGGTATTAAAAGAGCTGCGATTTCTTCAGACAGAACAGAATTCAGAAAATAAAGAGGCTTCGGTAAACAAGAGGATGCAAGCGAAGCTGGTTGCGCTTATCCGTCAGCGCGGTATCGTTGATCGTGCACTGGCTAAACCGATCAAGTTCGATTAAGAATCGCTCATGTATAATAAAACAACCACTAAAACACGAGTAGGGCATGGCTAAAAAATCGCGCGAAAACAATGACGATTTAGGTTTTGAACAAGATAACGATGAGTCCACGCCCCGTGACAACAGTGATCCACATACTAAACAAAATAGTAAAACGACCACGAAACCCCGGCAAACGGCGTCTCCTTTATCCCAGGACCCTGTCCGTCTATATCTGAAAGAAATTGGGCGCATTGATCTTCTAAACGCGGCAAGTGAATTTCGGCTTGCAACAAGAAATGAGGCAAAAACCCGTCTGGACTGGCTGAGAAAACGCGATCTCGATGAGGATGATAAGAAGATGAACCATAAGGCCATCTATAAACAGATCATCACGGACCTTGATCATACCTATGGCAACCTGCAGCTATTCTCGCAGAAAAATCCCGCTTTTGAATTGCCTGATTTTGGTTTGATCATGGCAGAAGCGCAGGAGCTGCGCGCTCGCTGGAGGATCGAAGTTCCGTCCTACACCCGAAGCTATTTAGATGTTTATTGGAAACAGAATAAACAAAATGAAGACACCGTCCGTAAAGAATTGATCAATGGGTTTATCCAGGAAATTTACGCGTTCTTTCTGGCCAGTTATCTCCTTCCTGAAGGATTGGTTCTATATCTGATTGCGTTTTATCAGAAAAACACGAGGTTACCAACCATCAACACGATGTTGAAACATTTGCCCGGCGAAGAAGATATGAAAAACACCTGCGAGCAAATTGACATCCTGTCGGATGAAGCGACTACAGCATTGATTCGTTCAAATTTGCGTCTGGTAGTGAGTGTTGCCAAGCGTTATTTAGGCCGAGGCATTTCCTTCCTTGACCTGATCCAGGAAGGAAATCTGGGGCTTCTCCGTGCCATCGCAAAATTCGACCCCGTGCGCGGATTTAAATTCAGCACCTATGCAACCTGGTGGATCAGGCAATCCGTCAGCCGTTATATCGCGGAACAGGCACGCACAATTCGAATACCGGTGCACCTCTTTGAGTCCATCTCCAAACTACTCCGTATCCAGCGCACCCTTGTTCAAAAACTTGGACGCGATCCAGGACCGGAGGACATTGCCCTGGAATCGGATTTTTTGACATTGGAAGAAAAAACAGAGATAAAAGATAAAATCCGCCAAGAAATACCGGTTGGAAAATTATTGCAATCACGCTGGGATAAAGCCACCGAAAAAGTGCAGAATGTTCTTAAATCTGCTGAGGAACCGATCTCCCTTGAAAAACCAATCGGAGATGAGGATTCCAGTCAATTAGGCGATTTTATTGAAGACGATGATGCAATTGCACCCATGGACGCGGCGGCAAAAGAGATGTTACGGGACCAGGTGCACAGCGCGCTGGATGCGCTTTCAGAACGTGAAAGACAGGTGTTAGAATTGCGGTTTGGATTGCTGGATGGTAAAGATCATACACTCGAAGAAGTAAGTAATTACTTCAATGTCACCAGGGAAAGGATCCGCCAGATTGAAGCAAAAGCGCTGCGTAAATTGCGCCATCCTTCCCGCAACCGTAATCTGCGTGATTATCTTTGATTTATTGCTATTTTTTATCACAAACATGATATAATTTCATCGCATAAAAAGTTCTTTCAAAACGGGCAATCCACATTTATTTAGATGGCGCAAGCCCTTTCAACCCCAATCATAAATGAATTATTAATCATCAATTAAAAACAATGCTGCAAGTCTGTTTTCATCATCACATCGGAAAAGGAATGGATTATTACACATGAAAATCGCTGAATTAGAAACAAAATCCCTCACTGAATTACGTGAATTGGGTAAAGAATTAGCAGTACCGGATGCCGAACATCGCAAAAAGGAATACCTGATGGTGGCAATTGCCAGCCGAACAGTCGAGGAAGACAGCAAGGATGGTGCCGGAAAAGTTGAAAAGGGCGGCGGAGTGCTTGAGATCATGCCTGAAGGGATTGGTTTCCTGCGGGATAATTACCAGATGAGCAAAAATGATATCTATGTATCCCAGGCACAGCTGCGTCGTTTGAATCTTCGCAGCGGCGACCTCGTTTTTGGGAAAATCCGCCCGCCGCGTGAATCTGAGCGCCACTACGGCATGGTCCACGTTGAATCAGTCAATGGCAAGCCCGTCTCAAGTATAAAAGACCGTGTAAAATTTGAAGAACTGACCCCCATCTTTCCAGAAGAGCGCATTAATCTTGAAACCGAAGACAATAGTCAAATATCAAACCGGGTTATTGACCTGATTGCACCCATCGGACGCGGCCAGCGTGCGATGATCGTTTCTCCACCAAAAGCCGGCAAAACAACGATTCTTAAAGATATCGCCAATGCCATATACGCTAATTACCCGGATATCAATTTGATAATCAGTTTGATCGGCGAGCGGCCTGAAGAGGTCACAGACATGGACCGCTCTGTTGCGGGTGAGGTGATCGCTTCTACTTTCGATGAACCCGTCACCTCGCATGTCCGCACAGCTGAAATGACCTTGAATCGTTCCAAACGCCTGGTGGAATTGGGTAATGATGTGGTCATCCTGATGGACAGCCTGACCCGTCTTGCGCGTGCTTACAACCTGGTCGTAAATCCTTCCGGACGCACTCTGTCCGGCGGTATGGATCCATCAGCGCTGTACCCGCCAAAACGTTTTTATGGTGCGGCACGTAATATTGAAGATGGCGGTTCTTTGACAATTATTTCTACGGCTCTGATCGATACCGGTTCCCGCCTGGATGATGTTGTTTATGAAGAATTCAAAGGCACCGGGAATATGGAACTGCATTTATCCCGCCGCCTGCAGGAAAGGCGCATCTTCCCCGCCATCGACATCGAACGCTCGTCCACACGCCGAGAAGAACTGCTGATTAATCCAGATATTCTCAAGCAGGTCTGGCTTATGCGCCGGATGTACCTACAGATGATCGGACAGCCCCCGCAGGGTGCAGGCATGGATCCGGCTGTCGCTGCAGAAGCAATTATCAACAAAATGAAGAAAACGAAGAACAATATTGAATTTTTAGAGGCATTAACAGCAGAAAAATAGGCTGGCAAAAGTGGTTAACCAAACAGAAACACAAGATCGCCCGACTCCCCGCGCCTATCCCGGCTGGTTAGTAGCCGGCACATGGGTCGTTGCCACACTGATGGTGGCTTTAATGGGATTTGCGCTTTTCCGTTACTTCAGCGGGCAATCATTATTTACTCCATTTCAAACAACGCGGGCAGATGTGGAAACAACCACTGCGTCAACACTGCCAGATTTTCAACCTACCCAGGCAGTAGAAGCAGTGGGACGGGCTGCTAATCCGGACACCGTCCTGCCGGCTGGTTCAAGGGATGCGGTTGTCGAATACACGGTTGCTTCCGGTGACTCCCTGTTCGGTATCGCCGAACAATATGAAATTGAACCAGAGACAATCATGTACGCCAATTACTCCACCTTGAATGATAATCCCCATACTATTTCGATTGGCGTCAATTTAAAAATACCGCCGGTGGATGGCGTATTGTATCAATGGCAGGCGGGCGACACGCTGGATAAAGTCGCAGCAAGCTATAACGCCACCGCCGAAGATATTCTGATGTATCCAGGAAATGGCCTGGACATTACCAATCCAGTCATTGAACCCGGTACGTCTATCATGATCCCCAATGGCTGGCGTACACTGAAACCGTTTGTGGTAGCTGTCACTGCGGGTGATAATGCGGGGGTAACCGCGCAGATCGCAGGTCCCGGTTCTTGCACGCCAACGGACGGCTTCTATGGCACCTTTTCCTTTGCCTGGCCTGCTCCCTATGTTGGTGTTGTGTCTGGTAATGATTATTGGGATGGTCATAAGGCCATTGACGCGCAATGTTTTCAGGGCGACGGCATCTTTGCTTCAGATTCCGGTGTTGTCATTTATGCCGGTGCTATCAGCGGTGGATATGGCAATTTGGTTGCTATTGACCATCGAAACGAATACCTGACACTCTATGCGCACTTGAGCGCGATTAACGTCGCCTGTGGCCAGAGTGTTTCACAGGGACAGGTGATTGGTGCCTGTGGATCTTCTGGAAATTCAACCGGCCCGCACCTGCACTTTGAGGTCAGGCGGAATGGCGGTTTTATCAACCCCTGGCATGTTTTACAATAAGATGTCTGCTGTGGTTCATCAAAAAATAAGCCCGCATTGATCGGGCTTTTTTTTATAATAAGCGGGGCGGGTTGACCGCGATTTTCCAATTTGTTAAAGACAGATCTCCATCGATAATCGCACCGGGATCATTTCCCTTCAAAATGATCTGCCAGCGGTAATAACCGCTCTGCCGGGCAAAATAGGGCGGTACAGGACCGATCATTTCAAGGGTTCGATCCGCGGATTCATTGATGCGCTGCCGCAGTACCTGCGCGAGTCTGAGAGCCCGAGATTCCGCTTTCTCCGCATAGAGGTCGCGTGTCTCAAAACGGATCAAGCGTGTATAAGGCGGATATTGGATCTTCCGTCTGCGATCTAATTCCTCCCTATAGAAACCGGAGAAATCATGTTGAGCGGCTAATTGGATCACATAATTATCCGGTTGAAATGTTTGCAGGATCGCTTTTCCGCCCAATTCACTCCGGCCCGCGCGTCCCGCTACCTGGGTTAATAGCTGGAATGCGTGTTCTGATGAACGGTAATCGGGAAAACTCAGGCCCACGTCTGCCAGCACCATTCCGACCAATGTCACCAGCGGCAGATCCAGTCCTTTTGCCAGCATTTGTGTACCGACGAGCACATCGGCGTTATGATTTTTAAAGTGGGATAAAATAACCGACTCTGCGTTTCGCCCCCGCACAGAGTCTGCGTCCCAGCGAAGAACACGCACGCCGGGTATCAACTGATGCAGCATAGTTTCCACTTTTTCAGTTCCCATGCCATATTGACGGATACGCTGACTGCTGCAGTGCGGGCATTTTTCAAGCATTTTTCGGGAATATCCACATGTGTGGCACATCAGGCAGCCGCTGCCGGTATGGTAAGTTAAAGGAAAATCACATCGCGGACAAACTGCGGTAAAACCACAATCCCGGCAGAAGATAATCGTCGCGCTGCCACGCCGGTTGAGAAACAAAATAGCCTGCTGCCTGGCATGAATCGTATCTTTTAACGTATTTTGCAGCGCCATACTGAATATGGAGGTATTCCCATTTTTTAATTCCTCACGCATATCCACCACATTAACTGCTGGCAGCGGCAAATAGGTCATATTTGAATGCAGATTATCTTTTGAAGAAGAGATGCGTTTTTGCAGTTCGATCATCGGCCAACCGGCATGCTCGGCCTCGAAATAACGGCTGACATTTGGCGTAGCAGAACCAAAAATGACACAGGCACGGGTGGTTTCGGATAAGAAAACGGCACCGTCCCGGCTGTCGTATAACGGAACCTGGCCCTGCTGGTAATAAGAATCGTCATGGCATTCATCCAACACAATCAAACCGATGTTTTTTAGAGGTACCAGCAGCGCGCTTCTCGGCCCGATCAGTACAGAAAGCTTACCCTGCCTTGCCCGTATCCAGGTGTCAAAGCGTTCCCCATCACTCATGCGCGAATGGAATACGCCCACTTTTCCGGGAAAACGATCCAGAAATCGCTCGATAGTCTGTGGTGTCAGCGCAATTTCCGGGACAAGGATTAGCGCCTGCTTTCCCTGTCTGGTAGTTTCTTCAGCAGCTTTCATATACAGCTCGGTTTTTCCAGAGCCAGTTATCCCACGCAGCATAATGGGCTTTGAGGCGCGGCTGTGCAGCGCGTGTTTGATCATGCGCCATGCGTGTTTTTGGTCTTCAGTCAGTGATGGAGCCCGCGTCCCTTCCGGCTGCATATTTTCCACCGGATCCCGCACAACAGATTCTTCGCCAGTCAGTACAAGCCCTTTCTTCACCAGAAAACGGATATCGTTGGCATTTCCGCCACATGAAGCATAAAGATAGGAGGTTTGTACAGGCGCTTCCTCCCTGGCCAAAATCCGCAGCATGTCTGTGCGGCGTTTTGCGGGATCTCCGCCGACCCTGCCCGTATTGGCTTCGTCTAATCGCTGCGGATCCACATCAGGATGCAGCATGACAGTATGCACTTTCTTCCTTGAGGTTTTTGGTGCGGGCAGAACCGTTTCCGATTCAATCCATCCTCTCCGTTGTAAACGCGTTACGGCCTTTCTCCAATTGGTGCGGCGCAGGGCATAGTCAATCTGGGTGGTCCGTAATGACCCGCGTTTTTCCAGCATATCCAGCAGGCGCAATTCTGTTTTACTGAGCCCGGTCAGATCCGCATCGTCCGGCACAATAGATTTGTATAGCACATATGGCTGCTGGCTGACGCCAGTGGGAAGCATCGCCTGTAGAAAGGCCGTAACAGGTTGGTAAAAATAGTCTGCCAGCTTTAGCGCAAGCAATAAATAATCACTCGGGATAACAGGATCATCCTGGAGCAACTTAATAATCGTCTTAATCTCACCATGAAATGCTGTCTGGTGCTTAACACGTACAATAATTCCCTGCGCGTGCAGCTGATTATACGGAACCTCAACCAGGCATCCCGGAGCGACTATGTCCGCCAGCGCGGTTGGGATCCTGTAATCGAAAACGCCTTCCACACCATAGATATTGACGGCAATTTCCGCGAACTTCCTCATGTTCAATAGACCAGTTTCATTGCGTCAATACTGCCGCTGCGCCATATCCAACAACGGAGTGCGCATCACCGGTAGTGTCTGCCGAAGTGCGGTAATTGAGGATATTGGACCTGCCATCCTGCCTGTGTTTTGCCGCGTACAGGAGGGCAGCAACAGCTGATGCGCCGCAGGCGGAGGCATTTCCTTCGCGATCTGCTGAAAGCACCCCTTCCGCGTCCATTGCCTTGATACGCCGCAGCATTTCCGCATCGAGTTGCTGGGCTTCCTCGAGCGGATTAAAATGGGAAAGATCGGTGCTGGCGACCCATAGAGCTGAATATCCATCCAGGATTTCAGTCAGATATGCCGCAATGGTCTTGACTTGCTGCGGATTGCGTGTGCGGATCATTAATGGGAGCAGCGAATAATCACCCTGCAACGTACACTGCAGGAAGGGTAATTGGATCTCCAAAGCGTGTTCGGGGTCTTGTTCGACCTGTTCTATTGGCAAGTCCACATCCAATAGTTTTTCCTGCAAAGCTGAAAGCAGGTCGGTTGCGACGGGGACCTTTCCAAGCGGCGTAGTATATGCCTGGAATGCAGTCGTTAGAATCCCCGCAGGGTGGTATTGATGAAAAGGGGAAAGGACAACGACGATATCCCGTTCGATCCCTTTTGTAAGCCGGTACGCGTATCCAGCGGTCTTCCCGGAATATATAAGACCCGCATGCGGTACGACAATACCAAATAATCTTCCAGAGTATTCATCAGTTGAGATAACAGCACTGTCAATATATTGATTGATTTCTTTTTTTAAGCGGTCAGGATCGCCAGAGTACCAGGTACCTGCGATCGGTGACGGACGGGACGTATGAATAAATTCCATCTTAATCTCCTCCCCTTGATTATATCTATTGCAGGAAAAGACAGGAATATTAATAAGGCAGATATTGGTGGGGGTTCACACGCTGTTGGCCATTGAGCAATTCAAAATGGAGGTGCGGGCCGCTGGAGTTCCCCGTGCTGCCCATATACCCGATCACATCACCCTGTGTCACATACGCCAGGCAGCCAACATTCAGGGATTCCAGGTGGGCATATAACGACTGGAAACCATTGCCATGATCGATAGCGATGACATTGCCATAACCCCAGTCATTCCATCCGGCATACACCACCACGCCGCTGTCGACCGCGTAAAGGGGATCATTCAAGTCACCCGCGACATCAATCCCCCAGTGGTTAGTTTCGGGTGAGAATTCAAATCCGGAAATATATGTTTCGACTCCCGGCCAGATAAATGTACCGTTCCCAATCGGTCCAGAATCAGCAGGCGGGCATTTACCCTCACCCCACACATTCGATTCTGCCGCTTCTGATCGTGCAAAAATGGTCGTTGAAAAATCACGGAATCCGCGTGAACCGCCGGGGGCGAAAATCTCTGTTCCCGGCGCTATGTTGGGGTTGGCAAAATCACCGACCATTTCATACGAAAGGTTATTTCCCGGCCATTCAATGATTGTTTCGGGCGAGACACTCAGCCCATTGGCAACCCCATTCAATCCTTCCCCTTCCGTCCAGGTATGCAGAACACCGTCTTCCGGGGGTATCTTGAGAATCTGCCCGGGAACTAAACCAGCTGGATTGTCCCACAGCGTAAAAAGGTTGGTCCACAGGATGGATTCCGGGTTCAGACCAAACTGGTCGGCAATACCGAACAGCGTATCACCGGAAACCACCTCGTATTCAATGAAATCATATCGAGAACTTGCTTCTGATTCCGTTGTCGTGTCTGCCGATTTGGCAATGCCTTCCACCGGTGCAGCCCCTTCATAAGCCGGCAGCGCGATCTCCCCGGATTCGATGGAACCGCCTGCCCCTTCAGAAACAACCGGGGCTTCGTCGGAAACCATCTCACTACCCAGAAAATTACCGCGCATCACCCATAATACCAGACCAACTAACCCAATCGTGACCAATGCTGTACCGGCACGCAGGGCAATATCACCCAGTCCAAGACTGGTGATACGATCCCACACCCGTTCCCAACCAGAAAGGTTTGAAGCAAATGAGGATTCTGGTGGATTGGGTGTTGGAGATAGTTTTGTTTCTGTTTTTGTTCCATCATCAGATGGAAAGTCATCAAACATACTTACCTCGGTAAACTATCATACCACAGCAATTCCTTGCTTTAAACCGACTCTATTTTATCTGTTTCTCACCAAAACGCGTTCATTCTGATACAAATCTGATAGCATTAATAAGTCTATGGAGCAACTACATGATTTAATCAGCTGCATCGCAGACCGATTGAAGGATAACGGGATGCATCTATGCAGCGCTGAATCCTGCACCGGCGGTCTGCTCGGCCATATCATCACCAATTACCCGGGCGCCTCCCAATTCTATCTGGGCGGCCAGATCACCTATTCCAACCAGACAAAGCATGAATGGCTGCATGTCCCAGAACAAACACTAATCGATTATGGAGCAGTCAGTGAACAGACAGTTATCGCAATGGCTGAGGGGATTCGAAACGCCTGCCGGCAATCCTGCCCCATCGAAAAGCTGGTTGGGATCGCGATCTCCGGTATCGCCGGACCATCTGGCGGCACACCGGACAAACCGGTGGGAACGGTGTGGATCGGCATCAGCATGGCGCATTTTCAACATGCAACCCGATTTTCGTTTTCGGGAAACAGGGAAGAGATAAAACAACAATCCGCACTGCAGGCGCTGCGGATCATCCGTGATGCGTTATCGGTAAAAAAACGCCCCGATTGAGGCGTTTTCAATCGTTTAGCCCAGCCGGTCCCTTTCATCCTGAACAATGCTGATATCCAGTTTTTTGAAAAGTGGTTTTGGTTTTTCAAAACGCTGCCCCGGTTTTAGATCACTTGATTTCCATTCTCCAGATGCATCAGTATCATCATACAGCAGCGCCTCATGCTCTCCAACAGCATCCTTAAAGCGCTGTGTGTATTGTCTGCCAAATAATTGACTTTCGTATCCCAGAAATTGATGCAGCTTTTGGCTGGTGAATGGAAGAAATGGCGCTAATAGGATCTTTAATGAATCGATTGCCTTCATTGCCACATAGATTGATCGGCCGGCTTTTGATTGGTCTTCTTTGATCGATTTCCATGGCGCGGATGTATCCAGATATTTATTCACTTCTGATGCCAGCCGCATGGCTTCATCGAGAGCAGCACGCAGCCGCACCGCTTCAATCGCCTCCCCAACCGTTTCAAACCCATTTTCAATCGTTTCCAACAACTTGTGGTCTTCAGCAGTTAATTCTCCCGGATCAGGGACAATTCCTTCCCAGTATTTGTACGCAAAAGAAAGGACGCGATTAGCCAGATTACCCCAGGTCGCCACCAATTCATCATTGTTGCGGTGATAGAACTCTTCCCAATCCCAGTCGGCATCTCGAGTCTCGGGCATTACGGAGGTCAGATAATAGCGCAGCGGATCCGGGTCATAGCGGGTAAGAAAATCCAATCCCCACACCGCCCAATTCCGGCTGCCGGAGATCTTTTTACCCTCTAGATTCAAGAACTCATTGGCAGGTACATCGTAAGGCAGCACAAATGGCTCTTCATTGCCCTGGTTATATTTTTTATCAAACATCCCCCCCGCGCCTGCCAATTCCGCGGGCCAAATGATGGCATGGAACGGAATATTATCTTTTCCGATGAAGTAGACCGTCTTCGCGTCTTGATCCTTCCACCAGGCACGCCATGCATCCGGATCACCATGGATCTTACTCCACTCGATCGAAGCGGACAGGTAGCCAATCACTGCTTCAAACCAAACATACAGGCACTTGTCATCCCATCCTTCAACCGGAACAGGGACACCCCACTGCAGATCGCGGGTGATCGGCCGTCCACGCAATCCTTCTGATTTGATCTGCCCCAGTGACTGGCGCAGCACATTCGGCCGCCAATAAGACTCGCGCGCTTCAAGAAACGCAGCAATATCGCCCTCCAACGTTCCCAGGTCGAGGAAATAATGTTCTGTTTCACGCAGTTCTGGCGCTGAACCATCAATTTTCGTGCGCGGATCGATAAGTTTGGTGGCATCCAGTAAATTGCCACATTGGTCGCACTGATCACTGCGGGCGTTCTCATACCCGCAAATATAGCAAATGCCTTCCACATATCGATCGGGCAGGAACCGCTCCTTCGCGGTTGAATACCATTGTTTCTGGGTTTCTTTATACATGAATCCGTTTTTTAAGAGCGCATTGAACATCGCCTGCGATACTTCAAAATGATTTTCCGTATGCGTGGAGGTAAACAAATCATAGGTCAATCCGGCTTTTTGAAATAACGCAAGAAACCCCTTGTGAAAGCGCTGGTACACTTCAACCGGTTCCACCTGCTCAGTTTCAGCGCGTACGGTGATCGGTGTGCCGTGCGAATCCGTGCCGGACACCATTAATACACGATTCCCTTTCAATCGGTGGTATCGGGAAAAGATATCCGCCGGCAAATATGAACCGACCAGGTTTCCCGCGTGAATCTCTGAATTGCCATAAGGCCACGCAACGGCGGCCAAAACTGTTTGTGTCATTAAACCTCTCCCAAAAACATTATGGGTGATTTTATCATGAACGTTTTGCACCCTGTTTTTTGTGGGTTCCCTGTTGTTTAGCGTACAATATGCAAACAACGCATAAGCTCTGGGAGTAGTCGAATGGCATCAAAAAAACCCTGTCTGATTATCGGCGATATCAATATCGATTTCAACATCAAGACTGATTTTTATCCGCCTGAGGGTGGTGAAACGCACGCGGAAGAATCCGTATTCCGGCTGGGCGGATCTGGCTGCAGCACTGCCTTGATTCTGCAGAAATTAGGCCTGCAAAGCACGCTGGCAGCAAACCTGGGCGATGACTTATTCGCGGAATTTGCGCTCGGTCATCTCAAAAAATCAGGGTTGGATATTTCTTTTGTGAAGAAGAACACGGTGCAACCAACGGGTTTTTTTATGATCCTGATAACCGGCAAAGCCTACCGCACGATGTTCGGAAATCGCGGTGCCAACGCGATCCCGCTTCCGTTGGCTATCGTCAAATCGGGGATTGACCGGGCACAGCATATCCATTTCTCAGGTTACAACCTTCTGGGAGAGGATCAGGCAGCTGCCATGATGGAGGTTGTCCGTTACGGTTTTGAAAACGATAAAACGATCAGCCTTGATCCAGGCATCCACACCTGCAAAGCAGTACCAGAGCGTGTGCTGGACATGCTGCCCTTCGTGGATTATTTTCTGCCCAACAATCTCGAGGCAGAGATTCTTTCCGGACACACCAGGGAGGATGCGCAGATCACTTTCCTGCTTAACCGCGGATGTAAGACTGTCATTCTAAAAAAAGGGGAATGCGGCAGCCGCTTTACCAGCAGCCATCAGGATCTTCAAATTCCCGCGATCGCAATTGAAAACCAGCAGGTGCAGGACACGACCGGTGCTGGAGATAGTTTTAACGCTGGCTGCCTTTATGGTCTTCTGCATGAAAAGCCGCCCCAAATCTGCCTCCAATTGGGGAACGCAGCGGGATATCTGATGGTAACTGCGCCCGGTGGACCACTGGAAATTCTAGAACGCGAGAATTTGATCGATGCGGTGGAATCATTAATCCCATAGATAATTCAAATCTTTTGTATTTGACAAACCGATATCTTTACATCTATAATATAAATATTCATTAAGAGTGCGTTGAACTAAAACTACAATATGGTCGCTTGCCCGGGGAACGACGCAAATGCGGGGATGGTTTTAGGGAGCAAATAGCGAAACCGATCTTTTCAGATCGGTTTTTTTATTGGATTGAAAGGAGGCAGGGGATGCGACGGGTTAGTTCTGGTTTTACTTAGTCAACTCGTTTTTTCCATTTCCTATTTTTTACAATCGATATATTACTTTTCGGAGGGTTTATTATGAAGACGGTACGGAAAAAATCACTTTTATCACTTATCACTGTTTTCTCATTGATACTGCTGATGCTCTTCCCCAGCGCGGTGTTCGCGGATGACGCACCGCCGGCAGAAGAAACAGCACAAGAAGAAACTGGTGAATCAACGGAAGAAGCTGCTGAGACAATGGAAGAACCGACTGCTGAAGAAACGCCTGCTGCGGAAACTGAAACAGCGGAAGAAGCGCCAGATGGTCCAGTTGAAGAAGAAACTGAAGCAGCGGAAGAAGCGCCAGATGGTCCAGTTGAAGAAGAAACCGTTGAAACGACGGTAGAACCAGCAGCTGAGGAAACGCCTGCTGCGGAAACTGAAGCAACGGAAGAAGCGGCAGATGAACCAGCTGAAGAAGAAACTGGTGAAGCGACAGAAGAACCAGTCACTGAAGAAGGGTCCGAAGAACAGCTTCCCGACCCGCAGGTCACGGTTGAGCCGGAAGGAACCGGGGATGAAAAAGTGACGGATATTGTCGCTTCGCTGGAAGCATCTGAAGCGGTATTAGTGGATGAAAACGGTGATGCCATTTCGCTTGCCAGCGAAGACGCGCTGACAGCCATGGAAATGATCAATTCAGAAAGTAGTGACCCATACTTCTCGTATGTAAGCGGAAGCACCACAGCCTGGGTCGGTTATACTCACCCAGGCGGTACTTGCCACTCTATTGTCACAGAATGCCATGAAATTGAGAACCCGATTCAGGCAGCCCTGGATGATACACGCTCAATTGGTAGAACCATTCGAATAGATGGGACCGCGACTGATTATGTAAATGATGTAGTCACATTTGACCGCCCACAAAGATTCTGGATGAAAACGAATGAGAACGTAACATTAAACACGATAAACCTTAATACCAGTCTATCTAATATCACTTACAAAGAAAAAAAACCAAATGGTGATCCTATTCCATATACATTTTTTGCCAACACTGTAAATATTTTGGGCGGCGGCGCAACTGCCTCCATCCAGGATGGTGTGGATCTGGTTACTGACGACGGGGCGGTAAATGTCGGGCCAGGAACATTTAATGAAAACATTGTTATTGATAAATCCATTGGATTAGCTGGAGCTGGCCAGGATAAAACAATAGTTTATCCTTCCACTTCCGCGCCAAATCCAGGTGGCGCTGGATCACTTCCAACGGGATCAAGCAATATGATTATTGTTGAATCAGATAATGTAACCATCCACGATCTTACTTTAGATGGGGACAACCCCGCTTTGGTGAGTAGTTATGATATTGGTGGCGCAAATATTGATGCACGAAACGGGATAATAATCAACTACAAACTAGGAACTTTTGACAACCTGGAAGTTTACAATACAACGGTCAAAAACATCTATCTTAGAGGAATATATGCTTCTAGTTATGGAACTTTCAATTTTCATGATAATTGGGTTGAAAATGTAAAAGGAGAGAATGCGTCCAATGCGATGATGAATTTTGGTGGATCAGGAATATTTGCAAACAACTACGTAGAGAATGTGAATGGCGGAATTGTTTCAAACTGGTCAACCGGTACTAGTTATCTAAATAACCATGTAGTTAATGCAAGCGATGGTATCCATACAGATAATAACTACGGCTCTGGAGATTTGATAAAAAACAATCTTATAGAAAATTCTAGTTGGTGTATCTTTACTTTTGCGCCATTTGTCCCAATAACCGTTGAAAATAATACTGTTTTCCAGTGTGATATCGGTCTTACGGCAGCAAGCAGTCAAACATCCGACGGGTCAACAACATTCATAAATAATACTGTTGATGGGAATAACAAAGCTGGAAGTATCGCCGGATATGCAACCACAGAAGCTTGGTGGTATTTTTATAAAGATGTATTTGCATATTTTTACGACAACAAATTCCTCAATACAGACATGGGGGTTGTGTTCGAAAATACACAATCTCCCTATACACCAGGATTTGATGGATCATCAAATATTTTCACAAATCTAAAAGATAATAGTTTTAATAAAGTTTCAAACACATTGCTTGATGGCTCATCTGATGATAATTTGAAAGAAATTAGTGCTTTCTATAATTATTGGGGGGAGGATGACGCAAGTACCTTTTCGCCAATGATTCTTGGAAACGTCCTCTACGACCCCTGGCTGATTGACCCCGACAGTGATGCAGTATATAAATCCAGTGATGGGACGGGCGGATACGAAGATAACTGTCCAAACACCTATAATCCGGATCAACTTGATACCGATGGTGACGGGCTGGGTGATGTGTGCGATCCCACGCCCAACGGCCCGGAAAACGGCGGAGCTGCTGGCGAAATTGCCATCGTCGAACCGGTCATCGACCTACCGCTCGGGCTGATTCCCGTTACTGGTGGAGAAAGAACCGAAATCCCATGCACCACTGAATGCATCACGTTCATCCTGCCAAACGGCTCTCAGGCAGAGTTTTGCGGCCTGTGCGGTTACAGCATGTCCATCTCCGAAGAGAAAGAAGATACTCTGCCATTCGAAAAACCGGGAGATGTCAGCATACTCCTGGGTATGACCATCAATCTCTTCAACCTGGATGGCGATATGGTCACCGTGCTACCCACGGATGCCTCACTCACCGTTGGTTTCCCGATGAGAGAAAAGCTGGAAGATCTGCTTGGCATCCAACACTGGGATCCGGCGAATGAAGAATGGCTCACTATCCTCGATACGCTGGCAATTGATGGATTGCTGGAAGCGCCTCTGGGATGGCCCGGCACCACTATCTTTGTGGAATAAAACACAAACAATTACATTTGAAGAGGATGGCGGCATCGCCATCCTCTTTTTAGTTTGATTTATAATCACATCAAGTAAATTTGGAGGAACGATAATGAAAGCTCTCGTGCTTTATGATTCCTTTTTTGGAAACACGGAAAAAATCGCGCAGGCAGTCGGCGAAGCGCTGGGCACGGAAAAGGATGTTACCGTCATCAAGGTGGAACAGGCAAACTACAGCATGCTGGAAAGCATTGATATATTTGTAGTGGGGTCTCCCACACGCGGATTCAATCCTACACCGGCGGTTAAATCATTTCTAAAAAATATCCAAGAAGGCTCTTTAAATGGGGTAAAAGTCGCTGCATTTGACACCCGTATTCCCATGGATGACAACGTACCTGGTTTTCTACGCTTGATGGTCAAGATATTTGGTTATGCCGACAAACCTCTGCACGATCTCCTGCTGAAAAAGGGCGGACAGTTCACGATTTCTTCTGAAGGCTTTTTTGTCGCGGATTCCAAAGGACCGCTTCTGGAAGGTGAACTTGCACGCGCGGCAGAGTGGGCACAGAAAATCAAATCCGCATGATCAAGCACAATCAACCCTGAAACAGGGCAGACAGGTCCGTTGTGATGGGCAGGATCAGATCAGCTCCCGCTCGCAGCAATTCTTTTTCTCGTCCAAAGCCACACAGCACACCAACCGCCTGCATTCCCGCCAGTTTGGCCGCTTTCATATCCACAGTCGTATCGCCGACCATCAGGCAGGACGCAGCCGGTACACCCATTTTTTCTGCTGCATATAACATCGGATCAGGGAAAGGCTTTGTGTAATGGCAGGTTTGTGAGGTAACGACCACGTCAAAAAAAGGGTCTAGGCTAAATTGCGCCAGGAAAGACATCGTTGAGTGCGCATCCCGCGCGCTGACTACCGCCAACCGATAGCCCATAAGCTCTTCGAGCATATCTGCGATACCCGGTATCAGCCAATGGTCCTTCACCGGGTGTTTTTTTCTTTTTGAGATCCAATTCAGCATTTGAAGCAGATAACTGTCAATAGAAAAACGATCGGCGAGATTGTAAAGAAAATTACCTGGCGATTCAACACCCATAACGATCCATCGTGCGAAGGCAGTGCGGTGATCCTTATTGGTAATGAACGGGGATAAGTAATGGGAAACCTTCTGTACCAACCGGTTATCGCTGTCACTGAGTGTCCCATCAATGTCGAAAAGAATAGCCTGAATTGACGCAGTTTGAATTGCCATCATCCGTCAATTATCTAATTGGAGTTTATATAATCTATCGCCCACAACGCATCTTCATAATCTGGGCGCACATTTAATGCGGCCCGGAAGTATCCAAGCGCCGCCTCGTCCTTTCCAAGGCGGAATTCCGCCCAGCCACGCCATAGCATCGCTTCTTCTGAAGTACGCGATACCTGTTTGAGTGCGTGGTTAGTCAGCGCAATTAATTCGTCAGTCTGCTGAGTCCAAAAATATGTGATAAACGGTCCAAATTGATAACGCAGCATACGTTGCGGCAGGCCAATTGATCGAGCTTGGTCATATGCAGCAGCAGCTTCCTGATAGCGTTCAAAATATACCAGGTTGGTGCCCATATTGAACCAGGTAAAAGGATTTTCCGATTCAGCTTCAGATTCAGCGCGCGCTAAATCCAGTGCGTTCTGCCGATTAATCTCCACGTCCCAATTCTCTCCGATTGCCCGTTTGAGGTCATCTTCCTGTTCAGGTAGATACACCATGATGTACACATAGTTGAATGATTGCCAATCATCTTCAAGCTGCTTGTAGGGCATTAGTTGGTTAGGGCCTTTTTCGGTATCATGTACCGTGAACACCTGTTGACCATCATCATACCCGGTAACCAGAAGATAATGGCCAGCCCAGCGGTCATCGTTGGGCCATCCGTCCCGATCCGCCTCAAATGTTGTTTCGATCATCACCGGTACCCCGGCTCCGATGATGCGTTTTAAAGTTTTCAGATCGCCACCGACACGGAATTCCGCGTTCAACCATCCTGTTTTGTTTCGCACATAGTAAGCTAATTCTTCCACATTGACATTTCTGTCATCATCGCTTGGTTTGATCACCCGTGAAATATCATACTGGTCCCCCTCCCAACCAAAGAATCGTAAGTACAGAGCCAATGTCGCAGGGCCGCAATTATTCAAATCCTGCTTATCACGAACCGCATCATACGCGGGAGGTTGCAGCTGCAATTTATCCGGAATCGGTGTCGGCATCAATGTGGGTGTGGGAGTGAACATAGGGGTGATGGTCGGCTCCACGGTTGCCGTGGGTTCAGCTTCTATTGTGATCGAAACTGCCGGCAAGGGCATTGCCGGTTCATTTTCAACCGCTGGTGTGGGTAAATTACTGACTGGATTAATAACCTTTTCGATATAAGTCAGCGCCATGTCAAAACGATAATCAACTAATCGTTTTACCCGTGGAACCTGGTAAACCATCAGACCTATCAACGATAAACCGATAACTGTGAGTATAAAAACAAGTAATAACCCACGTTTTTTCTTCGCGTAGGGGATATATTCCGGTTGTTGCATTCCGCTATTTTACCAGACGGCTCTTATACTGAATATGGATAACTTATGTCGCATTAACTGATATAATGCCAATCGTGCGCTACCATTTATGGACAGAGGGCTGCCAGATGAACGTCGCAGATTCATATCGCGTCGCGGCAGCGCTTGAAGATCTCGGCTATTCACCCACAAAACTGCCCAAAGAGGCGGATGTGATTGTTTTAAATACCTGCGTCGTGCGTGAAAGCGCAGAGCAGAAAGCAATCGGTCGTCTGACTACATTGAAAAAATTGAAGGATAATGACCCGTCACTGATCATCAGTGTGATGGGATGTATGGTGGGTATTTATGATCCAGTTGACCTAAAAAAGAAATATCCGTATGTAGATATCTTTGCCCAGCCATCCGATCCCGGTCCGCTGATCAACCATCTGCAAGGAAAAACCGTTGCCGATGACGAACGGCGGCGCGTTGTGGATATCCTCGATTCAGAATTTGCATATACCCTGCCTGGTTCCAGAGAAAACTCAACAGTTTCCGCATTTCTGCCAATCATTTATGGATGTTCTCATGCCTGTTCATACTGCATCATCCCCCTGCGGCGGGGGCGCGAGATCAGCCGCTCACCCCGGGATATTATCAAAGACGCGCATGAGCTGGTCAGGAAAGGCGCTAAAGAAATCACACTGCTTGGGCAAATTGTTGACCGCTACGGTCAGGATCAACCCGGATATCCGGGACTCGACCAATTATTGCGGGAAATCCATCAAATTGATGGATTATTACGCATCCGTTTTCTTACATCGCATCCAAACTGGATGACAGACAGCATCCTGGATACAGTCGCTGAACTGCCAAAAGTAATGCCGTATATTGAGCTCCCCAATCAATCCGGAGATAATCAAGTGCTTCAGCGTATGCGGCGGGGATACACCATAGAAAAGTATATGCGCATTATAAAGAAGATCCGCAGCCGTTTAGATGAGGTGTCTATTGCAACAGATATCATTGTCGGGTTCCCGGGCGAAACAGCGCAGCAATTTGATAACACGGTACAGGTTCTGCGCGAGCTTAACCCGGACATGACCCACCTTGCACGATATTCACCGCGGCCGGGCACATACTCCGCGGTAAAAATGAAAGATGATGTACCAGCAGAGGAAAAAATGAGACGCTTCCGGATTATTGAAAAATTGCAGGAGGAATTCTCCTCCCGCATCAACAGTGAATATCATGGGCGCACAGTACCCATTCTCTTTGAGGACAAATCCAGATCCCGTTGGCGGGGCCGAACCCCCACCAACAAGATCGTTTTTGTTGAAACGGATGATAACCTGCGTGGCCAGATCAAAGATGTCAGGATCAGCTGGGCGGGTCCCTGGTCCATGCGGGGAGAGCTGATTTGACCATACTGAGAAAATATATTAAATTCTTCCTGGTTGCTGTATTGATTGGCTTTGCCGTTTTGATTGCCTACTATCTCATCCGCTCCGCTTTTCGTCCTGCCCGCTATCTGCGGGTTATGGAATGGTTTAGAAATCCCGAAGCGCACACGGACTGGGTGATTCCCGCAAAGACAAAATGCGGAGATGCGCCCTTTATCTTTCCCACGGAGGGTTATGCAGGCTTCATCTGGGATGACTCATTCCGCCCTGGCCACCGCCACGCGGGAATAGATATTTTTAGCGGAAAAGAGCCGGGAGATACCCCTATATATGCTGCCTATGATGGCTACCTGACACGAAGATCAGACTGGAAATCGAGTGTCATTATCCGGATTCCGTCAGATCCACTAAACCCCGGAACCCAGATTTGGAACTACTACACACATATGGCTGATAAGGATGGGTATTCTTTCATCGTGGAAAAATTTCCGCCGGGAACTGAGGATTTATTTGTGCCTGCTGGTACGTTGTTAGGGTACCAGGGAAACTACTCCGGTGATACAAGAAACCCAACCGGCGTTCATTTGCATTTCTCAGTTGTCAAGGACGACGGCAGCGGCACATATCTGAATGAACTGCAGATCAAAAACACACTCGATCCATCAGATTATTTCAACCTGGCTCTTAATGCAAAAGAGAATCGTGACCAAATTCCTCGTTGCAGCGAATGAGACCGTTTTATAATCACAGACATGGTCTCATACCACAAACTGATCAGCGCATTTCGTTCGTTTGGTTTCCGCCGGGAACTTCCGGTGATTACCCATATTGGGAGCGAGCTTGATGAAAAAGTAAAAGGGGGGCTTCCCACATTTATGGGCGCCCTCTTATCCACAGTAGATAATGTGCTGCTCCCGGCTTTTACCTATTCAACCATGGTCATTCCCCACGCCGGACCGCCGGACAATAACATAAATTATGGCAATCATGATGACGAGAACACGCGTGCGTCAATATATTCTCACACCCTCCCCAGTGAATGCGGTAATCAGCAGGCTATTGACATATTGAAAGCTTTTCCGGGCACGTATAGGTCCAGCCATCCCATCTTCTCTTTTTACGGGTTAGGCCTAGATATCGCCCTGATCAATCACGAACCGGAAACACCCTATTACCCGATTAAAAAACTAGAACAATTAGGCGGATGGGTACTGCTGGCTGATGCGGAACCAATCCAAAATTACAGCATCCACTATGCCGAAAAGCTCGCTGGCCGCAAGCAATTTTTACGTTGGGCGCTTACACCGCATGGGATTGCTGCCTGCCCGCACTACCCTGGATGCGCGGATGGCTTCAACAAATTAAATTATTATCTGCATGATGAACTAAAACAGGCGGATATGCACAATTTAATACTATCAGCCATCCCGCTTTCCATATTGATTAAAACATCTGTCACACTCATGCAAGAAGATCCCTTTGCATTACTATGTAATGACTTGAATTGCGCCCGTTGTAATATCGTTCGAGAGGATATCAAATCAAAGATGTCTGGCCGATGGCGCCCAGAAAAGGGCATAAATTCAATGTGATATACTCACAAAATATTCAAAAATCATGTTCAAATAGAAATTTAAACAACATATAATGAAAGAAATTACCCCTGATATCCTGATCGAAACCGAATACGAGGGTGTGACGGTTGGTGTCATTCGCACCCCCGAAGGCATCTGCATGATCGATTTTCCCCTATTGAAAAAAGACATTCAGGCCTGGCATACAATTTGTACGCGATCTGGCGTTGGCCCCAAACGGATTTCTGTCCTCCTGGATGCCCACCCCGATCGCGCCGGCGGGTTCAAGGACAATAAGAATCCGATTATCACCCATGCACACACCGAAAAAACATTGCGCGGGCGCCCTTCAATCACAAAAATGCAGGGTATGGAAACCGGGAACATCTGGGAATTGATTCCCGAAATCGCCGCTTTAGATTGGCCAAAACCAGAGATCACATTCTCAAAAACACTCTCAATCAGCTGGCAGGAGAATCCCATCATCATCGAGAACCACCCCGGTCCAACACCGGGCGCATTATGGGTGGATATTCCTGATCATAAAGTGTTGTTTGTCGGTGATGCCATCACATCCAGGCAGCCTCCCTTCTTATTCTCGGCAGATATTTCTCCCTGGATCGAGAATCTGGAATCCTTGAAAAAAGCGCGTTACAAAGATTACACTATCATCAGCGGACGAAATGGGTTGGTTTCTTCCGACGACATCCGGTTTTCCTTACGCTTTCTAAAAAAAGCGTTGCGTGCGTTTGAGCGATTAGATGACCATAAAGCAGACCTGACAAAAGTACAGAAGACCGCCATTTCATATATGAAGGACTTCAAATCCAAAAATAAAAGTGAGGAAGAAATCTTCCGCAATAGGTTATCTTACGGGTTCAGCAAATACTACATCAATCATTACTCAAAGAATCGCTGATCTGAGGGTACCATGGGGCATATCCCATTAATTGAAGTTACCCGGGGCAATATCACGGAATCCGTGCATTACGGCAGCATTGCAATTGTTTATGGGAATTCAACGCACGGTTTCGTGATCGGTGAAGCCTCCAGGCCATTTTTTCTTCGGTCATCCGCAAAACCGCTTCAGGCATTAGCGTTTCTTCAGAAAGCGATTGCCGGAGAGATGAACTTTTCGCCAGCAGAGATCGCGATCATGTGTGCTTCTCATTCCGGTACACACCAGCATTGTGAGGTGTTGATCAATCTGCACGAAAAGCTCGGATTAGAAGAGCAAATGCTGCAATGCGGATCGCATATGCCTTTTGATAAAAATACCGCTAAAGAAATGATCATTTCTTCCCAGCAACCCCGGCCATACCACAATAATTGTTCCGGAAAGCATACTGCCATGCTTGCTTTTTCCAGGTTACTCTCCGTCCCTACCGAAAACTATCTTGATCTCAACCATCCAGTTCAGCAGGAAATCATTCAAACGTTTTCGGAAATGTGTCAATTCCCGGCTGACCGGATTGTATTGGGTGTGGATGGTTGTTCCGCACCCGTATTTGCCGTCCCGCTGGCAAATGCCGCTCGCGGTTTCGCGAATCTCTGCCAACCCGATCAATTTTCCGCATCGAGAAAAAAGGCGTGCAGGGCTATCACCACCAGTATGGTTACCCAACCAGAAATGGTCGCAGGCCCAGATCGTTTTGATACAGAATTTATGCGCGTGGCGGATGGAAAGGCAATTTCAAAAATCGGCGCGGAGGGTTTTCAGGTCATTGGTGTATTCCCGCACGCCAATGCGGGACACAATACCAGCATTGGGATCGCAATCAAAATTGCTGATGGGGATAAATCCCGGCGCGCCAGCAGCGTTGCAACACTCACTATATTAAAACATCTGGGGGTCTTAAACCAACAGGATCTGGCAGACTTAAACGCGTTCAATAACCATGCGATCCTGAATTGGAAGAAAAAAGAAGTTGGCGAGATCAGACCAGCGCGCGAATTCATAAAACAGATCGATGATATCCTGCCATGAATAAAAAGAACACACAGCAACCAACTCCCATTTCCAAACAAAAAGCACGAAAAGTGTTCGCGCTTTTAGAAAAAGAATATGGGTTGCCGGAGTGGCGACAACCGCTGCCTGCTGTCGATGAACTCGTTTCCACCATTCTTTCCCAGAACACAAATGATGTCAATCGGGATCGGGCGTTTGATAATCTGCGTGCGCACTTCCCGACCTGGGAAGCCGTGCGGGACGCAAAAGAAGAGACAATAATCGAAACTGTGCGCGTTGCCGGGCTGGCAAATCAGAAAGGACCGCGCATTCAGCGAGTGCTGCAGCAGATCACCAGGGAACGGGGAGAGATTTCGCTGGCATTTTTACGCGATCTGGACCGGGAACAGGCCAGAAAATGGCTTATCAAGCAAAAAGGGGTAGGACCAAAAACAGCGGCAATTGTGATGCAATTTTCGCTGGGCATCCCCGCTTTTCCAGTTGATACGCATGTATACCGCGTCAGCGGCCGTATCGGCCTTCGCCCCGAAAAAATGAATGTCGAAAAAACGCATCTGTGGATGGAGGATCTTTTTGATCCCTCACAATATGGAGCCGGTCACTTGAACATTATCCGGCACGGTCGCGAGATCTGTCATGCCAGAAAGCCAGAATGTGAGCAATGTATCCTTAATACATTATGTGACTATTACGAAAATACCAAATAGAGCGGGCTATTTTCTAATAATCAATTTCAAACCAAACCGCCCAATGTCCCGAACCTTTACTGCGGCCATTGAGGCGCACATGGTATTTGTCGGATTCAACAGTTTCCCATATGGGTGAATGGGTGGGGATTAATTCGACCCACGTTTGGCCCGGTTTCAGTGGAAATGGGTTTCCTTCAGTGTCGATGAAGCGTATCGGTCTGAGCTTCCCTGTTGTTTGCTCATATTCCTCGCTTTTTGTCGTCCAGTAAGCATGATGAACCTTGCCGTCCCTGAAAATTAAGGCTTTATCTTTTTCCACATACAGCAAGTCGAGGTCGATAAAATACTGTTGTTCGACGTCATGATCTACCAGCAGGACGACCACATTTTCATAAGCCAATGGTTCGTCATTCAAGCGGTCAGTTTGTTCGATAAAGGTTTCTCCGTCGGCGTTATCCTGCCAGCGGTGGTACGTGCCATCCGTTTCATCATAGCGCCAGAACACCTGGTTCTTATAGGCATAATACAGCCAGATCGATTGTGCGTCCGCGCCGCCCTGTGGTGGTTGGTCATCAAACACCATACCATCCAGCCCCGCTTCACCCAGCTCTTTTTCATTGTTTTTAGCAATGGTTTCAATATCGTCCACCGCTACCATCGCGCTGTTACTATCGGATTGATCGTCTCCAAACACATTTACGTAATCTGACAATTGCTCCGCCACGCGAGAATATGCCGACGCCATGACGATGAAGCCGTTGAAGAGCTTGCGGATGTGTTCATACGGAATGCGTCCGGAACGTATTGGACCAATTTCGGGACGTTTGATTCCAGCATTGAGTTCACCCTCCAGATCATCTGACGACGGCGTCTTTGTTGAGTGGGGATAATCACCATAGAACAAAGCCAGATACCGCGTCATACCATCCCCAATATATAATTCAAAAACGATCGGGCTGAAAGATAAACCCGCCTGAGGTCTGGCGGTCGGCGGAAAATTCGTGACGGATACCAGGGCGGGTGGTAACTTCAAATTATCAGGATCTGAAGCAGGCAGCCCCGTTAATGGGTTGATAACAGATGGAGCATCATTTTTAGAAGCATCAGAAGCCTGCCCCACAGGCTCCCTGCCATCTTCGTTCTGGCCAGCTTCATCGTCTTCCGTTTCTTGCTGATCCTGGATCGGCTTTTCTGGTTCACCAGATTCATCACGATTATTTTCCTGGGATTCAGAAACATCATTTTGTGATCCAGGTGTCTCATATTTAATTCCCAACAGATCACAACTGCTGAAAAGCAGAGCAAAGATAAGCAGTAAAGGTGTTATGCGTTTTTCCATATCAACCTCAATTCAAAGAAGTATTTAACCATTCTCCGGAAAATGGTTTTTGTCGTTATGCAAGCCAATCATCTGTTAAGAAGAGCGTGATGATATTTATCTGAATATTTTTTGACTATAACATAGTCACATGTTTTAGAAATACTTGATTTCCAGTATTTTTTCAATTAATTTTGACTATTGACAAATCAACCAAAACTCCGTACACTATATGGTATAGTGGTATGACCAATATACCACTTGCGATATTGTAAATAGAATGGAGAAAAAAATGAAAAAGAGAACAATGATTATTTTGATCGTCTCAGTAATGACGATCACCGCTTGTAACACCCTTTCAAGTGTTGGTATTGGCGGAGATTCGATTGAAGAGGAAATGGAACTGCAGGAAATACAAGCTGAACCCACCGAGGCTGTGTTGGCTGATCTTGGAAAATTTTATCGTGACGACATGGACGCGGAAGATCCCAATAAAGATTGGGGATTAAAAGTCATCACCGGTCTGGAATCTCAGCTGTTATGGTCCAAGCTGGGCGGAAAACTACGGATGGAAACACTCCCCCCCAATGATGTCAACTTCCTCTTCATCAAGAAGGATAACCGCTATAAAGACGTGATCGTGGAAGCGGAAGTGGAGAACATGGGGCCGCTGGATAGCGCTTTCTCGCTGGTTTGCCGGGCGACGGAAGATGGCTGGTATGAATTCCGCATCAGCCCCTCCGGTTACTATGAGTTGCTGCGCTATGACCAATACCTCCGAGACGGCGGAAAGAATGCCTATGTGAGTTTCACGGAAAAACGGATGAATTCCACCATTATAAACGGTGGCCTGGACAAGAACACCTTCTCCCTTTCGTGCGTGGATGATACTATCACTGCTTTTATAAATGGCGAACAGATTTACTATAAGCGACGCCCGCTGGCATTTGAAGATGACTCCTATACCGAGGGTGGTATCGGTTTTGGCATCACCGGTTATGGAAAAGAATATGACATGGCCTTCAATTGGGTGGAAGCTAAGAAACCCTAACTAAGGACCCTCCGAACCTTTAGTTGGACTGGAAAGAGGAAGGATGACCTCCCTTCCTCTTTTCTATTTTTTTAGCTTGTCTTGGCATCAGTATCCGATATAATAAAACATATGTTCCAAGAGATGGGTTCGTTCAGATGCCAATAAATTATCTGGAATTACAACCGCAGATAACAGAATACTGCCAGCGTGCAGGCGATGAAATTGCCAATCGCCCTGGAAAAATCGCTCAGGCAATCATGTTGTTAAAGCAGCTCGCACAGGAATTAAAGGACGGCTTGAAAAATGATCTGTCCTCGCGCGTAAATAGTTCTTCTGTAAATCGCTGCGCATTACCTGCCGCTGAAGCGATTGACCTATCCTATAAGACGTCAAGTACAACCACCTACGCGTTACTGGCTTCGGATGGTTCCCAGATCACATCCAACCATCACGATGCGCTTCCTGTATCTTTGATCAACACCTCCACTGTTTTCATGCAATTCAGCAAAGGCACTGCCCCGGAGATTCAAACACAATCAGAATTTCTCCGGGATGATGATGGTGCGCTTATCACTGATTTCATCAATGAAAAACTGGTGAATACAACCAGGGATGTGAGGGAAATCAATGTGCTTGCCAATTACCCATATAATGCAGACAATCCATTGATTGTCCTCAGCGATGGTCCCCTGGAATTATTCCAGGAACCTCGCAGCGAAGCGAAGCACCTGGCATTATTCAAAAAGTATCTTCAGGCTTTATTCTCACTCAGTCGTCAGGCGCGCATCACAGCAGGGTATACAGATAAGCCCAGGGCCGATCTGGTCATCAAAATGCTTGAATGGGTATATGCAGCACAAGCGGATACAGACATGAGCAATATCACAGATACGCATGTTTTTTCCGAGATCCTTTCTCCAGGAGAACGGTCTGCCATCTTTTTATTGCACTCACCTTCCAGCAAAGCATATCGCGGTGAGATCCAATTACATTTCTTTTATCTCAATGTAGGTACGGAAAAATATCCCTGGATCGTCCGAATAGAGATCCCGTCTGGCACAGCCCACGCCAAAGAAGCAATAGCACTGCTGCAAAAAGCACTCCTCGATCAATGCGCCCTGATGGGAACCCGACCGTACCCATACATCCTGCATCGAGCGCACGAAGAAGCAGTTGTCAGCTTTCAGGAAAGAGAACAGTTGATTAACTCCTTAACGCACACCCTATTTGATATGGGGTTTCCAACAACATCTATCTCTAATAAACAGGACGCGAAAGATTTAGGAAAACGAACGAGGTTAAAATAATCATGCAAACAGTCACTGCCGGGCGCTTACTGCGCGCTAACACACGCGGATGTGTGGTCGGTTGCCCTGTCCGCCAGAGCCTGCCCGATTTTGGATCGATGGTCCATATTCCCATCAATAATGGCCGGATTTTTGGTTTGATCTATGATATGCATATTGATGATGATGGGCTGGTCAGACAGTTAGCCACAACCGAGAACATATCCGATGAAGTCATCATGGACAATCGTTTGAACCGCAATACACCTGTGGAAATAAGCATTGTCTTCATTGGATATGAAACAGGCAAAAAAGTTGTCCATCGACTGCCGCCCAGTCCGCCGCTTTCTCTGGACACCATGTTCATTTGCAGTGAAGAGGAGGTGCAGAGATTTTCAAAATCTGGCCGTTTTGGTTATCTTCGCTACCTCTTAACGAACCCCGATATTCCCAGCGCGGATCTAATTGCAGCCCATATTCTTTCTGTCTATCGGGCACAAAACAAGCCAATGAAAGCCGTCTGGAAAAGAACCGCTATTGATATGATCATCGATCGATTGCGTGATAACCACGACTTGCTCAATCAAACACTTCTTGCGGTCAGCGACGCATTCGCATCAGAACAGCCAAAACCGGAGGATGATTAAAATGAAAAACCAAAAACATAATCAACCGATCGGTTACGTGATTGATGGCGGACTCAAAGCCAACCTGCGAATCCGATTAACCGGTCCCGCAACAACTGCACAGGAGGGATCCTTTATCGTCATAAAAAATAATAATTGGCAATTCTATGGCATATCGACGGATTTACAGCTTGGTGCTGTCGATCCGCGCTTTGCAGAAATAAGCAGTTACCAATCGCTTCCAGCTGAGATTGCAAGGCAGCTCCATCAGCGCACGCTATATACGGATATGGTTGTCATGCCTGTGCTCATGCTGGAAACCGGACCAGAACCCGGTACGCAGACATATAAGGACTGGCGGGCGGCGATTGAAAATGGTGATAAAGCGGAGCCGCGCTTGTTGCCGGTAAAAACCATTCCTTCGCACCAGGCTGACGCATTCCTCGCCAGTGCGGGAAATATCGCCGAAATCTTTGGGAAACCTGAAGAAGAAGGAAATTTCATCATCGGCAATACCCGCGAACAAACCCATCCGGTGTGTATAAACCTTGACAAATTCATTCAGCGTTCATCCGGTATTTTCGGTGCGACAGGAACAGGCAAATCGTTTCTCACCCGTATCATCCTTGCCGGCCTGATCAAACATGACCACGCGTCCGTATTAGTGTATGACATGCATAATGAATACGGCCTCGATGACGCTGCCTCCGACAGTGGTTTGAATATCAAAGGTCTGCGATCAATATTCGGCAGAACGCGTGTACAGATTGTTGGATTAGGCAGCGGTACCGATATCCGTGGTGTATCCCCCGATTTCAATTTAACCCTCACCTGCAGTGATATCCTGCCCGAGGATATTGAAATGCTTTCCCGTGAGCTGAACCTGCGCGATACGACCTCTGCCACCCTGGATGCCCTGGTGCAAACCTTCGGGCGGGAGCATTGGTTTAAGGCATTCAAAGAAATGAAGCATGATAGCATGCAAGAACAAGACGGCAAGATGGTTCCCGCTGAGGACAGTGTTACGTTCTGGGCAAACGCGCATGGGGTTCATCCCATGGCGGCAAAAGGGCTGCACAGCAAGCTTAAGCGCTTGTTTAATAAACCGTATATTGTGGATAATCCCCCGGCCGATAGCATAAAAGCAGTTGTTGAAGCGCTGAAAAAAGGCCGTCATATTGTGCTTTCGTTTGGAGATTTTGAATCGGATCTGGATTATTTACTTATTTCCAACCTGTTGACCCGGCGTATTCGGGAAGTCTGGGAATATACAACCAATCAGTTCAGAAATGGAAACGGACCAGAACCACGTCAACTGGTTCTTGTCATAGAAGAAGCGCATAAACTTCTTAATCGTGAAATTGCCTCACAAACAACATTTAGCACCATTGCCCGCGAGATGCGCAAATATTATGTCACCCTTCTGGTGATCGACCAGCGCCCTTCGCAAATCTATGATGAAGTCATGTCGCAGCTCGGTACGCGTGTTTGCGGTTGGCTGGGTGATGATGATGATATTCACGCTGTTCTTTCCGGTCTGGCTGGCAGAGATTCTTTACGCGGCATGCTGGCACGGTTGCAGCCCGAAGAAGAGGTGCTGCTGCTTGGCTGGGGTGTCCCAATGCCCATCCTTGTTCAATCACGCCGCTACGATGATGCCTTCATCGCGGAGATCAAAAGCAAGGGAAAGAAGGGATTGGACCAACAACGCGCCATTGAAGTACTTTATCCCGATTAGATCGGGAGCAAATATATCACACCCAAACCGATCAAGCATCCGAGGATGATACCGCTAAATACCTCGAAAGGCGAATGCCCCAGCATCTCTTTCAGGTCATTCTCCATGAAATGTCCGCTTTCAAAAAAGTCCCGCATAATCTGATTAATGCGCTGGGCATGAAAGCCTGCCTGACGGCGTACACCGGTGGCATCATAAATAACAATCAAACCCATAGCAATTGCCAGTGCGAACAGCGATGTGTCAAAACCATCTTTCAACCCTATTGACAGCGCGACAGCCGTCACAACAGCAGAGTGTGAACTTGGTAATCCGCCCGTGCTGAACATGATTGTCCAGTCCCAGCGTTTGTTGATCAGATACTCAAAAGGGAATTTCAACCCCTGCCCCAGCAGCCACGCCAGCATTGCCGCGATCATAACCTTATTGGTAAACAAATCCCGGAACATAACCTATGCATCCATTCGGGAAACATTGCCATCGTCATCAAGCTGGCTGACCCGCAACTCTGCTTTGTCAAGCAAGGTTTGACAATGATCAATCAGCGCCTTGCCACGCTCAAACAAACCAACCGCCTCTTCCAGATCGGATGGATTTTCTTCCAATTGATGGATTATTTCGCCAAGTGCCGCCTGAGCATCCTCAAAATTCATTTCGTCGATTGATTTAATCGTTTTTGTCATTTTTCTTATCCTTTAGCAGCCGTTTCTTTTGCACCCTGGACTCAATCACACCGTCATGTACACGTGCGCTGATATTTTCTTCTAATTGTACCTGCCTAACCGAGGAAATATTTTTACCGTGGCTGTCAGAGATGACAGCATAACCTTGTTTCAAAATACTGCGCGGATCATGCGCCGTTAGTTTCTCCGCATTTAATTCCAGCCATCGTTTCCTTTCAAGAAAAAAGTTTTCACTGATGTGATCTAATCGCATACGGACATGATCTAACGCCTGCATGTGCTGGTGAATCAATCCCGTGGGGGAAACCCGGTCCAGCCGTAAACGCTGCGTTTGTATATAAGTCTGCCGATCATTCATCCAGCGTTGAACGATTGATCGTAAAGTCATCCGCAGTCCGCTGAAAGTCTGAGAAATTTCCGTGATATCAGGAACCGCCGCAACGGCAGCACCGGTTGGTGTCGGTGCGCGTATATCCGCGGCAAAATCAGTCAGCGTGAAATCAGTTTCATGTCCAACACCAGAGATAACTGGCGCTGCGGAACGCACAACAGCACGGACAACCGCTTCATCATTGAACGCCCATAGGTCTTCCAACGATCCGCCGCCGCGTCCGATCAGGATCACATCCGGGTAGACATGCTTGTTTAATCGATCGAGCGCGTCAACTATTGATATGGGGGCTGCTTTTCCCTGAACAGTGGCTGGTGAAAGGATCACCTCTGCAAGCGGATATTGACCACGCAGAGTATTTAGCATATCCTGCAGTGCTGCGCCAGTCGCTGATGTGACGATCCCGATCGTTTCTGGAAAGGGTGGGATTGTCCTTTTCCGTGCTTCATCAAACAGGCCTTCCGCTTCAAGGGTTGCTTTTAAGCGCAGAAATTCCTGGTATAACCTTCCTTCGCCCGCTGCGCGGATCCCGTCAATGGACAACTGATACTGTCCCCCGCTTTCATAAACGCTTACCGCGCCATGCGCTTCCACCAACAACCCATCGCGCAATGTATTTACCATGCGCATGGCGTGCTGCCGCCAGATCACACCGCGCACCTGGGCATTCTCATCTTTCAACGTGAGATAAATATGACCTGATCGCGGCCGGGATATGTTGGACACCTCACCAGAAACCCAGATATCCATCAGGTTTTCATTGCTTTCCAGCAAGGCCCGAACATAGGCATTGAGGTCACTGACCGAATAAACCACGGCAGATGATTGCATTTGATCTTCCAGCATAGAAAAAGGATACCTTTTTGATCAAAGGATGTCAAACCATGATGCCGTTTTGCATTAGAATAAATCTGAATGAGAAAAAAGGGCAGCACGTATGCAGCATCTATGGTCACCATGGAGAATGAAATACATCCGCAGTAAACACGATCCTAAAGGATGTGTGTTTTGCAACGCGTTAACAGCTAAAAATGATGGTGAACATCTGGTTGTTCACCGCGGGCATTTTTCCTTTGTGATTCTGAATAAGTACCCCTATACCAGCGGCCATGTCATGGTTGTTCCCAACCAACATATCGATTCCTTTGAGAAGATGAAATCGGAAACCAGCGCGGAAGTGATGGCGCTTCTCCGCAAGAGTATTCAGGTTATCAACACGGTATACAAACCCGATGGCTACAATATGGGCGCGAATCTGGGTACCACTGCCGGCGCCGGTATAGCCGCTCACATCCATTTTCATCTAGTACCGCGCTGGGAAGGAGATACCAACTATATGTCAGCAATCGGAAAAACACGGGTGCTTCCAGAAGATCTGTGTGAAACTTTTGAGCGTTTGCGCGCTGCCTGGACCCAGGATCAAACTGACAGTAATGGATGATGGCAGCACAGTTAAAATCCGCTCGATCAACGCGCAGGATAAACACGCGATCCAGGAAGAAATGCGGAAATGGTGGGGCAGCGATATGATTGTTTTGCGGGGTGAAAAGGTTTTTCCGGCAGAATTTGGTGGTTTTATTGCGGAATACAAGCAGCAAATTGCGGGCATGATCGTCCTGCGAGTGAGAGGAGATACCTGCGAGATTCTCAGCCTGACCACAAACACCACACTTCCTTCAACAGGCATAAAGCTTGTTGAAGCAACCATTCGCTATGCGCAAGCAAACAGCGCAGATCGGATTGCCGTGGTGACAACGAACGATAATATCAACGCGCTTAAATTTTTCCAGCAGTCGGGCTTTACCATATGTGACTGGCGGAAAAACGCGATCAAAAAATTTCGCCAAATCAAGCCGCGAATTCCTTTGAAAGGTAATTATCACATTCCCATCAGAGATGAGATAGAACTGGAATTATCTATATGAACAAAAATAATTTCATCCTCAAGACTGCTTCCCAGGCAGCCAGATTTCTCCCAGACAGCTTCAAACGCCTGCTGTATAAATTACCATTTATCGCCAAACCCATTCGACGGTTATTGAACGCGTCCAGCCCAAAAGGATTAACGTCCATCAAGATCGCCTCTGGACCAGCAAGAGGGATGCGCATGTCACTTGATCTGCATGCAGAAAAAGATTACTGGCTGGGAACCTATGAGCCCGATCTGCAAATAGCCGCTGAAAAACTAATTATGCCCGGCGACCACATATATGATGTGGGCGCTAATATTGGGTACATCAGCCTCATTGCTGCCCGTCTCACCGGTGAATCTGGACGGGTCTACAGCTTTGAAGCGCTGCCGGATAACATCACCCGTCTCAAAAAAAACATCGCAATGAACGATCTTTTTGAGAGAGTGCACATCAATCATTGCGCAATTACAGACCGCGATGAACCAATCATTTTTTATACGCATGCCTCCGGCGCTATGGGAAAAGCAGCCGGATCAGCCGGACGAGATGAAGATTATGGTGAGTCAATAACTGTAAAAGGGCTAACGCTCGATCATTTCACACAGACAGAAAATCTTCCATTACCGGATCTGATAAAAATGGATATTGAAGGCGGTGAGGCAAACGCACTGCGAGGAGCAGAAAGAATACTGTCCACCAAAAAACCAACCCTGTTGATCGAATTGCATGGTCAGGTAGCTGCTGAACAGGTATGGCATATTTTCCACGATCACGGCTATCAAATCCACGCCATCAATAAGAATTTCTCCCGAATAACAAACTTGGATCAGCTGGATTGGAAAGCGTATATCGTTGCACGCCACGCATCAAATCTCAAAACATTAAAGTAAAAACCGGCCTAACCGACCGGTGTTTTACCCAAAAAATATTTGATGCTTCTGGCTTATTCCTCTTCCGGTACGACCAGCATCATGATGATATACGCCCAGAAAGTTGCGCCGCCTGCCGCTGCACCGAGCACAAACAATAATCGCACGATGGTGGGATCAATATCGATATACTCTGCTAAGCCCGCGCATACGCCCGAGATCATCCGGTCATCCCTGGAACGGTACAGCCGTTTTGGATTGTTATCCGTCATGTTATTTCTCCTATGTCTTTATTCTATTATCATATACGGTTTTTAACCATACCAGGTTTCGCGAATGCAATTTTTTTTATCATTTCCTCTCGTAAATGGATTAAATAGAAAAAATGGAATAAACCACGTCAAACGAAGCGAAAAATCATCTTCTCTTGCCATTTAAGCCTGCAAAACAATATGCAGACCAAGTAACCTGGTTGTTAAGGCTCACAGTCTGCTTTGCTGCTGCCGTGATCGGTCGAGTAATCGCCTTTATCGGTTTCAGGCAGATCGTTCTGCTTATCATCGCCCAGAGCGGCATTACCAGGATGATACCTGGGTTCCACCTTATGGACTTTTTCTCGAACGTTAGTTGTCAAATGTTATAATTTATTTATATAAATAACGGAGGTAAAAATTATGAAAGGGAATAAAGAATTACTGGAAAAACTTAATGGGTTGCTTGCCGAAGAATTAACTGCAATCAATCAATACGTCGTACACGGCGAAATGGATGGTGATTGGGGCTACGAACGGCTGCATGAAGCGGTTGAAAAACGTGGAATCGATGAAATGAAACACGCCGAAATACTCATTGAGCGAATCCTTTTCCTTGAGGGTATGCCTATCGTTAGCGAACTTAATAAATTGTTTATTGGTGACAGTGTTGAAAAACAGTTCAAGAATGACTGGCAAGCTGAAATGGATGCGATCACATCATACAACGAGGGCATAAAACTCGCCCGCAATGTGGGTGATAATGGCACGGAACAATTGCTAAAGAAGATCTTATCCGACGAAGAAGAACATCTGGATTGGCTGGAAGCCCAGCAGGATCAAATCGAGCAGATTGGAATTCAGGTTTATCTGGGTATGCAGGTAGAGGAATAGAGTTAATTACTGCAAAACGAAGAAACGCCGGCGCTCCCGGCGTTTTTATTTTCCTTATGGCTTTAGTAATTCCTGCAAGATTCCCTTAGCAGCTTTTGCATCCGCTTTACCATGGGAAGCACGCATCACCTGCCCTACAAACCATCCGATTAGCGAGTCCTTACCGCCCCGGTAGGATGCAACCTCATCTGGATGATCCTGCAGGACTTGTTCACACATCATCCGGATCGCGTCATCATCCGTAACCTGGGCTAATCCCAGATCTTCTACAAGTTTTTGCGGTGATTTTCCGCTGTCCTGCACGGTTTCTAACAATGACTTACCCGTAGTAATATTGATTGTGCCGGCATCCACCAGCTCAATCAATTCAGCCAGGTATTTCGGTGATAGAGCCATTTCCATCGGTTTGAGGTTATTTTCGTTGATCATTCGCATGACATCATTTAGCAGCCAGTTAGAAACCTTCTTTGGGTCCTTCTTATAGGCACTGACAGCCGCTTCGAAATAATCGGACAACCCGCGTTCCAGCGTGAGGATATCCGCGTCATACAGCGGAAGCCCATAATCGTCCATAAACCGTTGACGTCGTGCTAACGGGCGCTCCGGAAAAGAGGCCAGCACTTTTTCCCGCCATGTATCATCAATCCGCAGCGGCAGCAGATCCGGCTCACGGAAATATCGGTAATCCGCCTCGGTTTCTTTTGAGCGCATCTTTTTCAACACGCCTTTGTCATCATCCCAATCCAGTGTCCAGGCCTTGATCGTGTGTCCGCTCTCCACCTCCCTTTTCTGGCGTTCAATCTCCTTGCGGATGGCCTCGCGTAGCGCATCGATCGAATTAACATTCTTGATCTCTGTTTTTACGTTTAACACGTTGCTGCCCGCAGTTCGGATAGACACATTCCCGTCACACCGCAAATTTCCTCTTTCCATATCTGCCGCAGAGATACCCAGCCAACGCAACAGCTGCCGCAGGCGGGTAAGATATTGCGCGGCTTCTTCCGCGCTGCGCAGATCAGGTTCGGTCACCATCTCTACCAGCGGTACGCCGCAGCGATTAAAATCTACCTGGCGGACAGCGCGGACATTCTTTGTTTTTCCCGCGTCCTCCTCCAGGTGCAATTTATGGATACGCACCTTACGGACATATCCTTTTCCATCCGGATCCGCGTTCTCAGGAATTGGCACAGACATAAATCCGCCCACGGCGATCGGTTGGTCAAACTGTGAAATCTGATAACCCTTTGGAAGATCTGGATAAAAGTAATTCTTCCGGTCGAAATAGGAAATGGGCTGGATATCCGCGTGCATGGCCTCTGCCAGCAGCATGGCTTTCTCGACCACATGCTTATTCAACACTGGCAGAACACCGGGCAGGCCGGTGCAAACCGGGCAGATATTCGTATTCGGCGGATCCTCCCATGAGTCCGCCTTGCAGGCACAGAATATCTTCGTTTCCGTGTTTAATTGGATATGTGTCTCGAGGCCAATGACCGCTTCGTATTTTGTCATCTTATGCCTCCCTCAGAACCGCAGGGCGCAACATTCGCCATTCTTCATCCGCTGTCGCCTGTTCATAAGCGTGAGTCAGCTGCAGCAACCGCCCCTCAGAGAAGTCAGGCCCCAGCAATTGAAGACCGATCGGTAAACCGTCCGCATCGAAACCGCCGGGAAAGGAAATCCCGGGGGTCCCGGCGTGGTTTGCCGGCACTGTCAGTTGGTCGGCATACTGCATCATGACCGAATCCCCGTACACATTATCCATTGGAAAAGCGGTCGTGGGCGTAGTCGGCGTGAGCAATGCATTCAATCGATATTTCCCATCGGGATCAAATGCGCGCTCAAAATCCTGCCGTATAAGCGTGCGTACTTTCAATGCTCTCTGATAATATTGCTCGCTATACTGGGCCGCGCTGACATACATACCCATCAGAATACGCAGTTTTGGCTGCACGCCAAAACCATCGCCACGCGACTTTCGATACAAATCCTGTAAACTAAGCTTCTCCTCGCCGGTTCGGTATCCATACTTAACACCGTCAAATCGATGCAAATTGGATGCCGCTTCCACCCGGCTGATTACAAAATACACGGGAATACCATAACGTGTGTTCGGCATGGGTACATCTTCAATGATCTCCGCGCCTAAGGAACGGAAAACCTTTGCGGCCTGATGGACGGCATCCTGTATAGACGTTGGAACAGGTTTCTGCTCATAATCTCCGCTTGCCGCATCAGGATATGTGATCTGAAAATAATCCGGTGAAAGGCCGATGCGCTTGCCTTTTATGTCCTTTTCAAGCGCCGCGAGATAATCCTCCACCGGTATCCGGGTAGTTGTCGCATCCCTGCTATCCGTACCCGCAATCGCCTGCAGCATCAGCGCGGCATCCTTCGCATTGCGCGCGATCGGACCGGGGCAATCAAGAGAAGAACCAAAAGCGATCAAACCGTAACGCGAGACCCGCCCATAAGTAGGCTTAAGTCCAACCACGCCGCAAAAAGCAGCGGGCTGGCGAATCGAACCTGCTGTATCCGTTCCCAGCGATAATGGCGCTTCTCCAGCTGCGACAGAAGCAGTGCTGCCGCCCGAGGACCCGCCCGGGACGCGGCTTGTATCCCATGGATTGCGTGTTGAGGGTTGGAAGGCAGATGATTCGGTGGACGAACCATAGGTGAATTCGTCGAGATTCACTTTACCCAGTATCACCGCGCCGTTTTTAACCATGCGGTCAACGGGTGTGGCGGAATATGGTGCTTTGAAATTAGCCAGAATACGCGAGCCGATTGTGGATGGTGTATTTTTGACACAAAACACATCTTTGACCGTTACCGGGATTCCTGCCAAAATACCGGGATTCTCATCGTTTGCGATTTTTCGGTCAACCTCTCGCGCCTGTGCTCTTGCTGTCGATTCTGCCAATGTGATAAATGCGTGTACCCGCTTTCGGTCTTCATCGGTGATTTTTCCAGGTTCCAGGCTTCCGGGTCGTCCGTCCACCGCCTTAACGCGGGCTAAAAATGCATCCATCACGTCTTCAGCGGACAATTCTTTTTTGCTGATTTTCTCTCGTAACACGGTTGCAGAAAGTTCACATAATTCCATATGACCTCACTCCAGTGTGGTGTGCGGAATGTCCGGCACGATGATATACCGGTCAGTTGTTTCTGGTGCCTGCGAAAGGATCGCATCTGCATCCGGGCACTCTTCCCAATCATCAAGGCGCAGCGCCTGGCTGTTTTCCTCAGTATATGGTACTCCATGTGATGCGGGGCTCGTATCAGCGGGGATGTCGATTGCTAAAAGCTCTTTAATCGCTGAGAGTTGGTTGTTAAGCTGTCTAAAAATGTACACTGACTCATTTTCATCCAATTCCAGAGCCGCCAGATCAACCAGATGGTCAAATACTTTGCGTGTTATTTTTTGTTCGTTATCAGGCATGCATGCAACTCCTCTAATAGAATTTTTCTGCAATCTTACAATAAAACAATCATACCGCAAATATAAAGGGCATCCCGGTGATGGAATTTCTTCAGTTCTGAAAATGCTATAATCACCGCCAGGGTTAATAATGTTGCAAAAAAAATCAAAAAAAACACGGCGTATCTTCTGGGCTACATCATTGGTTTTGATCATGATTTCAGCACTGGGTTGGATGCGCTTCCAGCAGGCGCTTCGCCACTGGTATTACCTCATTGAGCTGGATATCCAACCACATCCGATTTATTCAGCCGTCAACGGCGGTTGGATCGGTATTGCTTATGCACTCGGTTTATTGTTCCATTTAGCCAGGAAAAGCTTTACAGCGATTTATCTGCGTTTTTCGGGTGTGGCTGTGCTTATCTGGCTGTGGATAGATCGTATTTTTATCAGCAAACGCGTTTTCTTTTCTTTACTATTAGCTGGTACGGTTTTTCTCACGCTTTGCATGATTGCCTTTGATGGTTTCTTGTTTCAAAAGAACGGGTATGTTAGAAGAAAGAACAATGTAAATGCAACAGAAAATTGAAAAAGAAGCAAAATTCTACATCCAGGACCTGAAAAAAGTCGAGTTTGATCTGCTTGCCCTTGGTGCAATGTGCACACAAGCATCGGTTTTTGAGCTCAATCTGCGCTTTGATACGCCAGACCATAAACTGGCAGGGTCCTATCAGGTCCTGCGCCTCCGCAAAGACACGCGTGTTCGCTTGACATATAAAGGCCCGGCGGATGCCAGCAGCAGCGTCAGCGCACGCCCCGAGCTTGAAGTGGAGATCAGCGACCTGGAAACCGGGAGGCAAATCCTGGAAGCATTAGGGTATGAAACCATCACAGTTTACGAGAAATTTCGTGCGTCTTATCAGATTGGGAAAGTAGAAGTTTCGTTGGACAGAATGCCGTTCGGAGATTTCATTGAAATCGAGGGATCGAATGAGACATCAATCCAGCTCATTGCCAAGAAATTGGGTTTAGCCTGGATGCACCGTTCTTCGCAAAGCTATATGCGCCTTTTTTCCACGGTCAGGCAAAACCTGAACCTTAATTTCCGTGATCTGACTTTCGACAATTTTGAATCTATACGCGTGCTCCCCGGGCATCTGCAGATGCAATATGCAGATTGATACCGCCAGGTACAACACGATGATTGTGGAATTAGATTCAGGCACATTACGTTAAAATAGTGGTCACAAGATGATAAAAAAGAAATGTGAGGGAGCATGAACGAGATCATAAATAAATTGCTTTTCAGCGGGCCAGATCTTTTGGATGTGTTCATATCGCTGGTTATCTCAACTGTTTTAGGTATTATCATTTCTCAATTGTACAAAGGTACCCATCGCGGCATGAATTATGAAAACACTTTCATGTCATCCCTGGTGTTGATGGCGCCCATTGTCACGCTGGTAATGCTGTATGTACGCGGGGATTTGGTGCTTTCACTGGGCTTGATCGGCTCGCTATCAATTGTACGCTTTCGTACCGCCATCAAAGATACCCGCGATATGATCTTCATCTTCTGGGTCATTGCTATAGGGCTGGGGTCGGGTACCTATAACTGGAGTATTGTTCTTTTATCTTCGCTGTTTATCATGATCGTAGTTTATATTCTCTATTTCATCCGCTATGGACAGGTTGAGAACAGAGATTTCATCCTTTCACTTTCAGGCAGTCTTCCGCATCCAAAGAGTCGGGTATCAGAGCTAATCACGCGGTTCACGCTCAATGCCCGCCTGCGCTCCTATGAAGTGCAGGACCAGCGCTGGGAAACGATTTATGAACTACGTTTCCGAGAAGAAGACGAGGGTATTCAGGCTGATGAACTCATCCAGGAGCTGAAGAACATTGCTCAAATTGAAAATGTTTCACTTCTGGCACCGCAGCTTTCCCTGCCGCTCTAGAAAAAGGAGAAAAATCGATTGTTCACAGAGCTGGCGTATTTAGGCACTGACTGGCGGTTTGAGTATAAATATCGCCTGTCTTTTGCGCTCTACATGAAAATCAAAGCGTTTATTACCCCCTACATGCGCATGGATGATTACACGCTGGCCGCTCCACGCCGACGATATCTGGTACGCAGTCTATATCTGGACAGCGATCAATTCACCAATTACATTGAAAAAATACATGGTGATAGTGACCGCGTGAAGCTCCGCATCCGCACCTATACCGCTGCACCAATTGAATCTTCTCCACTGCGAGCGGAATTTAAAGCGCGAAGAGGTATTGCAGTAGAAAAACACAGCACATGGATCACACTGGCTGATTATCAATCCTTCCTTTCAACCAGTCATTGGCTGGAGCACCATGATCCCGTGCTGGTCGAATTTGAACGCTATGTGCATATGAAAAATTTACACCCCAAGATCATCGTGGAGTATCACCGTGAAGGTTATCGCGCCCGCAGCAAAGATAACCTACGAATCACATTTGACCATCAGGTTCACAGCGCCCACGCTGAACAACTTTTTCCGGCTCACCCCTTTTTTCACGACCATCACCCCGGTAAGATTGTCCTGGAGATCAAATGTAACGATAAGCAACCCCCCTGGCTGCGGCATCTGGTCGAAAATAATGGTTTGCGCCCGTGCACTAACAGTAAGTACATTCAGGGGATCAGCGTTGCACGCAGGGATGTGGTCACTCCTTCCTGGAGTTATTAGAGATGATAACTGTTAAGAAGTTTTTCTCCAAAAGAACAATAGTGATCATGGCATTTTTTGCGAATACTTGCTGCATCGCTTATACTCTCGCCACACGATTTACAAATTTTTTATTCGCCGCGCGGTCGGATAAAATCTTAATCCTGGCAGGATGTTTGACCCTGGGTGCAATCTTATCCGGGTTGATATATCTTGTCGTCCTCCCTAATATTGTCCACTTTGCCTCATTAAAGAATCTGATAACAATGGCCGCTATTAGCACAGCAATTATGGGGCTCATTTTCACCATCTGGTATCAACCACCGCCATTTCCAGAATCCCACTTCTTGAAAGTAACTGCGCTTGGTGAAAAAAGCAGTAAATCAAACGGTACGCGTGTTCACATAAAATCAATCCGCACCATTTCTTATCCTTCACTTGAATTAAGGCGCATCCCTGTCAATGAATTAATTTATGGTGGCATTTGGCAGGGTGTCGCAGGGAACGGTTATGAAATTTTCGTCGAAAATAAAACATCCGCTTCTGTTGAACTGACGCGCTTCATGCAGGCTGGCATCAAGCTAAGCCTGCAAACCGGCCCGAACAGCGGTCTGGTTGAAATTGATTGGGATGGAGACGTGATCACCGTTGATCTATATCAGCCGCAGCAAGCGGTCATGATCCAACGATTCGAACCGGCTTTCAATTGGAGGATGGCAGACCGTACGCGAAAAATACTCGTTGCCGGCGCTTTGATGGCTGATTTTTTCGCAGCCGTTTCCTTTCTGGCAACGATCCTGCTTGCAGGAAAGCAGATCTTTTCGAGGCGTGTCTTTCTCGATATTCGCAAAATCCCTTTGTTCATTTTCTCCCTGATAGTGATCGGGGCAGTTCTTGTAACGGTGCAGCAAATTAACACACCAGTTCAATTCAATAATCCACCATTAGAACAGAGCATCCGGAACGCCCTCAACAGACCGCAGGGAAACATTTATCAGCGCCAACTATTCGCCCTGGTTGAGCTTGATCTCTCCCATTCAGGAATTGCATCGCTAAAAGGCATCGAACATCTCGTGAATTTAATATCGCTGAATTTGCGCAGCAACCAGCTAACGGACATTTCGCAACTGGCCGAACTAAAAAAGCTTGAAAAATTAGATTTAAGAGGCAACCGCATTACGGACTTAGCTCCCATTGCAGGTTTAGACCGTCTCGAATATCTGAACCTGTTCGGCAATTCCACCCTGCGTTCCATCGAACCACTGGCGTCGCTGTCAAAGCTGGAAAAACTAATCCTGGGATATGTACCAATCGGAAACCAGGCCAGAGTCATTAGTGATTTAAATACACTTGAATATCTTAATGTAAGGAATTGCGGAGTAGAGGATATCGCTTTTATATCTAAACTCTCCAATCTCGAATATTTAAACCTATATTCCAACACAGGTATTCAAGATATCAATCCTTTGAAGCGCCTGACAAACCTCGAAACTCTCATCCTGGCTGGCATCCCACTCCAAGATCAGGCTAGCATATTGGCGGATCTGAATAAACTTTCTTATCTCAACCTGAGAAATACCGGCCTGACAGATATTGCTTTCCTTGCTGAACTCGATCAATTGGAATACCTGAACCTGCATTCCAACAGCGGTGTTCAATCCATCGCGCCATTGGCACATCTTACAAAACTTGAACATCTCATTCTGCAGGATGTACCGATCAATAATCAATCTGATCAACTATCTGGCTTATCCCACCTGAGAACATTAAACCTACGCAATACCGGCATTAAGGATCCGGATTTCCTTGCAGTTCTGATGGCAGAAGGCGCACTACAGGATGACCCCAAGCGAAATATAACCGCTTCTGTTGATATCCGGGATAATCCAATCTTCATGGAAAAAGAAAATCCTTTCGCTTCTATGCGGCCTTATTGGCAGAATGTCAGCATCAAAGAACCCCTTCTCCTGCCTTTCTATGCGGCGTTGGAATCGCCTGTTTTTTCACACTCTTCCGGTTTCTACGGCACAGAATTTCTTTTATCCATAACTCACCCGGGTGATGATACGCATATCTTCTATACGCTGGACGGATCTGAACCAACGTCTGAATCGCCACAATACACCACCCCGATTCCCATCAGCACGGGTGCCTTTTCTCCAATTTCGGCAGCGAAGATCGAGACTATTGCGGCCAATTGGGACGCGCCGGAAACGGAGATACAAAAAGCAGTCATCATTCGTGCCAGGGCAATCAATTTAATTTCTGGCGAGTCAAGCCCAATCATTACCCACACCTACTTCATTGGACAGGACAACCAACAGCATTACACACTTCCGGTTGTCTCTGTAACCGCAGAGCATGAAGACCTGTTTAACCCGCAGGATGGCATCTATGTCCTGGGTGAAAACTATCATTCCATTGCAGACCAGGACCTAACGGAGGATGAAAAACAAGCAGTCGCAAACTTCAATCAACATGGCGAACAATGGGAAAAACCCGTGCATATTGAGATCTTCGATCAATCAGGCCAATCTGTCTTTTCGCAGAATGGCGGATTACGCATCCATGGCGCTGGGTCGCGCCGCAACCCGCAGAAATCATTACGCATAAACGCGGACTGCGCCTATGATGTTAGATGTTTATTCGAATATCCAATTTTTCAGTCACAATACAAAGAAGAATATGATCCAAAATACAAATCGATTATCCTCAGGAACTTTGGACAGGATTGGTTTAACGGTATGATGCGCGACGCCCTCGCGCAGGACGTGCTGAAAGACACCGGGTTGGACCTGCAGGCGCAATATCCCGTGATCGTATTTCTCAATGGAGAGTATTGGGGTATCTATCAACTACAGGAAAGATATGATGAATATTATTTCCATAATCATTATGGCATGGATATCGATGACGTCTCTATCATACGCCTGTATGGCAAGCTGTTTCGTGGTAAACAGGAAGATGCATCTCGGTTTGATGATTTGAGAGCATTCATCCAAACACAGGATCTCTCTAACCCGGAAAACTATGCTCATATTCGCTCTCAGGTCGACCTGGAAAGCTTTACGGATTATCTGATCGCAAATATTTTTATGGCAAACACAGACTGGCCGCAAAATAATATCTATATCTGGCGAAGGTCACTTGAATCGAATGATCTGGATCGTCAGAGTGGGCATGATGGGCGCTGGAGATGTATGATAAATGATCTGGATTTTGCATTCGGATTGCAGGGGCACGGAACTGGCTACGAGCATAATACATTTCAGTCCGCCCAAACGGGCAGCATAAGTGGCGACCTGTTTCGTGCATTGCTCAAAAATGATGGGTATCGGGCATACTTCATAAACCGTTTGCTGTATCACCTGGACACAACCTTTGCGTCAGATCGCTTATTAGCAACGATTGATGAAAAACAGCGTGCACTTGAATCAGAAATGCAAGAGTTCTTTGACCGATGGGGGTCAGGCGATCAAGAACTGATGGAAAAATGGGTTGCCGAGATTGAAGAAATACGCCGGTTCGTCTTAAACCGAGAAGAATATCTCCTGGCACATATCAGTGAGCAATTCGATCTCGCCACGGTTGGCTCTTCTGCAGATTGATCATGGCATAACTTTTAGTTCGGTGCCAATCAACAAATATCCAATCCCTGACAATAAGGAGTGGGAGAGTTTGTTCTTTCGTGTTATTCCGATTTTCGTTGCTGCTTTTCCTGCCGATGGAAATCATTTCTCTCACTGGGAGGACCTTGAAAGGGATCAGCATCAATTGGCTATCCAGCTATCCTGAAAGATAGAAATCTTTCCTGTTTTCTTGATCGATCAATCCAATTGAGATGATTCAAATGCCTCCTGGCGCTTTTCCATTTCAGCCCATACGCTGCCAGGGACGACCGATCGGATATGAACCTGCGCGTTTTCAACTTTTTGCAGATCAGCACCTTCTAATTGGCTGATGCTGGGAATGCGATGCTCTTTTCCAAATGCCGTCAAAAGGATCGATGTGGTGCTGCCGCCGACCCGTTCAAGCCCGCTTTCCCATTCAGCGTCAAAATATTTTCCCGCATTGAAATATTGATATAACGTTTCCAAATCATCGATCGTCACATCAAAAGAAGTTACCCAGCGATTGACATCATTGTTGTCACCATATCCGGGCACATAATCCAGTTCACCTTGCGGGCCAGGGCCAATGGTAATAACATACTCATATCGATATTCTGGTGGTAGTGATCCATTATTCCATGAATAAGTGAGAGAAAAGTCTTCTGGCATTTCCGGGTTTTGGAATGTACATCCAAAAAATAGCGTCGCTAATATAAAAAGGATCAGTGTCATAATTGTTTGGCGCATAAAGCCTCCATGCAATTATCATATAATCAAACACAATAATTATCAAGTGAAGCCTTTTAATTCTTATCATGCGTAAAAATAAAATAAATAACAAAAAACTCACCATCGGCCTGCCTGTGATGCACAAAGAAACGGGGGAAAAGCGCTGCTTTCTTCCCAAGCTGGTGGGATGCCTGGAAAAATATGGGGCCAGGGTTGTTCTTGAACACCAATATGGCGCTGAGATGAATCTTTCAAAAGATGATTATCGAAAAGCCGCGCCAAACCTGGATTTCTCGGATAATACGGAAGTCTATCAGCAGGATATCGTCTTTGTGCTGCGCTGCCCGGATGAAGCACGGATACGATTAATGCGCCGCGGTGCCTGTCTGATCAGCATGCTGCACTTCGGTACGCGGCCTAAAAGGATCCGCCTGCTGCGTTCTCTGGGTATAGAAGCAATCTCCCTCGACAGTATCAGCGATGATTCTGGCCGGCGAATGGTTGAGAATTTTAACGCTGTTGCATGGAATGGTATGGAAGCCGCCTTCAGTGTATTGCAAAAGATATATCCCGCACCGGGTTTCTTCAATCCATCCCGCCCCCCAATCCGCATTACCCTGGTGGGAGCAGGCGCACTTGGTGCGCACACTGTCAGGGCAGCAGTGCGCTACGGTAATATACCGCTTCAAAAAAGGCTGGCGCGATCCGGTGTTCCAGGCATAATTATCAGCGCGGTTGACTATGACATAACCAATCATTTCGACGTCATGCATGATCTCATGTCTCACACCGATATTCTGGTCGATTCCAGTTCCCGGCCAGATACAACCAGAGCAATCATTGCTAATGCGTGGCTGGACCATCTTCCTGACCACGCCATCATTCTCGATCTGTGCGTCGATCCCTATCAGCAGGTTGGGAATACATTTCATACCAAGGGAATTGAAGGCATCCCGCAGGGCAATCTGGATCAGTATATCTTTTCGCCAGACGATCCGGCCTTTGATAATATACCCGGGCATGTCCCGTCAAAAGAACGGCGCCATACAGTCTCATGCTATTCATGGCCCGGTATCCATCCAACGCAATGCATGCAAATATATAGCTCCCAGTTGCATCCGATCATGCGCACACTTGTCAGCCGGGGTGGGCCAGCAGATGTTCACCCAGACGGCAACTTCTTTGAACGTGCCATATCGCGCGCTTTGTTGTCAAATTACCAACAAACGCAGGAGAGTTCTCATCAATGAAAAATAGGATCAGTGTCGGATTCCCGCTTATGCAGGAAGAGCCCGGAGAGAAGCGTGTCTTTTTGCCGGATTTTACACGTCAGCTGACGGAGTTTGGTTTTGAAGTCTTCCTGGAAGAAGGTTATGGTAATGCTCTGGATTTTTATTTTGACGACTATAAAAACGAAAACCCATTTATCCATTCCGTTGAACGAGAGACGGTTTTTATAAAAGATTATGTGCTCATCCTGCGCGCCCCGTCGAAAGATGAATATCCGCTTATGGGGAAAAATAGCTGTCTGCTCTCCATGCTTCATTTTCCGACACGCCCTGCCCGAGTTGCTGTGATTAATGAACTTGACATGCAAGCCATATCGCTCGATGGGGTTGTTGACGACTTCAATAAACGCCTGGTCGAAAATATGAAAGCAGTTGCCTGGAATGGTCTTGAAGTTGCCTTTACACAATTCAGCAGAAATAATCCAGCCATCATTAAATCCAACAGGAAACCCTGGCATGTGTTGGTTATCGGTACCGGCGAGGTTGGCAAGCACGCTGTCGATGCCGCATCCAAGCTCGGACGCCGAGAGCGAAACAGGCTGCATATTGAGCAGAGTGGTGCAGGTGTGATTGTTCGCGTGGTGGGGCGCAATATTACTAACCAGCCAGATCAGATCATTAAACTGCTGGCAGACACCGACATGGTTGTCGACGCCACGCAGCGCGCCAATCCTTCCAAACCGATCATCCGCAATGCCTGGCTCTCTCATCTGCCTGCGCATGCCATTATTGTGGATCTTTCTGTAGATCCATACTCCCTTGATACACATCCGCCAGTCGTCAAAGGGATCGAAGGCATTCCCCAGGGCAACCTGGATAAATATGTGTTCGAGAAAGATGATCCAGATTGGGAACAAACCATACCAGCGGACATTCCGACAGAAAATAGGCGTTTGACTGTCTCGTGTTATTCCTGGCCAGGTATTCACCCTGAAGCTTGTATGCGTCATTATGGACACCAGATCCGTCGCTTAATGCGTGTTCTTAGCGAAAAGAACTACCAGACCCTTTCATCCGATGGTCTTTATTTTGAACGTGCGCTGTATAAAGCCCGCGTTCATACCTTTCTTCAGGATAATAAAAGCCAATAAGATATGCTTTTTATCAGATTGTTCTAAACGAAAACAATCCTATAATTGTGCTGGTTTTAATTTTCTGAATCATGGAGGATATTTTTGACTAATTGTTATGATGTCGTCATAATTGGCGGCGGTGTGGTGGGATGCATGGCAGCCCGCTTCCTCTCCCGTTATCAACTGAAAATCCTTTTGATAGAAAAACGTGCGGATATTGGTTCGGTCACATCGGCTGCCAATACCGCCCTCATCCACCCCGGATATAACGCGGTAACTGGCTCACTGAAAGCAAAAATGAATCTGATCGCCAACCCGATGTGGACACAGCTCGCGCAGGAACTAAATTTTTCCTTTGAACGCTGTGGGGATTACGTTGTTGCAGTTGGTGAAGAGGAGCTGCCAAAGCTGGACGCTCTTTTTGAACGCGGTAAGCGTAATGGTGTTCCCGGCATGTCTCTCATTAACGGCGAGGAGATGCGCCGACGTGAACCACTCATCAACCCGAATGTCAGCGGCGCGCTTTTTGCGGAAACCGGCGGTATGTGTGACCCCTTTGGCGTCACCCTGGCCGCCGCTGAACATGCCGTGCTGAATGGCGTCGAAATCCGCAGGAACACCACCTTTCTTGATTTCATTTTCAAGAAAAACTGTATCATGGGTGTGCGTACCAACCAGGGTGATTTTTCTTGCCGCTGGACCATCAATGCGGCCGGCTTGTATTCCGACATGATCATGCATAAAGCCGGTGTGCGTCCGGAATTTGAGATCACCCCGCGCAAAGGTGAATACCTCATCCTTGACCGCGCTGAGTTCGAGCTGAGATCAGTCTACTTTCCGGTGCCAACAGATGTCAGTAAAGGAATCCTGGCAACTGCCACCGTGCATGGCAATACCATTCTCGGGCCTACAGCGTGTGAGCAGGAGAATCGGGAGGATAAATCAACGACCATGACCGGATTAGATGAAGTGCTTTCCGGCGGAAAGAAACTCATTCCGGATGTTTCCCCGCGCCATGTGATCGCCACATTTGCTGGACTACGTGCGGCAGGCAATGCACCCTGTGAAACACCCGGTGTCGATTACCAGCATGATTTCATCGTTGAGATCCCGAGTAAAGTTCAGGGATTCATCAATATCGGCGGGATAGAATCACCCGGCTTGACATCTTCGCCAGCAATTGCCCTGCGCGTGATCGAATTACTAAAAGATGCGGGAGAAGACCTGGTTGAGAAAAAAGACTGGAACCCAAACCGCCCGACGCGTCCGTGCTTCCGCCACATGAATGACCAGCAGCGCAAACAACTTATCGACCAGGACCCGCGCTATGGGCACATAGTCTGCCGGTGTGAAAATGTGACCGAAGGAGAGATCGTGGCGGAAGTCTATGCGCCAATTCCTGCCACAACCTACGACGCCATCAAGCGCCGCACCTGGTTGGGTACTGGCCGATGCCAGGGTGGATTTGATATGACCCGCGTAACTAATATCCTCTCCCGCGAACTGGAGAGATCTCCGCTGATTATTAGCAAGAAAGGTGCTGGTTCTGAACTTCTGCAACGTCCGACAAAAATCCTGGGAGACAGCCATGAAGACTGATCGTTTTGATGTAGTTGTGATTGGCAGCGGCCCGGGCGGCCTGGCAGCAGCGATTGCCGCCAAGAAAAATGGCGCGCAATCCGTTCTGATCATCGAACGCGATATTGAATTGGGGGGAATCCTCCTGCAATGTATCCATAATGGATTTGGTGTGGAGTTCTTTAAAGAAGACCTGCCCGGCCCGACCTATGCCCAGCGTTTCATTGATCAGGTTGCTGAATTGGGGATTGAAACCATGCTGGATACAATGGTCATCAATCTATCACCGGATCGCAATATCACAGTAACCAGCGATACAAATGGTTATCGCAATATCCAGGCCAAAGCGATCGTGCTCGCCATGGGATGTCGAGAACGCACTCGCGCGCAGGTGCGCCTGCCGGGTTCACGCCCGGCGGGTGTTTACACCGCGGGAACAGCCCAGCGCTGGGTCAATGTTGAGGGTTATATGCCCGGTAAAAACTTTGTGATCCTTGGCTCCGGCGATATCGGGATGATCATGGCCCGCCGGCTCACATTTGAGGGGGCAAAAGTGCAAAGGGTGCTCGAGATCATGCCATACCTCTCGGGCCTCATGCGAAATTATGTCCAGTGCCTGCAGGATATTGATATCCCATTAATATTACAGCATACCGTCAAACGCATTATCGGCATTGACCGCGTTGAGGCAGTCGAAACCGTTGCGGTCGACGAAAAATGGCAGCACATTCCCGGAAGTGAAGAGACCATTCCCTGTGACACCTTATTACTCTCTGTCGGTTTGATCCCCGAAAATGAGCTCTCCCGACAGGCTGGCGTCGCGCTGCACCCCGTCACCCGTGGACCGGTTGTGGATGCGAATTTTCAAACCGGGGTTCCCGGTATTTTTGCCGCGGGGAATGTGGTACATGTCTATGACCTGGTCGATTGGGTCACGGAAGCAGGCTTTGCCGCCGGTAAGGGTGCGGCGCTATATGCGCAGGATGCGTTAACATCGCCGGTGAAACCCATTCATGCGATAGCAGGTAAAAACGTGCGTTATGTTGTCCCGCAGCACTTTAGTGTTGCCGACCTGCAGGATAATAAGATTCCGCTGCAAATGCGCGTTACACAACCAATTGAAAAGCCCGTGTGGGTGGAATCCCTGGCAGATAACGAACGTGTGAACCGCCGCGCCTTGCCTTACGCCCGGCCGGGAGAGATGATCACCCTGAACCTCAAAACCCGGCACGCCGACCAGCTGAAAGACGCTGATGCAATAACTATAAAGATTAGCGAGCGATAAATGGATAACCGTTCATTTGAACAACCAACCGAAATTATTTGTGTGGCATGTCCCAAAGGCTGCCGGCTGGAAGCGCAGCGAAAAGATGGGGAAATATTGGTATCGCACGCCAGTTGCAAGCGCGGTAAAGATTACGCCATTGGCGAGATCACCGATCCGCGCCGCATGGTCGCCAGTACTGTCCAGATCAAGGGCAGTATGCACCCCCTGATTCCCGTGTATACGGAGAAGCCTTTTCCAAAAGGAATGATCTTTTCACTCTTAGATCAGATTCGTGCTACGAAAATTCAGGCGCCCGTCAAAGCGGGAGATGTCGTTATTAAGAACGCGCTTGGCACCGGCATTGATGTCATCGCCAGCCGGGATATGGCATAAAAAAACTGGTTTCCGTGTGGAAACCAGTTAATACCCGTTTTGAGAAAAATCGGTCAGGGTGTTGCCGTCGGTTTTGGGGTCGGTGTAAAGGTAAGAGATATATAATGGTCTACATTACAAAAGGCTTCCCCGTTATCATTCACGATCGACCACCAGGTCGTATATGCTAATCCATCATCTTTAAGCCTTGGTGTGGTGGGTAATTTGATATCCACACGCAATTCGACGGTTTCTCCAGGATCCACCTGATGCGGTAATTTGTAGATATGTTCGTAGGCGATATCGTCACCCCCCATCCATTTCAAATAATAATCCCATGTGTTCCATACCGCACTTCCTACATTTCGGACAGTCCACACAACATCATAGTTAGCGCCAGTCACCTGCGGGCCATCCAACGGTGTCTGGGTCACAAATTCACAGCCATACACGATAGGTGTCCCGGTTGGTGATTTTTTTCCGGAGGAATTGCTGGATCCACTGCTTCCCGAACCGGACCCTGACGATGAGCTGGCTGCCGGCTGGGCAGCGTCCGTATCCAGTGTGGCTGTTGGCAGGGGCGTCATTGTCGCCGGTACATCCGTCTCAGTGGGGGATAGAGCCGCCTGAACAGTTAATTCAGACATGGCTGTCTGTACAGCCTGCGTTTTAATCATATTCAGATCCGCTGTTGGTTCTGCGGGTTCTGCGGCGGTACACGTTGCTGCAAGCAGCAAAACGCTCAGCGCCATTCCAATCATTAATCTTCTTTTCATTTTCTGCATTTTGCCTCCAGTCTGTTGCCAGCATATCGCCGGCTGCAGATGAGTTCTGTCGTATTGTGTACCGAAACAGGTACATTGTCAAGTGGGGATTTGGTACAAAAACTCGATACATATTGTAACATCAATCATTAAATTGTTTCTTTTCATGGTTTGTTTCTAGTGGATATTTTGTGAATATTTGGTATAAATATTGCAATATTAATATACATGCTAACAAAAAATCGCCATGAAGCGTTTAAATTTTCCATTGCGGGGATATTATTCGGCTGTATATTTCCTTTTCTTGCAACTACCATTATGGTGCTTGACCAGCATCTCCCTTTTATAGTACCGTCCTTTATTTCTGTTCAGCAGGAAAACCCGCTGCTGTGGATCATCGATTTAGCGATTCCGATCCTTGGATTTTCAGGCTTTCTTATTGGCAGCCGCCAGGAAAAACTGTTGCAGCAGGCTGAAGACATGGAAAATTTTGTCAAAGACCGTTCTAAAAAGATTCTTGAACGCCAGATGTTTTACGAAGCCCTGGTAGAAAACAGCCCCATCGCCATCGTCACCCTCGATCCAAAACACAACATCCGCTCCGCGAACCCCGCTTTTGAAGAAATTTTTGATTTTAGAGCGAACGAAATCATTGGAAAAAATTTAGATGACCTGATCAGCGACCAGGAAACCATTGATGAAGCGCATCATTTGACCAGCAAAGTCTTATCCGGAGAAACCATTCACTATACCGGAAAACGGCGCAGATCCGATGGTTCTTTCGTTGATGTCGAAATCCTCGGGGAACCGATTTTTATTGATCGACAACTACAAGGAGTTCTCGGCCTGTATCGTGATATCACAGCCGAGAAAGAAGCCCGTGAAAAGCTGGAAGCCAGTGAAGAACGTTTTCGCAGTCTATTCAAAGAATCCCCCGTGGCGCTTCGTCTCGAAGATCTATCCGCCATGCGCCGTAAGCTTGTGATCATACAAAAAACATTAGGCATCGCCCTGGATAAATATTTTGCGGCGCAACCAAAAGAAGTAACAAAACTGCTCTCATTAGCAAAAATAATCGCAGCAAATGACGCAGCGCTTTCTCTCTTTCAGGCGCAATGCCTGGAAGACTTACAGAACCACATCGGCCTCATTCTCAGCAAAGAATCGATGCATGATGCCAGTGAGATTATTATTTCACTTGCATCAGGAGAGACATCCATCGAACAAGAACTTACTTACAAAGCCCTGGATGGCAATATAAAACACGTCATCACCAGGTTGACGATCCTTCCCGGCCATGAGTCCGATTGGAGCCGTGTCCTGTTCTCAAGCATAGATATCACCGACCGTAAGCAGGCCGAAAAGCGCATGGCGTATATCAGCCTGCATGATATGATGACCGGTCTGTATAACCGTGTCTTCTTTGATGAGGAACTCTCCCGCCTGGAAAAAAGCCGTATCCGCCCGGTGACTATCCTGGTTGCTGACATGGACAACCTCAAATACATAAACGACAGTTATGGACACAAAGCAGGTGATATCGCGCTCCAAAACATTGCCAGCATTCTCAAAGGCTGTTTCCGAGAAGAAGACATCCTCGCGCGCATTGGGGGAGATGAATTTGCAATTATCCTGCCACAGATGACATCTGAAGCGATCCCGCCAATGATCAGCCGTATTATGGCAAAGATCGCCCGGCATAACTCAGAATGTGATCATGAAGAAAATATTGGGTTATCCCTGGGCTATTGCACTGCACAAAAGAATGAAAGCTTGATGGAGACATTCAAGATCGCAGACAGAGAGATGTACAAGCAAAAAGAGAAAAAGAAAAAAGAACGCTAATACCATCAAAAAAAGCCTTTCGCGGTTAAAGGCTTTTCGTTTTATTACTTCTTTTTATCTTCAGTATCTGTTTTCTTTTTTGTTTTAGCAGAAGCCGGTGCTTTTGGGGTGGCAGCCGCAGTGCTTTTCGCGGTGCGTTTCTTCGCCTTAGCAGCCGGCTTTTTGACCGGTGTTTTTTTCTTCTCGGATTTCTGTGCAGGTTTGGGTTTTTCTTCTTCCACGGCGGCATCCGTACCTGCCTTTTGCGTCACCGCAACCGCTTCCGTTATGGCGATTGGGGCTTCAGGCATAATAACCCACAATACCAGGTAGATCCATAACCCGCCGCCGCCCATGAACGCAAACAACACAAACACCAGGCGGATAATCGTCGCATCCACATCTAAATATTTCGCGATGCCGCTGCAGACACCTGCAAGCATATCATTTGATTTATCTCGATATAGTCTTTTCATATTTTTTCTCCTTCATTCAATCTACGGAAAACACCGGCTCCAGGTTTCGAATATTTCGATCTAATAAAGTGCTTCTGTGATCGATTTGAGATATTCAACCGGAGAGCCGCACAAGTATCCCTGCGGTGCTTTAGGTTGTTCATAATTGAAAATATCAAAATACATAATATCCGGCGCCGCCTGTCCGGGATAACTGACAGAAACCTCGCACAACAGGCTGTCATTGGTACGAATTTCTTCAATCACAGTGATGGTTAAAGTCTGTCCCTGCGGTCCAAGCAACCAGGGAACACATTCATCTGGCTCCGCCCCGCCCAATTCTGTTTCATGACTTCCCCGCGGATCGGTGCCAATACGAATTGGATCATCCAGCGAAAAACCATATTCCGGGGAATCCGCGTTGACGCACACGCCTTCCGGTGCGGCAGTTGGCGCAGTGACTGCGGCATCAAGAAAACCGATCTGGGGTGACCAGGCTGGATAAAAATCTTCCGAGGGAGCATCAGTTAAACGATTCATGCCGCTGCCATCTGCGCTGATTGCGTAGATCTCTTTTTGGCCTTCCTTGCTGGATGAAAAAGAAATAGCGCTGCTGTCAGGTGACCAGCCAGGTTCATCAACCAGCGACCGCAGATCGGTCAGCTTTATAATATTCTGCCCGATTGGATCCATCGTATGCAATTCATAAAACCCAGAGCGGTTGGATGTGAATGCAATCAGTGATCCATCCGGTGACCAGGCAGGGTTTGTGTCATCACCCGCGTCATCCGTGAGCCGCGTTAAATCGCTGCCATCCCGCCGAATCTTATAGATCTCCGGATTGATATCCCGCTCCGTAGTAAACACGATCCACTCGCTATCGGAGGACCAGGAAGGAAAATAATCCGCGGAAGAATCATTGGTCAAACGGGTCTCCTGCCCGTTAATCACATTGATTAGATAAATTTCATCGTTTCCGTCCCTGTTCGATACAAATGCTATTTCTGTGCCATCAGCCGACCAGGCCGGTAAAATATCGCTGGAGGGGGAATTTGTCAAGCGCCGCAAATTGGTCCCGTCCGCATTGATCAGATAAATATCCGGGAAACCATCCCGGTCTGATGAAAACGCAATCTGTGATCCATCTGGTGACCAGGCAGGGAAAACATCCACAGCAGGATTATTGGTCAGGCGGGATACCGCGCTGCCATCCGCGTTCATCACGTACAACTCCAGACTGCCATCACGGTCCGACTGAAAAGCAATTCGGCCCTGCAATTGTGTGCCGATAGGACGCATGGTGGGCATCGCCGTGGCAGTCGCGATGGCATCTGGCGCAAGTGTGAACCATGCGCGCGGCGTATCCGTCAGGATAACGATACCGTTATCTTCTGTTTGCGGGGAGGGGGTGCTGTCCGGCTGCCATCCGCAGCCCGCAGCAGACAGCATCACAACAAGCATGATGGTGATTAGATTGTGGATATGATTTAATCGCATATTTACCTCGATTTTCAATAATTATCGTACTTCGGCGGTAAAATTATCAAAGCGGGTCGAACCCTCATAACCACTGATCGTTCCAGCGATCATCCCCACTTCACCCGACAGGAAAGTCTCATCAGTTTGCGTATCAGCAACCTCCCCATTAACGATTAAAGTCAATGTGTTCTGGATACACTCAAAGCGCATCTGGTTGACCGCATTACCGCCTAAAATTGCTGGTACCGGAACCATCCTGTCTCTGCCGATCAGCTGGTATGTTCCGTTTTTAATTCTAAAAATCCCAGCATATCCATCGCTGCTGACCTG
>Ga0180434_10000439_pt1 | contig 61235 bp, 75 predicted proteins | sample SS_ome_7_FD_132453 | JGI IMG/M metagenome (GOLD analysis project Ga0180434, IMG submission 132453) | Hypersaline lake sediment archaeal communities from the Salton Sea, California, USA - SS_1_D_2 metaG | ecosystem: Environmental > Aquatic > Non-marine Saline and Alkaline > Hypersaline >...
AGCAAGCGAGCGAAGACCGGAGTGTACGTTCGGCGGGTACATGAGGATCTGAGCGAGCGCGGGTGACGCAGAGATTCGAAGTTCATCACAAACCGCAGGTCGAACACGGAAGATAAGCTCGAGTGCCGATGGTAGTTGGGGTGATCCCCCGTGAGAGTAGGACGTTGCCAGGCAAGAGAAGGAGTAGCTAGGAAGGCTACTCTTTTTTTGTTTTGTAATAAGAAAACAAAAGGTATGATTAAATAACCTGAAATTTAACTGCAAATCGCGAAATTAATTTTAATACACAAAAAAGTTCCTTATAATGAAAGTAATTAAGTTTTTTTATGTAAAATATTACAAAAATAAAAAAGTTACTGACCAAATATCCAAAAAATGTTATAATTCTAAATAATCTTAATTATATTTTAATATATAAAAAGGTGAGTCAAATGAATTTTAAAACAATCATTGTCCAAAACATTCTTCTTGTTCTTGGAATTATCTTTATTTATAAATTCTTTCACCTACAAAATTTGTATCAACAAATGAAAGCTTGGAAAGAAGGATTTCCAGTTATAGATGGGGATGGTATTGGCTTAACATTTTTAGGCCTTCCATTAAATGATGATGGAGTTCATTGGACAGAAATTATGAGTGTAGCAACCCCATTTTTATTTTTAGGAATATCTCTAGTTCTAATTTCAATTGGAATGCTTGTATGGAAGGCTATTCAAGCCAAAGCTTAAAAAGTACTGGAAAGCTTCGAGTGTTATGGGGATTGTAAAATTTTTCAAGAAGTGATGAAGCTCATGATAAAAGAGTGGTAATGGTATCAAAAAATAGTGTAAAGAACATGTATTTAAGGATTATATATTGGAAGTAAGAAATGATGCAATAGAAAACAATTTAATTCTTCATAATGGAATTAAAAAAATGAAGGCGTACTCTAGGTCTTAGGAGTATGCCTTTTGTATTTAAGTAAATAATTAATAGAAGTTTACTACTATTTTAAAAAATTTTCTTAGAAAGAATGATTTTAACAGTTATGAAACAAGTTTTTTTAAAAGAAAAAACAAATGATTCAAGCTCCTAAACCCTTTTTATAGCGTATAAATACATAAAATAGGCTAAAAAAGGTGTGGAGAGTTTGGCTGAATTATATGTCATGATGTCCCGACTTGCTCTAGCAGCATTGTTATGTGGGGTTATTGGATTAGAACGTGAAGTAAAGCGTCATCCAGCTGGTTTCCGTACCCACTTACTTGTTGGAGTAGGATCATGTTTAATGATGTTACTTTCCTTATTTGGCTTTGAAAATTATTTAAATCAAGAAACTTATATACAATTTGATCCTGCAAGAATACCTTCTTATGTCATTAGTGGAATTGGCTTTTTAGGTGCAGGAACCATATTAGTCAAAGGGGCAACGATCAAAGGACTAACTACCGCAGCTTCCATTTGGGTGGTTGCTGGGCTAGGACTAGTAATAGGAGCAGGAATGTATGAATTAGCCCTTTTTACAACTTTTATCGTCTTGTTGAGTTTAATTTTTTTAAACAAAATCGAGGCTTTTATCTATAAAAAAATGAACAAGAGATGGATTAAAGTAATTTTAAAAAGTGGGGAATTAAATACTTTTATCTCAGAACTTGAACGTTTAAACATTGTTATTAAGAAAATCTATTTAAACAATACGAAACGAAATAAGGAAAATGAAAAAGAGTTCTATTATGTATTAGAAATTATTAGTAAAGAGTACAAAGATACACAATTACTCAAAAAATTAAGTAATGTAAAAGGGATTCATAAGGTTTTTTAAAAGGACAAATTGGAGATATTGTAATTAGAAAATCATACTTGTTGAAAAATTGTTTAAATCCAGTTATATTAAAATCAAGGTCAAATATAGTCAAAGTCAAGATTAAGGAGGAGGCTGAGTGAGAAATATATCCGATATCATTGAGCAGTACTTGAAAAAGGTTTTGGATACGAGTGAAAAAGAAATTGTTGAAATTAAGCGAAGTGAAATTGCAGATAAATTTCAATGTGTTCCTTCTCAAATTAACTATGTCATCAATACTCGTTTTACTATTGAACGTGGCTATATTGTAGAGAGTAAAAGAGGTGGCGGTGGTTATATTCGAATTATTAAAGTAAAAGTGAATGACCATGTTCAGCTAATTGACCAAATAATGAGTGTTGTAGGAAATAGGCTTTCACAAAGTGCTGCTGAAGATATTATTTTCCGCTTAGTTGAAGAAGACGTAATTTCAAAACGAGAAGCTAAAATTATGTTAAGTGTTATTGATCGTTCAGTTTTATATATAGATGTTCCAGAAAGAGATGAACTAAGAGCTAGAATGATTAAAGCAATGTTGAACTCATTAAAATATAAATAAGGATGGTGAAACGATGCTCTGTCAGGAATGTAAGAAACGACCGGCCACTTTTCATTTTACAAAAATTATAAATGGAGAAAAAAATGAAGTTCATGTTTGCGAAAAGTGTGCTCAGGATAATAGTGATATGCTTATGTTTCATACAAACCCAGGATTTTCGTTTCATAACTTACTATCCGGGCTATTAAACCTAGAACCATCCCTTTCACAGCAAGGCCAAACATTATTTCAAAACTCGAATGTTCTCCAATGTGAACGTTGTAAGATGACTTTTTCCCAATTTAAACAAATGGGAAGATTTGGATGCTCTCATTGCTATAAAACGTTTGAAAAGCAAATGACCCCAATATTAAGACGTGTGCATGGTGGAAATACTGTGCATGGTGGTAAAATACCTCAACGAATTGGTGGAGCAATACATTTGCGTAAACGAATAAAGCAATTAAAACAACAGCTTCAAGAGGTTATTGCAAGTGAGGAGTTTGAAAAAGCAGCAGAAATTAGAGATGAAATACGCATGTTAGAAGCAAAGCTTAATGGACCCGATGGGGAGGGGGTATAGGTCATGTCTTTACAAAGATTTATTAACTCAGCTATGAGTGCCTGGATGAACCAAGAAGGTCCTGATTCAGATATCGTATTAAGTAGTCGAATTCGACTAGCTAGGAATATAGACGAGTTTCGCTTTCCAGCACTTAATTCCAAAGAAGAAGCTTATAAAATATTAGAATTGTTTGAGGAAAAGTTTACTGGACGTAGCAAAGAAAATATAGGCAAATTTGAATTGGTTAAAATGAATGAATTAGAGCCAGTCCAAAAAAGAGTACTTGTAGAAAAACATTTAGTTAGTCCACATTTAGCTGAAGAAACATCATATGGAGGATGCTTATTATCTCATAATGAAGAAATAAGTATTATGCTAAATGAAGAGGACCATATACGTATTCAATGTATACTTCCAGGGCTTCAATTAAAAGAAGCTTTAAACGTTGCAAATCAACTAGATGACTGGATTGAAAGTGAATTCGATTATGCGTTCGATGAAAATAGAGGTTATTTAACTAGCTGCCCGACAAATGTTGGAACGGGGCTAAGAGCTTCTGTTATGATGCATCTTCCAGCTTTAGTACTGACTCAACAAATGAATCGAATTATTCAAGCAATTCATCAATTAGGGCTTGTTGTTAGAGGAATTTACGGGGAAGGTAGCGAAGCATTAGGTAACATCTTTCAAATATCAAATCAAATTACTCTTGGGAAATCTGAAGATGATATTGTTAATGATTTAATAAGTGTTGTTCAACAGCTCATTCAACAAGAACGAGCAGCAAGGGAGTCCTTATATAAAACTAATCAAATGAAGCTTGAGGATCGTATTTTTCGTTCGCTTGGAACATTGTCCCACAGTCGTATCATTACCTCTAAGGAAGCAATTGAGTGCTTATCAGATGTACGCCTTGGGATTGATATTGGAATAATTAAAGATTTATCTCGCAACATTTTAAATGAACTAATGATTCTTATTCAACCGGGCTTTTTACAACAATATTCAGGTGGTCCACTAAGTCCAGATGAACGTGATATTCGCCGTGCCACATTAATTCGTGAACGGCTTCAATTAGAACATGAAAAACGATTGGAGGATGATGAGCATGATGTTTGGTAGATTTACGGAACGGGCTCAAAAAGTATTAGCTTTAGCACAGGAGGAAGCAGTTCGATTAGGACACAATAATATCGGGACAGAACATATATTACTTGGATTAGTTCGTGAAGGAGAAGGAATTGCAGCTAAGGCATTACATGCTCTCGGTTTAAGTCCTGAAAAAATTCAAAATGAAGTTGAAAGCTTAATTGGAAGAGGGCAAGAAATCTCTCAAACAATTCATTATACACCTCGTGCAAAAAAAGTGATTGAACTCTCCATGGATGAAGCTCGTAAACTAGGTCATTCTTATGTAGGAACAGAACATATTTTATTAGGATTAATTCGTGAAGGAGAAGGGGTTGCAGCTCGTGTACTAAACAACCTAGGTGTAAGCTTAAATAAAGCCCGTCAACAAGTATTACAATTATTAGGTAGTAATGAATCTTCATCTGGACACCAAAGTGGTACAATGAACAATGCGAACACACCTACTTTAGATAGTTTAGCACGTGATTTAACAGCCGTTGCAAGAGATGGTGGCCTTGATCCAGTCATTGGCCGTAGTAAAGAAATTCAACGTGTAATTGAAGTATTAAGTCGCCGAACAAAAAATAATCCTGTGTTAATTGGTGAGCCCGGTGTCGGAAAAACAGCAATAGCTGAAGGATTAGCTCAACAAATTGTTCAAAATGAAGTACCTGAAATTTTACGTGATAAACGCGTTATGACTTTAGATATGGGTACAGTTGTTGCCGGAACAAAATATCGTGGGGAATTTGAAGACCGTCTGAAAAAAGTAATGGATGAAATTCGTCAAGCTGGTAATATTATTTTATTTATCGATGAGCTTCATACTTTAATTGGTGCAGGTGGAGCAGAAGGAGCAATAGATGCATCTAACATATTAAAACCTGCTTTAGCAAGAGGAGAAATTCAATGTATCGGTGCTACCACTTTAGATGAATATCGAAAATATATCGAAAAAGATGCAGCACTAGAGCGACGTTTCCAACCTATACAAGTAGATGAACCAACAGTAGACGAAAGTATTCAAATATTAAAAGGATTACGTGATCGCTATGAGGCTCATCACCGAGTATCCATTACCGATGATGCGATTGATGCGGCAGTAAAACTTTCAGATCGCTATATTTCGGATCGATTCCTACCGGATAAAGCTATTGATTTAATTGATGAGGCGGGATCAAAGGTTCGTTTACGTTCCTTTACAACACCTCCAAACTTAAAGGAATTAGAGCTAAAATTAGATGAAGTTCGTAAGGAAAAAGATGCAGCTGTTCAAAGTCAAGAATTTGAAAAAGCAGCTTCTTTACGAGATGCAGAACAACGACTTCGTGAACAACTTGAAGAAACGAAGAAATCATGGAAAGAAAAACAAGGTCAAGAAAACTCTGAAGTGACAGTAGAAGATATAGCGATGGTTGTATCCAGTTGGACTGGAGTGCCAGTAAGTAAATTAGCAGAGACTGAAACCGAAAAATTACTAAACCTTGAAAATATTTTACATTCTCGTGTCATTGGTCAAGATGAAGCTGTTGTCGCTGTAGCAAAAGCTGTTCGTCGAGCTAGAGCAGGTCTTAAAGATCCAAAACGTCCGATTGGTTCATTTATTTTCTTAGGTCCAACAGGTGTCGGTAAGACAGAACTGGCTCGTGCGTTAGCTGAAGCCATGTTTGGTGATGAAGATGCTATGATTCGAATTGATATGTCTGAATACATGGAAAAACACTCTACTTCTCGATTAGTTGGTTCACCTCCAGGATATGTCGGTTATGAAGAAGGTGGGCAACTAACTGAAAAGGTACGTCGCAAGCCTTATTCTGTAGTACTTTTAGATGAAATTGAAAAAGCACATCCAGATGTCTTTAACATCTTACTACAAGTTTTAGAAGACGGTCGTTTAACTGACTCAAAAGGGCGTACTGTCGATTTCAGAAATACGATTTTAATTATGACTTCAAATGTTGGAGCGAGTGAGCTAAAACGTAATAAATATGTTGGATTTAACGTACAAGATGAAAGCAAAGATTATAAAGATATGAAAAGTAAAGTCATGTCTGAGCTTAAAAAAGCTTTCCGACCGGAATTTTTAAATCGTATTGATGAAATTATCGTATTCCATTCACTTGAGCAAAAACATCTAAAAGAAATTGCAACATTAATGGCCGATCAATTAACAAAACGTTTATTAGAGCAAGATATTGAACTTGAATTAACAGAATCGGCAAAAGAAAAGTTAGCAGAAGAGGGATTTGACCCTGAATATGGTGCGCGACCACTACGCCGTGCATTACAAAAAAATGTAGAGGACAGATTATCTGAAGAATTGTTAAAAGGAACGATTGAAAAAGGTCAAAAAGTTACACTTGATGTTGAAAATGGAGAGTTTATTGTACGACCTGCTGAAAAAGTGAAATAAATAGATTATTCAACAGAGGCATACAAAATGGAATGTATGCCTTTTTTTTTAAAAACAAAAGAAAAAATATTTTTAATATATGTAAAATTAACCAAAAACTTGAATTAGTGAGCTTGTTAAAGGAGGAAATGAGGCTGACTATGGTATTTTATTAATATAAGTTTTAAATATTAATCATAAAAACAAGGAAAAAGCGGTAATTTAAAGTAAGAGGGGAATATTTTTTATGGCAAAAACAAAATCAAAATTTATCTGTCAATCATGTGGCTATGAATCACCGAAATGGATGGGGAAATGTCCAGGATGTGGTGCTTGGAATACGATGTCAGAAGAGGTCATCAAGCAATCGGCAAGACATCGGGTTACCTTTCACCATACGGAATCAAGTAAAATGTCAAAGCCTACATCGATTAATACAATTGAAACAGTTATGGAGCCTAGAATAAGAACTTCTTTAACAGAGTTCAACCGAGTATTAGGAAGTGGAATTGTTAAGGGCTCTCTTGTATTAATTGGAGGGGATCCTGGGATAGGAAAATCGACTCTTCTCTTACAAGTTTCATCTCAATTAGCCAATCAAAATTATGATGTGTTGTATATATCAGGAGAGGAATCCGTTAAACAGACAAAGATTCGTGCAGACCGATTAGGTATTCAGTCAGAAAATCTGTATGTATTAGCCGAAACAGATTTAGACTATATTTCCAAGGCAATTTCCGAGATGAATCCATCATTTGTTGTTATTGATTCCATCCAAACCATTTATCATAGTGACATTTCATCTGCTCCAGGAAGTGTTTCACAAGTTAGAGAATGTACAGCTGAACTAATGAGAATCGCAAAAACAAAAGGAATTGCCATATTTATAGTAGGGCATGTAACAAAAGAAGGCTCTATAGCAGGCCCACGAATATTAGAGCATATGGTAGATACCGTTTTATATTTTGAAGGGGAGAGACATCATACGTATCGAATCTTAAGAGCAGTGAAAAATCGATTTGGCTCTACAAATGAAATGGGTATTTTTGAAATGAAGGAAAGTGGTTTAGAGGAAGTGTTAAATCCATCTGAAATTTTTTTAGAGCAGCGTTCAAAAGGCGCTTCAGGTTCTACTGTCGTTGCCTCAATGGAAGGAACGAGACCAGTTCTTGTTGAAATACAAGCATTAATTGCCCCCACCAGTTTTGGAAATCCTAGGCGTATGGCAACTGGAGTCGACCATAACCGTGTTTCACTATTAATGGCGGTTCTTGAAAAAAGAGTCGGTTTATTGCTGCAAAATCAAGATGCGTATGTAAAAGTGGCCGGTGGAGTTAAGTTGGATGAGCCTGCTATTGACTTAGCTGTTTCCATTAGCATTGCTTCTAGCTTTAAAGATCAACCAACAAAGGGAACGGATGTGTTTATAGGTGAGGTAGGGCTTACTGGAGAAGTAAGAAGGGTTTCCCGAATAGAGCAGCGCGTTCAAGAAGCAGCAAAACTCGGCTTTAAACGGGTAATTCTTCCTAAAGCAAATGTTGGAGGTTGGCAAGCACCGAAGGGAGTTGAAATTGTCGGTGTTGACGATGTGTTTGAGGCTCTTCAGTTTGCATTAGGGGGATAATGAATGACTGAGAAAAATGTTAAATCATATGAACAAAATTTAATGAAAATTTTACGTTTTATTGCTCCAGGAACTCCTATTCGAGAAGGAATTGAGAACGTGTTGCGTTCGAAAACAGGTGGATTAATTGTTATAGGTTTTAATGAAAAAGTAAAACAAATTGTTGATGGTGGCTTTTATATTAATACTCCTTTTTCATCAGCCCATTTATATGAATTAGCTAAAATGGATGGAGCTATTGTTTTAAGTGATTCGGGAAATAAGATTATGCTCGCGAATGCTCAGTTAATGCCAGATCCTACAATTCCTTCATCGGAAACAGGAATGAGACATCGAACAGCTGAAAGGGTAGCAAAACAAACAGGGAAATTAGTTATTGCCATTTCTCAAAGAAGAAACGTCATTACTCTATACTTCGGAGATTTTCATTATGCATTACGTGATATTGGTGTCATTTTAACGAAAGCGAACCAAGCGATACAGACTTTAGAAAAATATAAAACCGTTTTAGAACAGTCGATTTTGAACTTAAGTGTATTGGAATTTGAAGATGCGGTTACTCTTGAAGAAGTCATTCAAGTGCTGCACAGGATTGAAATGGTATTAAGAATTAAAAATGAAATCAATACGTATGTCAATGAACTTGGAGCTGAGGGACAGCTTATTCGATTACAAATGACGGAGCTAATATCAGGAATAGAAGAACAAGCAGCCCTCATTATCAAGGATTATAGTTGTAAAGAGGTTCAAGATCCAATTTCAATTGTTAAAGACTTGCAAAATCTATCGAATAGTCAGCTTCTAGATGATGGAATTTTGCTTCGTATGCTAGGCTTTTCCCATCAAAAAAGTTTAGATGATAGCATTACATCTAGAGGATATCGGTTACTTCATAAAATTCCAAGACTTCCCCCAATTGTCATTGAAAATTTAGTATTTAGTTTTAAAAATTTGAAACTTATTTTAAAAGCATCCGTAGAAGAATTAGATGATGTTGAAGGAATTGGGGAGGTTCGTGCTAAAAAAATTAAAGAAGGCCTTAAACGTTTACATGATCAATTTTGTATTGATCGAAAGATGTAATTGTTTTTTTAACAGAATTTATTTCAAATTTTTCAACACATAAGTGTTCTTAAGATAGTTCATTCGACTGAAGATTTAGTACAAACCAAGTTTTTTTAAAATAATTCGTTTTACAACTTTTTCATTATCATTACATTTTCAAAAAAATGTTTATTTCTGACGTTTTAATTGATATAAACTGTTTATAATGAATTAAAGGAGGTGGAGGTATGTTAAAACGGATTGTTCAGATATTTTTTCTTTTTGTTGGAGGAACATTAGGCATTTTTTTAATACCGCAATTATTGCTTCTATTAAATTTAAATCACATACCTTTTATTATGACACCATACGGATTAGCCGTTTTAGGTGCAATTATTTTCTATATTGCCACCTTCTGGTTAGTCGATTATGTGGTGAATTGGATAAAGTTTATTGAAGAAAAGCTAGTGAAAGCTCCTGTAACGGATTTATTATTTGGTAGTCTCGGTTTAATTTTAGGTCTTATAATCGCTTATCTTATTGGGATCTCATTAAATGCTCTTCCTTACCCAATTATCAATAATATTTTACCGATTTTCTTAACGGTTATATTAGGTTATTTAGGATTTCAAATTGGAAATAAAAAACGAGATGAGCTGACCAATTTATTTTCCCTTCCAGGACGAATGGGAAAAAGAAAAGTATCTGAAGAAGAAGTAGAAGAAAAGAAAAGTCTTAAAATATTAGATACAAGTGTTATTATAGATGGTAGAATTGCTGATATATGCCAAACGGGCTTTTTAGAGGGAAAAATTATTATTCCTCAATTTGTATTAGAAGAACTTCAGCATATTGCGGACTCTTCAGATGTTTTAAAACGAAATCGTGGAAGACGTGGATTAGATATTTTAAAACGAATTCAAAAAGAGTTGGATATACAAGTTGAAATTTATGAAGGTGATTTTGAAGACATTCAAGAGGTTGATAGTAAGCTTGTGAAATTAGCTAAAATTATATCAGGGGTTGTCGTAACCAATGATTTTAATTTAAATAAAGTTTGTGAACTGCAAAACGTATCAGTTCTAAATATCAATGACTTAGCCAATGCAGTAAAACCAATTGTATTACCTGGTGAAGAATTAAATGTTCAAGTCATTAAGGATGGAAAAGAACAAAATCAAGGAGTCGCCTATCTTGATGATGGAACGATGATCGTAGTTGAGGAAGGACGCAATTATATTGGAAAAAATATTGATGTATTAGTAACAAGTGTATTACAAACGTCAGCGGGGCGTATGATTTTCGCTAAGCCTAAATTATTAGAAAAAGCATTATAAGGTGAAAGAGATGAAGTATCAAGTTGTGATTCCAGCCGCAGGACAAGGGAAACGGATGAAAGCGGGAAAAAATAAACAATTTATTGAACTAGATTCAACACCTATTATTATTCATACTTTAAAGGTATTTGAACTAGACCCACATTGTATCGGAATTTATCTCGTTGTGAATCCGAAAGAAAAAGATGATTTTCATCAACTGTTAAGAAAGCACCATATTCAAAAAGTAAAGAAGATTGTAACAGGTGGAAAAGAGCGACAACATAGTGTTTATAACGGTCTTCAAGCAATCGAGCAGGATGGTATTGTTCTTATCCATGATGGGGCAAGACCTTTTATTCAACAGGACATCATTCATTATCTTGTGAAAAAGGCAGATGAAGATGGAGCTTCTGTTGTTGCTGTTCCTGTAAAGGATACGATGAAAAGAGTCAGTGATATGAAAGTGATGGATACGGTTGATCGTTCTAGCTTGTGGGCAGTACAAACCCCACAAGCTTTTCGTCTTTCAATTGTTTTAAAAGCACATGAATTAGCAGAACAAGAAGGTTTTTTAGGAACGGATGATGCGAGTTTGGTAGAACGACTAGGACATAAGATTTCGATTGTACAAGGGGATTATATGAATATAAAAATTACAACACCTGAAGATTTAATATTTGCTAATGCAATTTTAAGCCATAAGAGAGGGGATTTCTAATGTTTCGAATTGGACAAGGCTTTGATGTTCACCAGCTAGTTGAAGGGAGACCGTTAATTATCGGTGGTGTAGAGATTCCTTATCAAAAAGGATTATTAGGTCACTCCGATGCTGATGTTCTACTACATACCGTTGCGGATGCATGTTTAGGAGCGATTGCTGAAGGGGATATAGGAAAGCATTTTCCAGATACGGATCCTGCTTTTAAAGATGCAGACTCCTCAAAATTATTGATGCATGTATGGGGGCTAGTTAAGGAGAAAGGCTATGTATTAGGAAATGTCGATTGTACAATTATCGCCCAAAAGCCGAAAATGGCTCCTTACATTCCTCAAATGAAAAAACAGATTGCAAATTTATTAGAAGCAACTGAAGAGCAGGTAAATGTAAAGGCGACTACGACTGAAAAGCTAGGCTTTACTGGACGTGGAGAAGGAATTGCTGCACAAGCTGTTGTGTTACTTATTAAAGCTTCTAACTAATCATTTTGAATGCTGATATAATTGGTGGTAAAATAAGCTTTGGATTTATAGCTTTTATGATAAAGAACTTAAAATTACTACTTTGGAGGTGCCAACAATGGCAAATAGCGAAGTGAGAGTCCGCTATGCCCCAAGTCCAACGGGACATTTACATATCGGAAATGCACGTACAGCATTATTTAACTATTTATTTGCTAGAAGCCAAAATGGTAAATTTATTATTCGAATTGAAGATACAGATAAAAAGCGAAATATTGAGGGCGGAGAGCAAAGCCAATTAAAATATTTGAAATGGCTAGGAATAGATTGGGATGAAAGTATTGATGTAGGTGGAGAATACGGTCCATACCGTCAATCGGAGCGTAACGATATTTATAAAAAATATTATGATGATTTATTAGAAAGAGATTTAGCTTACAAATGCTACTGTACAGAAGAAGAACTTGAAAAAGAACGTGAAGAGCAGCTTGCACGAGGTGAAATGCCTCGTTATTCAGGAAAGTGTGCTCATTTATCACAGGAAGAACGAGAGGCGTATGAAAAGGAAGGACGTCAACCAAGCATTCGCTTCCGTGTCCCTAAAGGAAAAGTGTACAAATGGAACGACATCGTTAAAGGTGATATTTCTTTTGAGTCAGATGGCATTGGTGACTTTGTTATTGTGAAAAAAGATGGAACACCAACTTATAACTTTGCTGTCGCAATTGATGATCATTTAATGAAAATTAGTCATGTACTTCGTGGTGAAGACCATATCTCCAATACACCAAAGCAAATGATGGTGTTTGAAGCATTTGATTGGGAGCCGCCTGTATTTGGGCATATGACATTAATTGTAAATGAAAACCGTAAAAAATTAAGTAAGCGTGATGAAAGTATTATTCAGTTTATTGAACAATATGCAGATTTAGGATATTTACCAGAAGCACTCTTTAACTTTATTGCTTTACTTGGATGGTCACCTGTTGGGGAAGAAGAAATCTTTAGTAAAAAAGAGTTTATTGAAATATTTGATGCTGCACGCCTATCTAAATCTCCAGCAGTATTTGACACGCAAAAATTAAAATGGATGAACAACCAATACATGAAAAGCTTAGAACTAGAAAAAGTCGTTGATTTAGCACTTCCTCATTTAATTAAAGCTGGTAGACTTCCTGAGCAAGTGACAGATCAACAAAAAGAATGGGCAGAGCGTTTAATCTCTTTATATCAAGAACAATTAAGCTATGGCGCAGAAATTGTTGAACTGACAGATATGTTCTTCAAAACAGATATTCAATATGATGAAGAAGCAAAAGCAGTTTTATCAGAAGACCAAGTTCCAGATGTATTAAAAGCATTTAAAGAAGAGGTTATTGGCTTAGAAGAATTTACAGCCGATCACATTAAAAAGTCGATTAAAGCTGTTCAAAAGGCTACAGGCCAAAAAGGCAAAAAATTATTTATGCCGATCCGTGTTGCGACAACTGGACAAACACATGGTCCTGAGCTACCACAAGCGATTGAACTTTTAGGGAAAGATAAAATAGTGGCAAGAATAGAAAATGTTTTGAGTTAACTTTTTTAGAATTCTATAATATAGTTATTAATATATAAATAGGAGAAAGCGTTGAGAAGGAGAAGTAGGAAATAGTCGGCTTTTCAGAGAGAACCTCCTTGGCTGAAAGAGGTTTAAGTACGGGTATTTCTGAAATGCACCTTCGAGCCTTTTGTCGAAACGTTCAATTAGTAGACAAAAGCGGACCTCACCGTTAGAGGAGTAAAAGTTGAGGAAATGAGTAAAAATTCTCATTTCCTAAACAGAGTGGAACCGCGCCCAAAAAGCGCCTCTGTATTATACAGAGGCGTTTTTTTAGTACTTTGAATTTGAAGGTAATCGCATTTTTATAAAACCAAACTGAAAAATGGGAGGGAGAAAAGATGTTTAAAATGTTAAAAGAGGATATTGAAGTCGTTTTTGATCAAGATCCTGCTGCTCGGTCTTATTTAGAGGTTATTCTTACGTACTCTGGACTCCATGCCATATGGGCGCACAGAATTGCTCATGCCTTATATAAACGTAAGTTTTTCTTTATAGCTCGTTTGATTTCACAAATTAGTCGTTTTTTTACAGGAGTTGAAATTCATCCAGGGGCTAAAATTGGACGTCGCTTTTTTATCGACCATGGCATGGGAGTTGTAATCGGTGAAACATGTGAAATAGGGGATAATGTAACTGTTTATCAAGGAGTCACACTAGGTGGAACAGGAAAAGAAAAAGGAAAACGCCACCCGACAATCAAAGACAATGCCCTTATAGCTACAGGAGCTAAAGTATTAGGTTCTATAACAATTGGTGAAAACTCAAAAGTTGGTGCGGGTTCTGTCGTCCTACATGATGTACCAGATAATTCAACAGTTGTTGGAATACCTGGAAGAGTCGTCGTTAGAAATGGAGTAAAAGTACAAAAAGACTTAAACCACCGTGATTTACCAGACCCTATTTTAGATTGTATAAAGGATCTTGAAAAAGAAATTGCACATTTAAAACAAGAGCTGGCGAAAATTAAAGAAAAGGAGAGTATTCAAAAATGAGTATTCAAATTTACAACACGTTGACACGAAAAAAAGAGCCTTTTATTCCACTAGAAGATAAAAAAGTAAAAATGTATGTTTGTGGGCCGACGGTTTATAACTATATTCATATAGGGAATGCAAGACCAGCGATTGTGTATGACACTGTCCGTCGATATCTTGAATTTAGAGGCTATGATGTCCATTATGTATCGAATTTTACAGATGTTGATGATAAACTCATTAAAGCAGCCAACGAACTTGGAGAAGATGTACCAACCATTGCAGAGCGGTTCATTGAAGCTTATTTTGATGATATTACAGCATTAGGATGTAAAAAAGCGGATGTTCATCCACGTGTAACTGAAAATATTGATATTATTATCGATTTTATTCAAGCTTTGATTGATAAAGGATATGCTTATGAAGCAGATGGTGATGTTTACTACAAAACGAGATCCTTTAAAGATTACGGAAAATTATCTCATCAGTCTATCGATGAATTAAAGGCAGGGGCTAGAATTCAAGTTGGTGAAAAGAAACAGGATGCTTTAGATTTTGCATTATGGAAAGCAGCTAAAGAAGGAGAAATTAGCTGGGAGAGTCCATGGGGGAAAGGTCGTCCAGGATGGCATATTGAATGCTCCGCGATGGCTCGTCAATATTTAGGTGATACGATCGATATTCATGCAGGAGGTCAAGACTTAACTTTCCCGCATCACGAAAATGAAATTGCTCAGTCAGAAGCTTTAACGAATAAGCCATTTGCGAAATATTGGATGCACAACGGATACATTAATATTAATAATGAGAAAATGTCAAAATCACTCGGAAACTTTATTCTAGTGCATGACATTGTAAAAGTGCATGATCCACAAGTACTTCGTTTCTTTATGTTATCTGTTCATTACCGTCATCCAATTAACTATTCAGAGGAATTACTAGAGAGTACAAGAAATGCCTTTAATCGATTACGTACTTCCTATACAAACTTACAGCATCGTTTAAATAGTAGTACGAACCTAACGAATAATGACCAAGAATGGTTCAATAAAATAGAAAGCTTAAAGGAAGAGTTTATTCGTGAAATGGATGATGACTTTAATACAGCAAACGGAATTTCCGTTTTATTTGAATTAGCGAAACAAGCAAACTATTACTTAGAACAAAAAAATACTTCAGAACAAGTCATTCAAGCCTTTATAAGCACATTCGATACATTAGGTGATGTTTTAGGAGTTACGTTTGCTGAAACAGATCTTTTAGATGAGGAAATTGAAGCGTTAATTCAACAAAGAATTGAGGCAAGAAAAGAGAGAAACTTTGCTTTAGCTGATCAAATTCGTGATCAACTAAAAGAAATGAACATTATTTTAGAGGATACACCACAAGGTACTAGATGGAAAAGAGGATAAATATGTTAGAGCTTCAAACGGTCAAGGATTATAAACAATTAAATGGTCTTACCTTAGCTTATATGGGTGATGCTGTTTATGAGGTCTATATACGGCATCACTTACTCTCAAATGGTGGCGTCAAACCACATAAACTTCATCAAATGGCAAAAGCCTTTGTTTCAGCTAAATCTCAAGCGTTTATTTTACAACAGATGATGAATGATGATTTTTTCTCGGAAGAAGAATTAGGAATTATTAAAAGAGGAAGAAATGCAAAGTCAGGAACTGTTCCGAAAAATACGGATGTTCAAACATATCGTTACAGCACAGCATTTGAAGCATTAATTGGGTATCTTTTTTTAGCTGGAAATCAAGTCCGTCTAAATGAAATTTTACTTGAGGTTGTAAGGCTATATGAGGAAAGGAGGAAATAGCTGTGAATGATGAATATATTATTGGAAGAAATCCTGTTTTAGAAGCGCTAAGATCAAAACGAGAAATTCATAAGGTATGGATGGCAGAAAACTCTACGAAGGGACAAGCTCAACAAATCATAGCATTATCTAAAGAAAAAGGGGTTTCTGTACAATTTGTTCCAAAGAAAAAATTAGATCAAATGTTTTCTGGTAACCATCAAGGAGTGGCGGCGCAAGTTGCTGCTTATCGTTATAGCGATATTGAAGAATTATTTCAAAAAGCGGATGAACGAAATGAAGCTCCATTTTTCTTAATACTTGATGAAATGGAAGACCCGCATAATTTAGGTTCTATTATGAGAAGTGCTGATGCCGTTGGTGCACATGGGATTATTATTCCAAAGCGAAGATCAGTTGGTTTAACACAGGCTGTTGCAAAAGCATCAACCGGAGCAATTGAATATATACCTGTAGCTCGAGTAACGAATTTAGCTCGAACAATTGATGAATTAAAAGACAGAGGCTTATGGATTGTAGGAACAGACGCAAAAGGAGCAGAAGATTATCGTACATTAGATGGGAAAATGCCACTTGCTCTGGTCATTGGAAGTGAAGGGAAAGGAATTGGACGACTTGTGAAGGAAAAGTGTGATTTTCTCATAAATCTTCCTATGGTAGGAAACGTTACTTCACTAAATGCTTCTGTAGCTGCAGGCATGTTAATGTATGAGGTTTACCGTAAACGTCATCCTCTTGGGGAGTAAAAGATGAACATCCTACTTGTGGATGGATACAACATCATTGGTGCATGGCCGGAGCTTGAAGCATTGAAAAATAATAACTTAGAGCATGCTCGAGATTTGTTAATTGAAAAGATGGCTGAATATCAAGCCTATACGGGATTTCGGGTGATTGTTGTTTTTGATGCCCATTTAGTGAAAGGGATCGAAACAAAATATAAGCAATCACGTGTAGAAGTCATTTTTACAAGAGAAAATGAAACAGCCGATGAACGAATTGAAAAGCTTGTTAAACAACTATTGTCTGTTAAAACGAAAATATATGTTGCAACATCTGATTATACGGAACAGTGGACCATTTTTTCTCAAGGTGCTTTAAGAATATCCGCTAGGGAATTGTTAGCTGAGATGGAATCAATAGAAGATCGAATTCAACGAAAGGTCAAAAGAATACAAGAAGAGCGTCCAATTTCTAAGATTCGGTTATCAGATGAAGTAGCAAAACAATTTGAAAAATGGAGAAGAGGAAAACTCTAGTAGCTGACGTCAGGTTGACGCTTTTAGAAAATCTACAGTATAATATTTCTAACAATTTCCTAATGTGGCGGTCGGGGGGATTTTTGTGAATGTGAAAGGCAACAAAGGGGAAAAAGCCAAAAAACCCCTTCAAAAATTGGAGGACGAGCAAATTATAGAGCTTGTTCATAAAGGTGATAGTGATGCGTTAGATTATTTAATTAATAAGTATCAAAATTTCGTTCGTGCAAAAGCTCGTTCTTATTTCCTAATCGGAGCAGATCGAGAAGATATTGTTCAAGAAGGTATGATTGGGCTTTATAAGGCAATTCGTGACTATAAAGAGGACAAGCTTACCTCCTTTAAAGCTTTTGCTGAATTATGTATTACCCGCCAAATTATTACTGCGATTAAAACTGCAACCCGTCAAAAACATATTCCTCTGAACTCCTATGTATCTTTGGATAAACCTATCTATGATGAAGAGTCCGATCGTACGTTAATGGATGTCATTTCAGGGGCAAAAGTTATGGATCCAGAAGAATTAATAATTAATCAGGAAGAATTTGATGATATTGAGATCAAAATGGGGGAACTGTTGTCTGATTTAGAGCGAAAAGTTTTAGTATTATATTTAGACGGTCGCTCCTATCAAGAAATTTCAGAAGAGTTAAACAGGCATGTAAAGTCTATCGATAATGCACTTCAACGTGTAAAAAGAAAGCTAGAACGTTACTTAGAATTGAGAGAAATTACGTCATAACTTCATTGACAGTAAAATACCGCTATGATACAGTTTAATAGGATTAATAGCGGTAGGTGTTAATATGAGAAAAAAAGTGGTGCTTGCTTGTCAACAATGTGGAAGTCGTAACTATTCTACCATGAAAAATACAACCAAAGACATAGAACGGTTAGAAATAAAAAAGTTTTGTAAGGTATGTAACACTCATACTTCTCATCGTGAGACTAAATGATTTTGGAGGTACCCGAATGCAACGAATGATTAAATTTTTACGCGATGTTGCAAAAGAAATGAGAAAGGTTAGCTGGCCAAAAGGAAAAGAATTAACTCGTTATACGATTACGGTTATAACAACAGTTGCTATTCTTTCAGTCTTTTTTGCTGTCATTGACTTAGGGATTTCTGAGCTAATCCGTCTTGTTTTTGAATAAAAGCGAACAATTCGTGCTATAATGATAGATATTCGATTCTTATAAAACCCGTTTTACGGGTTTTTAGTTTGGATAAAATTGATTATCTATCGAAAAAAGCTTTTTATTTATCGTGCCATTCAAAGTTTTTTCGGCATTTTTATTTTTGTTCTATTAGAAATGTATTGCTTCTGAACAATTATTGGGGAGGGAAGGACTAGGTCCTTAATTATGGAAAAGAATTGGTATGTTGTTCACACCTATTCTGGATATGAAAATAAGGTGAAGGCAAATTTAGAAAAACGCGTTGAGTCCATGGGGATGCAGGATAAAATTTTCCGCGTTGTCGTACCAGAAGAGGAAGAAAAAGATATAAAAAATGGTAAAACAAAAGTTTCGAAGAAAAAGGTATTCCCAGGTTATGTTCTTGTAGAGTTAATTATGACCGATGATTCGTGGTATGTAGTTCGAAATACACCAGGTGTAACAGGGTTTGTTGGTTCTACTGGTTCAGGTTCAAAACCAACACCTTTATTACCTGAAGAAGTAAATACCATTTTAAAACGAATGGGAATGGATGATTCTCGCGTTGAGTTTGATTTTGAACTGAAGGAAACGGTAAAAGTAACAGACGGACCTTTCGCGAACTTTACAGGTACAATAGAAGAAATTGATTTTGACAAAAATAAAGTGAAGGTTCTTGTTAATATGTTTGGGCGTGAAACACCTGTTGAACTGGAATTTTCACAAATATCAAAACTATAATTTTTTAAAACAACTTGAAATAAAAAAGAAAAAGTGGTAATATGTCATAAGTCAGTATGCCTCTTTTTTTGAGGCAGAACATATTGCTTTTTAGTTTTTATTGTCATTCATATAAAAATGAATGTTTGTTTTGAGTGGGAGGGCTATAACCCTATTACCACATCACGGACTTAAGGAGGTGTGTCTCGTGGCTAAAAAAGTAGTAAAAATCGTAAAATTACAAATCCCAGCTGGTAAAGCGAACCCAGCACCACCTGTTGGTCCTGCGTTAGGTCAAGCTGGTGTTAACATCATGGGATTCTGTAAAGAATTCAATGCTCGTACAGCAGATCAAGCTGGTTTAATTATTCCTGTTGAAATTACGGTTTATGAAGACCGTTCATTTACATTTATTACGAAAACTCCACCTGCTGCTGTATTGTTAAAGAAAGCGGCTGGAATTGAGTCAGGTTCTGGTGAACCAAACCGTAATAAAGTTGCGACAATCAAACGCGACAAAGTGCGTGAGATTGCTGAAACAAAAATGCCTGACTTAAACGCAGCTAGCATTGAAGCGGCTATGCGTATGGTAGAAGGTACTGCGCGCAGCATGGGAATTGTCATTGAAGACTAATTCCGTAAACTGTATTGTTGTTTTGGGGTTGCGAGTTTGGTTCGGATCAAGTTCGCAACCTTTATTCGTGGGAGGTTATTCCGCTAAAACCACATAAGGAGGAAAATAAAAACATGGCAAAAAAAGGTAAAAAACATCTTGAAGCTGTAAAGCTTGTGGATCGTTCTAAAGCTTATGATGTTAAAGAAGCAATTGAATTAGTGAAAAAAACAAACTATGCAAAATTTGACGCAACTGTTGAAGTTGCATTCCGTTTAGGGGTTGACCCTCGTAAAAATGATCAGCAAATTCGTGGTGCGGTTGTTTTACCAAATGGTACTGGTAAAACTCAACGTGTTTTAGTATTTGCAAAAGGTGAAAAAGCAAAAGAAGCTGAAGCTGCTGGTGCAGATTATGTTGGTGACTCTGATTATATCAACAAAATCCAACAAGGTTGGTTTGATTTTGACGTAGTTGTTGCAACTCCAGATATGATGGGTGAAGTTGGTAAATTAGGTCGTGTACTTGGACCAAAAGGTTTAATGCCAAACCCTAAAACTGGAACTGTAACATTTGAAGTTGAAAAAGCTGTAAAAGAAATTAAAGCGGGTAAAGTTGAGTACCGTGTAGATAAAGCAGGTAACGTACATGTACCGATCGGTAAAGTTTCTTTTGAAGATGAAAAATTAGTTGAAAACTTCACAACAATTTATGAAACTTTATTAAAAGCAAAGCCTGCTGCAGCAAAAGGTACTTACATGAAAAACGTTTCTGTTACATCTACAATGGGACCTGGTATTAAAGTTGACCCATCAACTTTCGTAGTGAAAAACTAAGAGTATTGACATATAGACTTTGTTTTGATAAAATCAACCATGTTGTTTAACTGAATAGATTTCATTTATACCGTAGACAGTAGGTGCCAAAAGGCTTAATTTCCTACCGAGGTGTGATGTTATAGATTAAGCGTAATTGTGCTTATTTTGTATAATCCCTCCATGTCTACGGGCATGGAGGTTTTTTATATGCACCGAACGGTATAAGTGTTTTTCACTTTCAAACTACAGGAGGTGTAACAATGAGCAGCGCTATCGAACAAAAAAAGCAAATCGTAGAAGAAATTGCAGGTAAGCTACGTGATAGTGTATCAACAATTATTGTTGATTACCGTGGTCTAAATGTTGCAGAAGTAACTGAACTACGCAAAAAGCTTCGTGAAGCGAACATTGAGTTCAAAGTTTATAAAAACACTTTAACTCGCCGTGCTGTAGAGCAAGTAGAACTTACAGAGCTTAATGATGCTCTTACTGGACCAAATGCTATTGCTTTCAGCACAGAGGATGTTGTAGCTCCAGCGAAAATTTTAAGTGAATTTGCGAAAGAGCATGAAGCACTTGAAATTAAAGCGGGTGTCATTGAAGGAAACATCGTGTCAATTGACGAAATTAAATCGATTGCGGATCTTCCTTCTCGCGAAGGTTTACTTTCTATGTTACTATCTGTTCTTCAAGCACCAATGCGCAACTTTGCTCTTGCTGCAAAAGCTGTTGCGGATCAAAAAGAAGAACAAGGTGCTTAATTTTTACTAAATCATTCAAACAAGCATGTTAACGATATAAAAACAAAAAATAAGGAGGAAAATCAAATGACTAAAGAGCAAATTATTGAAGCTATTAAAGAAATGACTGTTCTTGAACTTAACGACTTAGTAAAAGCTATCGAAGAGGAGTTTGGTGTAACTGCTGCTGCTCCTGTAGCTGTTATGGGTGGCGCTGCTGCTGGTGAAGCTGCTGCTGAGAAAACTGAATTTGACGTTGTGCTTGCTGATGCGGGTGCTCAAAAAATCAAAGTTATCAAAGTTGTTCGTGAAATCACTGGTCTTGGCTTAAAAGAAGCTAAAGAATTAGTAGACAACACTCCAAAAGCACTTAAAGAAGGCGTTTCTAAAGAAGAAGCTGAAGAAATCAAAGGTAAACTTGAAGAAGTTGGCGCTTCTGTAGAAGTTAAGTAATAAAACATAGACAAAGGAAAAGCTCGCTGTATAAGGCGGGCTTTTTTCATCGTTTTAGAAAATTAAAACTTACAACTTGTGAACGACTTTGTTCATAGTTGGTTTACGTGTAGCTCCGGGTGTTAGCGGCTAGTAAATTTCCCATTCTGTACGGATAAGTCAACATTGACTCACTTACTCGCCCGAGGTTCCTTTATCTCCTTCTGAAAAAGGCCTTAGTTTGTATGCCGCTTTTAGCGAACGCCCTGCGCTTTTGTTCCTTTACTAACGTATGAAAAATAGAAAGTAAACCGATACTTCCTAGTGAAGGGAGCCGTCGAATATATGAATGATCATTATTATTCCAAAAGTCCATCTGCTCAAAGTAATCGCAAAATGTTCACATATCGTTTGAGAGAAAAAGAATTTCGCTTTATCACAGATACAGGTGTATTTTCGAAAGGTGAAGTTGATTTTGGATCAAGATTTTTGATTGAAACCTTTCAAGCACCGGATTTAAAAGGCGATATCTTAGATGTGGGTTGTGGTTATGGTCCTATCGGTTTATCTATTGCTGCTACAGAGGGAAATAGAACAATAGATATGATCGATATCAATGAACGAGCGGTGGAATTAACTAAAGAAAACGCCATGATAAATAATATTGAAAATGTCCAAGTTTTTCAGAGTGATTTATTTGAACAAGTAGAAAGAAAACAATATGCAGCAATATTAACAAATCCACCAATTCGTGCAGGTAAAAAAATTGTTCATATTATTTTTGAAGAAAGCTATTATCGCTTACAACCAAATGGAGAACTATGGGTTGTAATTCAAAAGAAGCAAGGAGCGCCTTCTGCAATTAGAAAGTTGGAAGAGTTATTTTCAGATGTAGAAGTGGTCGATAAGAAAAAGGGCTATTTCATTATAAAAGCAAAAAAAATTGACTATTAAAAAGGGGTATGTTAACATTATAAAATGCCAATATATAATTTCTCATTGATAATTTTTTTCCAATTATAAGGTATAATCTTGATTATGATGGAAAAAATATTAAAATCGACTGTTCGTTTAGAGGTTTTCTGATAAAGAAAAACCCTTTCTTTTTGCTTTTAACCTTGTAATAGTATGAGCGTGCTACCATCGCGTTTCATTACTATTTACAAGATATATAATACGCTTGATTTGAGGGGTGAATCAGTTGACAGGTCAACTAGTTCAGTATGGACGACACCGCCAACGTAGAAGTTATGCTCGTATCAGCGAAGTATTAGAATTACCTAATCTTATTGAAATTCAAACCTCTTCCTATCAGTGGTTTCTTGATGAGGGGCTTCGCGAAATGTTCCAAGACATTTCTCCTATCGAAGATTTCACTGGTAACCTCTCGCTAGAATTTATTGATTATAGTTTAGGTGAGCCGAAATATTCAGTAGAAGAGGCAAAGGAACGTGATGTTACATATTCCGCTCCACTCCGAGTAAAAGTCCGCCTTATTAACAAAGAAACAGGTGAAGTAAAAGATCAGGATGTATTTATGGGTGACTTTCCGCTTATGACCGAAACGGGTACTTTTGTGATCAATGGTGCTGAGCGTGTTATTGTCTCCCAATTAGTACGTTCTCCAAGTGTGTATTACAGTGACAAAGTAGATAAAAATGGTAAAAAAGGTTTTACTGCAACTGTTATTCCAAACCGTGGCGCTTGGTTAGAGTATGAAACAGATGCGAAAGATGTCGTATATGTTCGCATTGACCGCACTCGTAAATTACCGGTTACGGTTCTTTTACGTGCACTCGGTTTCGGTTCTGATCAAGAAATTCTTGATTTATTTGGTGAAAACGAGTACCTACGCAATACGCTAGATAAAGATAATACAGAAAGCACTGAAAAAGCATTACTTGAAATTTATGAGCGCTTACGCCCAGGTGAGCCTCCAACGGTTGAAAATGCGAAAAGTTTATTAATTTCTCGCTTCTTTGATCCTAAGCGTTATGACTTAGCAAGTGTTGGACGCTATAAAATTAACAAAAAGCTTCATATTAAAAACCGTCTATTTAATCAACGTTTAGCGGAAACACTTGTTGATCCAGAAACAGGCGAAATCATTGCAGAAAAAGGAACGATTATTGATAGAAGAACACTTAATCGTATTATCCATCATCTTGAAAATGGTGTTGGATTTAAAAAGTTCAATCCTGTTGGTGGAGTAGTAGAAGAAGAGATTACATTACAATCTATTAAAATTTATGCTCCAAATGACCCGGATGGTGAGCAGGTCATTAATGTTATTAGTAATGCAAATGTAGATGAACAAATTAAAAATATAACACCAGCAGACATCATTGCTTCCATTAGCTATTTCTTTAATTTGCTACATGGTGTAGGAAACACTGACGACATTGACCACTTAGGTAATCGTCGTTTACGTTCTGTCGGTGAGTTATTACAAAACCAGTTCCGTATTGGTCTTTCTCGTATGGAACGTGTTGTACGTGAAAGAATGTCTATTCAAGACACTAATACGATTACACCACAACAATTAATTAATATTCGTCCAGTTATTGCATCAATTAAGGAGTTTTTCGGAAGCTCGCAGTTGTCACAATTTATGGATCAAACAAACCCTCTTGCAGAATTAACACATAAACGCCGTTTATCAGCGCTTGGTCCTGGTGGTTTAACACGTGAACGCGCAGGCTTTGAAGTCCGTGACGTACACTACTCTCACTATGGCCGTATGTGTCCAATTGAAACACCTGAGGGTCCAAACATTGGTCTTATTAACTCACTTTCTACTTATGCAAAAGTTAATCGCTTTGGATTCATTGAAACACCATATCGTCGTGTAGATCCTGAGACTGGAAAAGTAACGGATCAAATTGATTACCTAACTGCAGATGAAGAGGATAACTATGTTGTAGCACAGGCTAATGCTCGATTAGGTGAAGACGGTTCATTTCTTGATGAAAATATCGTTGCACGTTTCCGTGGGGAAAACACTGTTGTTAAACGTGATCGTGTTGACTATATGGACGTTTCTCCAAAGCAGGTCGTTTCAGCCGCTACAGCATGTATTCCATTCTTAGAAAATGATGACTCCAACCGTGCACTAATGGGTGCTAACATGCAACGTCAGGCTGTACCACTATTACAACCTGAAGCACCTATTGTTGGTACAGGTATGGAATATGTTTCGGCGAAGGATTCTGGTGCAGCAGTTATTTGTAAACATGCTGGTGTAGTTGAACGTGTTGAAGCAAACCGAATCTATGTGCGTCGTTATGAAGAAATCGATGGTCAAAAGGTGAAAGGAGACCTCGATAAATATAATTTATTAAAATTTGTACGTTCTAACCAAGGAACTTGCTATAACCAACGTCCAATTGTAACAGTTGGAGATGAAGTGGAAAAAGGTGATATTTTAGCTGATGGTCCTTCCATGGACAAAGGTGAGTTAGCACTAGGTCGAAATGTGTTAGTAGCCTTCATGACTTGGGATGGATATAACTATGAGGACGCTATTATTATGAGTGAGCGTCTAGTTAAAGATGATGTATATACTTCCATCCATATTGAAGAATATGAGTCTGAGTCTCGTGATACTAAATTAGGACCAGAAGAAATTACCCGTGATATTCCAAACGTTGGTGAAGATGCACTTAAAAACTTAGATGAACGCGGAATTGTCCGCATTGGTGCAGAAGTTAAAGATGGAGACTTGCTAGTTGGTAAAGTTACGCCAAAAGGTGTTACAGAGTTAACAGCAGAAGAAAGACTTTTACATGCGATTTTCGGTGAAAAAGCGCGTGAAGTACGTGATACATCATTAAGAGTGCCTCATGGTGGTGAAGGTATTGTTCTTGATGTAAAAGTCTTTAACCGTGAAGACGGAGATGAGTTACCACCTGGCGTTAACCAATTAGTTCGTGTTTATATTGTGCAAAAGCGTAAAATCTCTGAAGGAGATAAAATGGCAGGCCGCCATGGTAACAAAGGTGTTATTTCTCGAATTTTACCAGAAGAAGATATGCCGTTCCTTCCAGATGGAACACCAGTTGATATCATGTTAAACCCATTAGGGGTTCCATCTCGTATGAACATCGGTCAGGTTTTAGAACTTCACCTTGGAATGGCAGCGAAAAAGCTTGGTATTCATGTTGCAACACCTGTATTTGACGGTGCGCGTGAAGAAGATGTTTGGGCGACTCTTGAAGAAGCTGGTATGGCTCGAGATGCGAAAACAATCCTTTATGACGGACGTACAGGTAATCCATTTGATAACCGTGTGTCTGTAGGTATTATGTATATGATTAAGCTTGCACACATGGTTGACGATAAGCTTCATGCTCGTTCTACAGGACCATACTCGCTTGTTACCCAGCAGCCACTTGGTGGTAAGGCGCAATTTGGTGGACAGCGCTTTGGAGAAATGGAGGTTTGGGCGCTTGAAGCATATGGAGCAGCCTATACACTTCAAGAAATTCTCACTGTTAAATCAGATGATGTTGTCGGCCGTGTGAAAACGTATGAAGCAATTGTCAAAGGTGAAAACGTACCTGAACCAGGTGTTCCTGAGTCGTTCAAAGTATTAATTAAAGAGCTTCAAAGCTTAGGAATGGACGTAAAAATTCTCTCAAGCGATGAAAAAGAAATTGAAATGAGAGAATTAGAAGATGATGATGACAATCAATCTGAAGGTCTTTCTTTAAATAATGAAGAAGAACAGGTTGAAAAAGAAAAGGATGTAGTAACAAAAGAATAATAAATCAATAGGCAATAAGGGTTAAAACCGGAAGATTAAAAGGGAGGTAGGCCCCTTGCTAGATGTAAATAACTTTGAATATATGCACATCGGTCTTGCTTCACCAGATAAAATTCGTTCTTGGTCATATGGTGAAGTTAAAAAGCCGGAAACAATTAACTACCGTACTTTAAAACCAGAGAAAGATGGTCTATTCTGTGAGCGAATTTTCGGTCCAACTAAAGACTGGGAATGTCATTGTGGAAAATATAAACGAGTTCGCTATAAAGGTGTAGTCTGTGATCGCTGTGGTGTTGAGGTTACACGTGCAAAAGTTCGTCGTGAGCGTATGGGGCACATTGAACTTGCTGCCCCTGTCTCTCACATTTGGTACTTTAAAGGAATTCCAAGCCGTATGGGACTAGTGCTTGATATGTCTCCAAGAGCACTGGAAGAAGTTATTTACTTTGCTTCTTATGTCGTAACAGATCCTGGTGATACTCCACTAGAAAAGAAACAATTACTTTCTGAAAAAGAATACCGTACGTATCGTGAAAAGTACGGAAACTCTTTCCAAGCTTCCATGGGAGCTGAAGCGATTAAGAAGATACTTCAAGACATTGACCTTGATAAAGAAGTAGAAATGTTAAAAGAAGAGCTAAAGTCTTCACAAGGTCAACGACGTACGCGTGCGATTAAACGCTTAGAAGTATTAGAGGCATTCAGAAACTCTGGTAATCAACCATCTTGGATGATTTTGGATGTATTACCTGTTATTCCACCTGAATTACGTCCGATGGTTCAACTAGATGGTGGACGTTTTGCGACATCAGATTTAAATGATTTATATCGTCGTGTCATTAACCGTAACAATCGTTTAAAACGCTTATTAGATTTAGGTGCACCAAGTATTATCGTGCAAAACGAAAAACGTATGCTTCAGGAAGCAGTAGATGCGCTAATTGATAATGGACGTAGAGGTCGTCCTGTCACTGGTCCAGGTAACAGACCACTTAAATCACTTTCACACATGTTAAAGGGTAAGCAAGGTCGCTTCCGTCAAAACTTACTTGGTAAGCGTGTTGACTACTCTGGACGTTCTGTTATCGTTGTAGGACCAAACTTAAAAATGTATCAATGTGGTCTTCCGAAAGAAATGGCTCTGGAATTATTTAAGCCATTTGTAATGAAGGAGTTAGTTGAAAAAGGTCTAGCTCATAACATTAAGAGTGCAAAACGTAAAATTGAACGAGTACATCCTGAAGTATGGGATGTTTTAGAAGAGGTTATTAAAGAGCATCCGGTATTATTAAACCGTGCACCAACTTTACACAGACTTGGTATTCAGGCGTTTGAGCCAACGCTAGTAGAAGGGCGTGCAATTCGTCTACACCCATTAGTATGTACAGCTTATAACGCTGACTTCGATGGAGACCAAATGGCCGTACACGTACCATTATCTGCTGAAGCCCAAGCTGAAGCGCGCATCTTAATGCTAGCAGCTCAAAACATTTTAAATCCGAAGGACGGTAAGCCAGTTGTTACACCTTCACAGGACATGGTATTAGGAAACTACTACTTAACAATGGAACGTGAAGGAGCGATTGGTGAAGGTAAAGTCTTTAAAGATACAGACGAAGTACTAATTGCTTATCAAAATGGATATGTACACTTACACACTCGTGTAGCTGTATATGCTGGTTCCTTGAAAAATGAAACATTCACAGAAGAACAAAATAAAAAGCTATTAGTTACAACAGTTGGTAAGTTAATTTTTAATGAGATTCTTCCAAACTCATTCCCATATATTAACGAGCCAACAAGTGAAAACATTCAAGAAAAAACACCTGACAAATACTTTATTGATCCTTCTGTAAATGTGAAAGAGCATATACAAAACCAAGAAATTATTTCACCGTTTAAGAAGGGTATATTAGGAAAAATCATTGCGGAAGTATTTAAGCGTTTTGCTATTACAGAAACGTCTAAAATGCTTGACCGCTTAAAGGATTTAGGATTCCAATACTCTACAAAAGCGGGTATTACAATTGGCGTTTCTGACATTGTCGTTTTAGGTGAAAAGGAAGAAATCTTAAAAGAAGCCCAAGCGAAAGTTGACAATGTTATGAAACAATTTAGACGTGGTTTAATTACAGAAGATGAGCGTTACGACCGAGTAATTTCCATCTGGAGCTCAGCAAAAGATACAATTCAAAGCAAGCTAATGAAATCATTAGATAAAATGAACCCAATCTTTATGATGAGTGACTCTGGTGCCCGTGGTAACGCATCAAACTTCACTCAGCTTGCGGGAATGCGTGGTCTAATGGCCAACCCAGCTGGACGTATCATTGAGTTACCAATTAAATCAAGTTTCCGTGAAGGTTTAACAGTATTAGAATACTTCATTTCAACACACGGAGCACGTAAAGGTCTTGCAGATACAGCATTAAAAACTGCAGACTCTGGATACTTAACTCGTCGCTTAGTTGACGTGGCTCAGGATGTCATTATTCGTGAAGAAGATTGTGGAACGGATCGTGGTATTTTAGCAAAAGCATTAAAGGATGGAACAGAGGTTATCGAAAAACTGGAAGAGCGTATTATTGGTCGTTATGCACGCAGAACTGTAAAACATCCAGAAACAAATGAAGTTCTAGTCAAAGAAAATGAAATGATTACAGAAGATATCGCTATTGATATAATCAATGCTGGTATCGAAGAAGTTTGGATTCGTTCTGCATTTACATGTAATACAAGACACGGTGTTTGTAAGAAATGTTATGGTCGCAACCTAGCAACTGGTTCTGAAGTTGAAGTAGGTGAAGCAGTTGGTATTATTGCTGCTCAATCCATTGGTGAACCAGGTACACAGTTAACAATGCGTACATTCCACACAGGCGGGGTTGCTGGTGACGACATTACACAAGGTTTACCACGTGTTCAAGAGTTGTTTGAAGCACGTAATCCGAAAGGTCAAGCTGTTATTTCAGAAATTGATGGTGTTGTCACAGAAATTAATGAGGTTCGTGATAAACAACAAGAAATTGTCGTTCAAGGTGAAGTCGAAACAAGAACATACACAGCACCGTTCAATGCTCGCTTAAAAGTTGCAAAAGGTGACAAAGTAGAACGTGGACAAGAGATTACAGAAGGTTCAATTGATCCAAAAGAGTTGCTGAAAGTAAAAGATATCCTTGCTGTACAGGAATACTTACTACGTGAAGTGCAAAAAGTTTACCGTATGCAAGGAGTAGAAATTGGAGATAAACACATTGAAGTAATGGTTCGTCAAATGTTGCGCAAGGTTCGTGTGATCGACCCAGGTGATACAGACGTATTGCCAGGAACACTTCTCGATATCCATCAATTTACAGATGCAAACAAGAAGGTGTTGTTAGAAGGAAAACGACCAGCAACTGGAAGACCAGTACTTCTTGGAATTACAAAGGCATCTCTTGAAACAGAATCCTTCTTATCTGCTGCATCCTTCCAAGAAACAACTCGTGTTCTTACGGATGCTGCAATCAAAGGTAAACGTGATGAATTACTCGGCTTGAAGGAAAATGTTATTATCGGTAAACTTGTACCTGCTGGAACAGGTATGCAAAGATACCGTAAATCAAAGCCGGTTTCAAAGGTTCAATCAACAGATGAAACGGTTTCTGTAGAATAAAAATTCTTTTAAAAAAATGGATGCAACTGGCTTAAGAAAAGAAATTAACTTAGCCAGTTGACATCCATCTCAATTAAATGTTACTATTATCAAGGTGCTCAATATTAACGTGCTACTTTGGAGGATATAATCAATGTCTTATGAAAAAGTATCACAAGCTAATAAAATTATTGTTGGTACAAAGCAAACAGCAAAAGCTCTAAAAAATGACCAAGTAAAGGAAGTTATTATTGCAAAAGACGCTGAACCAAGAGTTGTGGCAAAAGTCATTGAAATAGCTGAGCAAAAGAAAATTCCTTTAACAAAGGTAGATTCTATGAAAAAACTTGGGAAAGCTTGTGGAATCGAAGTAGGAGCTGCTGCTGTAGCAATTATAAAATAAGCAATTAGTTTTTGTAGAATATTTCTACAAAGACTTTATTTTGCCTAAAGATGAACCACCTGGATGCGTGGTATTAAAACATCACGAAGGGAGGAAATAAACATGCCTACAATTAACCAATTAGTTCGCAAGGGACGTACTAGTAAAGTAGTAAAATCTAAGTCTCCTGCGTTAAATAAAGGTTATAACAGCTTTAAGAAAGAGCACACAAACATTTCTTCACCACAAAAACGCGGAGTATGTACTCGTGTAGGTACTATGACTCCTAAGAAGCCAAACTCAGCGCTTCGTAAATACGCTCGTGTTCGCTTAACAAACGGCATTGAGGTTACTGCTTACATTCCTGGTATTGGCCACAACCTACAAGAACACAGCGTTGTATTAATTCGTGGTGGACGTGTTAAAGACTTACCAGGGGTACGCTATCATATCGTTCGTGGTGCGTTAGATACAGCTGGTGTTGAAAACCGTAAGCAAGGTCGTTCTAAATACGGTACAAAACGTCCTAAAAAATAATATCAAATTTGCATCATAGAGAATAACTGTACGAAGGGAGGAAAAATATAATGCCACGTAAAGGTCCTGTTGCAAAACGTGACGTTTTACCTGATCCAATTTATAACTCTAAACTTGTTACTCGTCTTATCAACAAAATTATGATTGACGGTAAAAAACAGAAAGCACAAACAATCCTTTACAGAGCTTTTGATATTGTAAAGGAGCGTACTGGTCAAGAACCAATGGAAGTGTTTGAACAAGCACTTAAAAACGTAATGCCAGTTCTTGAAGTTCGTGCACGTCGTGTTGGTGGTGCGAACTACCAAGTACCAGTTGAGGTGCGTCCTGACCGTCGCACTACATTAGGTCTTCGTTGGTTAGTGAACTACTCTCGTCTTCGTGGTGAGAAAACGATGGAAGAGCGCTTAGCTAACGAAATTCTTGATGCAGCTAACAACACTGGTGCTGCTGTTAAGAAGCGTGAAGACACTCACAAAATGGCAGAAGCTAACAAAGCATTCGCTCATTATCGCTGGTAATTTTTCAATTATTTTTATACCAATATTCATATAAGGAAGGAGAAATACCAAATGGCAAGAGAGTTCTCCTTAGAAAAAACTCGCAACATCGGTATTATGGCTCACATCGATGCTGGTAAGACTACTACAACTGAGCGTATCTTGTTCTATACAGGTCGCATTCACAAAATTGGGGAGACTCACGAAGGTGCTTCCCAAATGGACTGGATGGAGCAAGAACAAGAACGCGGTATCACAATTACATCTGCTGCAACAACTGCTCAGTGGAAAGGTCATCGTATCAACATCATTGATACTCCAGGACACGTAGACTTTACAGTAGAGGTTGAGCGCTCTCTTCGCGTCTTAGACGGTGCAGTTGCTGTTTTAGACGCACAATCTGGTGTAGAACCGCAAACTGAAACGGTTTGGCGCCAAGCAACAACATATGGAGTTCCTCGTATCGTATTCGTTAACAAAATGGATAAGATCGGGGCAGACTTCTTATACTCTGTAAAAACATTGCATGATCGCTTACAAGCAAATGCACATGCAATCCAATTACCAATTGGTGCAGAAGACCAATTCGAAGGAATCATCGACTTAGTAGAAATGAAAGCATACTTCTATTTAGATGATTTAGGAACTCGCGCTGAAGCTCGTGATGTACCAGATGAGTACAAAGAGCAAGCAGAAGAATACCGTGCAAAGTTAATTGAAGCAGTTGCAGAGCTTGATGAAGAATTAATGATGAAATACCTTGAAGGAGAAGAGCTTACAGTTGAAGAAATTAAAGCTGCTATCCGTAAAGGTACATGTAATGTAGAATTCTATCCTGTTCTTTGTGGTTCTGCATTCAAAAACAAAGGTGTTCAATTAATGTTGGATGCTGTGTTAGATTATCTACCTGCACCAACAGATGTACCAGCAATTAAAGGGATAGTTCCTGACACAGAAGAAGAAGTAACTCGTGAATCTAGCGACGATGAGCCGTTCTCAGCGTTAGCATTCAAAGTTATGACAGACCCATATGTTGGTAAATTAACATTCTTCCGTGTATATTCTGGTACATTAAATTCAGGTTCTTACGTAATCAACTCTACAAAAGGTAAGCGTGAGCGTATTGGTCGTATCCTACAAATGCACGCAAATCACCGTGAAGAAATTCCAACAGTATACTCAGGTGACATTGCGGCAGCAGTAGGTTTAAAAGATACAACAACTGGTGATACTCTATGTGACGAAAAGAACCAAGTTATCTTAGAGTCTATGGAGTTCCCTGAGCCAGTTATCTCTGTTGCTATCGAGCCTAAGTCAAAAGCAGACCAAGACAAAATGTCAACAGCATTACAAAAATTATCTGAAGAAGATCCAACGTTTAAAGCGCACACTGATCCTGAAACAGGACAAACAATTATTGCGGGTATGGGTGAGCTTCACCTAGACATCATTGTTGACCGCATGAAGCGTGAATTTAAAGTTGAAGCAAACGTTGGTGCACCACAGGTTGCATATCGTGAAACTTTCCGTACATCCGCTCAGGTTGAAGGTAAATTTGTACGTCAGTCTGGTGGACGCGGTCAATACGGACATGTATGGATTGAATTCTCACCAAATGAAGAAGGTAAAGGATTCGAATTCGAAAATGCAATTGTTGGTGGGGTTGTACCTCGTGAATACATTCCAGCAGTTCAAGCAGGACTTGAAGACGCTATGCAAAATGGTGTCTTAGCTGGATATCCACTTATCGATATTAAAGCTAAATTATTTGATGGATCATACCACGATGTTGACTCAAGTGAAATGGCGTTCAAAGTTGCAGCATCTCTTGCACTTAAGAACGCAGCACAAAAATGTAACCCAGTGCTTCTAGAGCCTGTTATGAAGGTTGAAGTTGTTATTCCTGAGGAGTACATGGGAGACATCATGGGTGACGTTACTTCTCGTCGCGGCCGTGTAGAAGGTATGGAAGCTCGCGGTAACGCACAAGTGGTAAAAGCAATGGTTCCACTTGCTGAAATGTTTGGATATGCAACAGCATTACGTTCAAACACACAAGGTCGTGGAACATTCACAATGCACTTTGACCACTATGAAGAAGTACCGAAAAACATTGCAGATGAAATTATCAAAAAAAATAAAGGTGAATAATTGATTTTCATCTTTTAATACAGTATAACTACTAATGTAAACCTAGAAAGTGGAATTCTACTTCCACTTTCTATTACCAATACTTAACTAAAAACTCTTAAGGAGGATTTCAGAATGGCTAAAGAAAAATTCGACCGTTCTAAACCACACTGTAATATTGGAACAATCGGTCACGTTGACCATGGTAAAACAACTTTAACTGCTGCTATTACTACAGTTCTTTCTAAATCTGGTAAAGCAGAAGCTCGTGCATATGACCAAATCGACGGTGCTCCAGAAGAGCGTGAGCGTGGAATTACAATCTCTACTGCACACGTTGAGTATGAAACTGACAATCGTCACTATGCACACGTTGACTGCCCAGGGCACGCTGACTACGTTAAAAACATGATCACTGGTGCAGCTCAAATGGACGGTGCAATCCTTGTAGTATCTGCTGCTGATGGCCCAATGCCACAAACTCGTGAGCACATTCTTCTTTCTCGTCAGGTAGGTGTACCATACATCGTTGTATTCTTAAACAAATGCGATATGGTAGACGACGAAGAATTATTAGAATTAGTAGAAATGGAAGTTCGTGATCTTCTTTCTGAATACGACTTCCCTGGTGATGATGTACCAGTAATTAAAGGTTCTGCTCTTAAAGCTCTTGAAGGAGATGCTGAGTGGGAAGAAAAAATCATGGAACTTATGAACGCTGTTGACGAGTACATTCCAACTCCTGAGCGTGACACTGAAAAGCCATTCATGATGCCAGTTGAGGACGTATTCTCTATCACTGGTCGTGGTACAGTTGCTACAGGTCGCGTTGAGCGTGGACAAGTTAAAGTTGGTGACGAAGTAGAAATCATCGGTCTTGCTGAAGAGCCTAAGAAAACTACAGTTACTGGTGTAGAAATGTTCCGTAAGCTTCTTGACTATGCAGAAGCTGGAGACAACATCGGTGCACTTCTTCGTGGTATCGCTCGTGACGAAGTTGAGCGTGGACAAGTATTAGCAAAACCAGGTTCTATTACACCTCACAAAAAATTCAAAGCTGAGGTATACGTACTTTCTAAAGAAGAAGGTGGACGTCATACTCCATTCTTCTCTAACTATCGTCCACAGTTCTACTTCCGTACAACTGACGTAACTGGTATCATCACGTTACCAGAAGGCGTAGAAATGGTTATGCCTGGAGATAACGTTGAAATGACAGTAGAACTTATCTCTCCAATCGCGATCGAAGAAGGTACTAAATTCTCTATCCGTGAGGGTGGACGTACTGTAGGTGCTGGTGTAGTATCTACAATCGTTGAGTAATAATATACTTCTTTTAAAAAGCGAGCCTTAATTGGCTCGCTTTTTTCTATGAAAAATTTAAATCACGAGTTATATTGTTATTTTGTAGATTTTTAATAAAAGAATAGTATCTATGAATTTAAAAACATTATGACTAGGCTTGAAAACATAATTAGGCAATTGTATAATATTTAAAGTGTGTCGTTCTAAGAAAAAATGCTTGTTTTTCTTGCATTGAACGGTCATTTCTTATATAATATTTAATGTTGGTCTTTGACTGCGATGAAGTGGGAGGTTGCTGACACACCCGGCCGCTTTGCCATGGCGAGTGTGTGGGAAATTCTCACGGAGAATTGTCTATTTTAAGTAGGCGAAAAGGAGGGAAAATAATGGCAAAACAAAAAATTCGTATTCGTTTAAAAGCTTATGATCACAGAATCCTTGATCAATCTGCAGAGAAAATCGTAGAAACAGCAAAGCGCTCTGGTGCTAATGTATCTGGTCCGATTCCATTACCAACAGAAAAGTCTGTTTACACGATTCTTCGTGCAGTTCATAAGTACAAAGATTCTCGTGAGCAATTCGAAATGCGTACTCATAAACGCTTAATTGATATCATCAATCCAACTCCACAAACAGTTGATGCATTAATGCGTTTAGATTTGCCATCTGGTGTTGATATTGAAATTAAACTTTAATATTTAAATAGAAGAATTTTATTATTATAGGAGGTGTGACTCATGACCAAAGGAATCTTAGGTAGAAAAATTGGTATGACGCAAGTATTCGCTGAGAACGGTGATTTAATTCCTGTAACAGTAATTGAAGTAACTCCAAACGTTGTACTTCAAAAGAAAACAGTTGAAACTGACGGATATGAAGCTATCCAGTTAGGTTTCGAAGATAAGCGTGAAAAGTTAGCTAACAAGCCTGAAAAGGGTCATGTTGCAAAAGCGAATACTGCACCTAAGCGCTTCATTCGTGAGGTACGTGGTGCGAACGTTGAAGAATATGAAGTTGGTCAGGAAGTCAAAGTTGATATTTTCTCTGAAGGTGAATTAGTAGACGTATCGGGAATTTCTAAAGGTAAAGGTTTCCAAGGTGCGATTAAACGTCATGGACAATCTCGTGGACCTATGTCTCACGGTTCTCGATATCATCGTCGTCCTGGTTCAATGGGTCCAATTGCGCCAAACCGCGTATTCAAATCTAAAGAATTACCAGGTCGTATGGGTGGAGAACGTGTAACAGTTCAAAACCTTGAAATCGTTAAAGTTGACGTTGAACGTAACCTTCTTCTAATTAAAGGTAACGTTCCAGGCCCGAAAAAAGCATTAATTGAAGTGAGATCTGCTGTAAAAGCTAATTAATTTTTGTAGGAAAGGAGGAAAACATAATGCCAAAAGTTGCATTATATAACCAAAACGGATCTACAGTTGGTGAAATTGAATTAAACGATTCTGTTTTTGGTATTGAACCTAATAAGCACGTGTTATTTGAAGCAGTTGTTATGCAAAGAGCTTCCTTACGTCAAGGAACTCATAAAGTAAAAAATCGTTCTGAAGTAAGTGGCGGAGGTCGCAAGCCTTGGCGTCAAAAAGGTACTGGACGTGCTCGTCACGGCTCTATTCGTTCACCTCAATGGCGTGGAGGCGGTACTGTATTTGGTCCAACACCTCGCAGCTACGCATACAAATTACCTAAAAAAGTCCGCCGTTTAGCTATCAAATCAGCTTTATCATCAAAAGTACTAGACAACAATATCGTTGTTTTAGAGGACTTAACTCTAGAAAAACCAAAAACAAAAGATATTGTTAATATCTTAAATGCTCTTTCTGTTGAAAACAAAGCACTTATTGTAACTGGTGATTATAATGAAGCAGTTGCATTATCTGCTCGTAACATCCCAGGGGTTACAGTTGTAACAGCATCTGGTGTTAACGTCCTTGATGTACTTAACCATGATAAGCTTGTTATTACTAAAGCTGCGGTGGAAAAAGTAGAGGAGGTGCTTGCATAATGAAAGATCCTCGTGATATTATTAAGCGCCCCGTCATCACTGAACGTTCAATGGATTTAGTTGCTGAAAAGAAATATACTTTTGAAGTGGATGTAAAAGCAAACAAAACAGAAGTCAAAGATGCTGTTGAAAAAATCTTTGGCGTAAAAGTTGAAAAAGTAAACATTATGAACTACAAAGGTAAATTTAAGCGTGTAGGTCGGTTCACAGGATTCACAAATCGTCGTAAGAAGGCTATCGTTAAGCTTACTGCTGATAGCAAAGAAATCGAACTTTTTGAAGCTTAATCTGCAAAGTGAAGGAGGGAAAGCGAAATGGCGATTAAAAAGTATAAACCAACATCCAACGGTCGTCGCGGTATGACGGTATCTGATTTCGCTGAAATCACTACTGATAAGCCTGAAAAATCCTTACTTGCGCCGTTAAATAAGAAAGCGGGTCGTAACAATCAAGGTAAATTAACAGTTCGTCATCAAGGCGGCGGTCATAAACGCCAATATCGTATCATTGACTTTAAACGCGACAAAGATGGTATACCAGGACGCGTTGCTACAATTGAGTACGATCCAAACCGTTCTGCTAACATTGCATTAATTAACTATGTAGATGGTGAAAAACGTTACATTATTGCACCAAAAGGATTAAAAGTTGGAATGGAAGTAATGTCCGGTCCAGAAGCAGACATTAAAGTAGGTAACGCACTTCCATTACAAAACATTCCAGTGGGTACTGTTATCCACAACATTGAGTTAAAACCAGGAAAAGGTGGACAATTAGTACGTTCTGCAGGAACATCTGCACAAGTTCTTGGTAAAGAAGGTAAATATGTATTAGTTCGCTTAACTTCTGGTGAAGTTCGCATGATTTTAGCAACTTGCCGTGCAACAGTAGGTCAAGTTGGTAACGAACAACACGAACTTATTAACATCGGTAAAGCAGGACGTTCTCGTTGGTTAGGTAAGCGTCCAACTGTTCGCGGTTCTGTTATGAACCCAAGTGATCACCCTCACGGTGGTGGTGAAGGACGTGCACCTATCGGACGTAAATCTCCAATGACACCATGGGGTAAACCAACTCTTGGTTACAAAACTCGTAAAAAGAAAAACAAGTCTGATAAATTTATTGTTCGTCGTCGTAAAAAATAACGGGGTTGTTCTACGGTTCATTAGAACCGTAGCGCAATCACGAAGGGAGGTACAATCATGGGTCGTAGCTTAAAGAAAGGTCCATTCTGTGATGAACATTTAATGAAAAAGATTGAAAAGCTAAACGAAACAGATAGTAAACAAGTGATTAAAACTTGGTCTCGTCGTTCTACTATCTTCCCATCTTTCATCGGTCATACTATCGCAGTATATGATGGACGTAAACATGTGCCAGTATACATTACTGAGGACATGGTAGGTCATAAGTTAGGTGAATTTGCACCAACTCGTACTTATAAAGGTCACGCTAGTGATGATAAGAAAACAAAACGTTAATGAGAGGAGGCTTTTAAATGCAAGCAAAAGCTGTTGCAAGAACAGTACGTATTGCTCCTCGTAAAGCTCGTTTAGTCATTGACTTAATTCGAGGAAAGCAAGTAGGTGAAGCAGTTGCAATTCTTCGTCACACTCCTAAAGCTGCTTCTCCAATCATTGAAAAAGTTTTAAAATCTGCTGTAGCAAACGCTGAGCATAACTATGAAATGGATGCTAATAACTTAGTTATCACTGAAGCGTATGTAAACGAAGGACCAACGTTAAAACGTTTCCGTCCGCGTGCAATGGGTCGTGCAAGCCAAATCAACAAACGTACGAGCCACATTACAATCGTTGTATCAGAAAAAAAGGAGGGATAATCAGTGGGTCAAAAGGTAAATCCAGTCGGTCTTCGAATCGGAGTGATTCGTGATTGGGAATCTAAATGGTATGCTGACAAAGAATATGCAGACCTTTTACACGAAGACCTAAAAATTCGTGAATACATTAGCAAACGTTTAAGCGATGCTTCAGTTTCTAAAGTAGAAATTGAGCGTGCGGCAAACCGTGTAAACATTACGATCCACACTGCGAAACCAGGAATGGTAATTGGTAAAGGTGGTACGGAGGTTGAAGCTCTTCGTAAAGCACTTAACCAATTAACTGGTAAACGCGTACACATTAATATTTTAGAAATTAAGAAAGCTGATTTAGATGCGAAATTAGTTGCGGAAAATATAGCTCGTCAATTAGAAAACCGCGCTTCTTTCCGTCGTGTACAAAAACAAGCTATTCAACGTGCTATGCGCGCAGGTGCGAAAGGTATCAAAACAATGGTTTCTGGTCGTCTTGGCGGTGCGGACATTGCACGTTCTGAGCACTATAGTGAAGGTACTGTACCACTTCACACTCTTCGTGCGGATATTGATTACGGTACAGCTGAAGCAGACACAACTTACGGTAAATTAGGAATCAAAGTTTGGATTTATCGTGGTGAAGTTCTTCCTACAAAGAAGAAAAATGAGGAAGGAGGAAAATAATTATGTTAATGCCAAAACGCGTTAAGTATCGTCGTCAACATCGCGCTAGCCTAAAAGGACGCGCAAAAGGCGGTACTGAAGTACACTTTGGTGAATTCGGTCTACAGGCTTTAGAGCCTGCATGGATCACAAACCGCCAAATTGAGGCAGCGCGTATTGCGATGACTCGTTACATGAAACGTGGCGGTAAAGTTTGGATCAAAATCTTCCCAGACAAACCTTATACTGCAAAACCTCTAGAAGTACGTATGGGTTCCGGTAAAGGTGCTCCAGAAGGCTGGGTTGCAGTAGTTAAGCCGGGTAAAGTAATGTTTGAAGTTGCGGGCGTATCTGAAGAAATTGCACGTGAAGCATTACGTCTTGCATCTCACAAATTACCTATTAAAACAAAGTTCGTAAAACGTGAAGAAATTGGTGGTGAATCAAATGAAAGCTAATGAAATCCGTGATCTAACCACTGCCGAAATTGAACAAAAAGTAAAGTCTTTAAAAGAAGAATTATTCAACTTACGCTTCCAATTAGCGACAGGTCAGCTTGAAAACACTGCTCGCATTCGAGAAGTACGTAAAACAATCGCTCGCATGAAAACAATTATTCGTCAAAGAGAGCTTGCTACTAATAATCAATAATCAGAGAGGAGGTTTGCAGAATGAGTGAACGTAACAACCGTAAAGTTTACACAGGACGTGTTGTTTCCGATAAAATGGATAAGACGATCACTGTTCTTGTTGAAACCTATAAGAAACATCCATTATACGGCAAACGCGTAAAATACTCTAAAAAATTCAAAGCTCATGATGAGAATAACCAAGCAAAAGTTGGCGATATCGTTCGCATTATGGAAACTCGCCCACTTTCAGCTACAAAACGTTTCCGTTTAGTAGAAATCGTTGAAGAAGCGGTTATTATCTAATTTAGTTCGGATTAACTGATTCCGAAGGGAGGTACTCAGGAATGATTCAACAAGAATCTCGTTTAAAAGTTGCGGATAACTCTGGTGCTCGTGAACTATTAACAATTAAAGTTCTAGGTGGATCTGGTCGTAAGACTGCAAACATCGGTGATATCATTGTTGGTACGGTTAAGCAAGCAACACCAGGAGGCGTTGTTAAAAAAGGTGACGTTGTAAAAGCAGTTATTGTTCGTACAAAACGTGGAGTTCGTCGTCCTGATGGTTCTTACATCCGTTTCGATGAAAATGCTTGCGTAATTATTCGTGATGATAAGAGCCCACGTGGAACTCGTATTTTTGGACCAGTTGCTCGTGAATTACGTGACAACAACTTCATGAAAATTGTTTCTCTAGCTCCAGAAGTACTTTAATAATTGAAAAGCCTTGCTAAGGAGGTGCTATTAGGATGCATGTAAAAAAAGGTGACAAGGTAATGGTTATCGCTGGAAAGGATAAAGGTAAACAAGGAGTGATCCTTGCGGCTTATCCGAAAAAGGAGCGTGTACTTGTAGAAGGTGTAAATATTGTTAAAAAGCACGCGAAACCTTCTCAAGCAAATCCACAAGGTGGCATTATTAGCCAAGAAGCGCCTATCCATGTATCTAACGTTATGCCGTTAGATCCTAAAACTGGTGAGCCTACTCGTGTAGGATATAAAGTGGTTGACGGCAAAAAGGTACGTGTAGCGAAAAAATCTGGTGAAATTTTAGACAAATAGTAGTTAGGAAGGGAGGTCTATTTCATGAACCGCCTAAAAGAAAAATACATTAAAGAAATCGTTCCTGCTCTAATGAGCAAGTTTAACTATAAATCAGTGATGCAAGTGCCAAAAATTGAAAAAATCGTAATCAACATGGGTGTTGGTGATGCAGTACAAAACTCAAAAGCTCTTGACAATGCAGTTGAAGAATTAACACTTATTGCAGGTCAAAAGCCAGTAATCACACGCGCTAAAAAATCAATCGCAGGCTTCCGTCTTCGCGAAGGTATGCCAATCGGATGTAAAGTTACTCTTCGTGGTGAGCGCATGTATGAATTCTTTGATAAATTAATCTCTGTTTCTTTACCACGTGTACGTGACTTCCGCGGGGTTTCTAAAAAATCTTTTGATGGACGCGGAAACTACACATTAGGGATTAAAGAACAATTAATCTTCCCAGAGATTGATTACGATAAAGTAAACAAAGTTCGTGGTATGGACATTGTTATTGTTACAACTGCAAACACTGATGAAGAATCTCGTGAGTTATTAACTCAGTTCGGCATGCCATTCCAAAAATAATCGCTATTGAGAGGGAGGCGAAAACGTGGCTAAAAAATCAATGATTGCGAAACAAAAACGCAAGCAAAAGTTTAAAGTGCGCGAATATACACGCTGCGAACGTTGCGGCCGTCCACACTCTGTAATGCGCAAATTTAAGCTTTGCCGTATTTGTTTCCGTGAACTTGCTTATAAAGGTCAAATTCCAGGCGTTAAAAAAGCTAGTTGGTAATACACCCCAGTAAGGGAAGGAGGTAATTTTAATGGTAATGACAGATCCAATTGCAGATATGCTTACTCGCATTCGTAATGCGAACATGGTACGTCATGAAAAATTGGAGGTTCCAGCTTCCAAAATTAAACGTGAAATTGCAGAAATCTTAAAGCGTGAAGGATTTATTCGTGACGTTGAATTCATTGAAGACAACAAGCAAGGTATTCTTCGTATTTTCTTAAAATATGGTCCAAACAATGAGCGTGTAATCACTGGTCTTAAACGTATTAGTAAACCAGGTCTTCGCGTTTACGCTAAAGCTGATGAAGTACCTCGTGTACTTAACGGTTTAGGAATTGCAATTGTTTCTACTTCTCAAGGTGTTTTAACTGATAAAGAAGCTCGTGCAAAGCAAACTGGTGGAGAAGTATTAGCATACGTTTGGTAATATAGTTGAAATGAATGGAGGTGTAGAACATGTCTCGTGTAGGTAAAAAACCACTTGAAATCCCTTCTGACGTAACTGTTACTATGAACGGTAGTACTGTAACAGTCAAAGGTCCAAAAGGTGAATTAACTCGTACATTCCATCCTGATATGGAAATTAAAATTGAAGAAAATGTACTAACAGTAAATCGTCCAACAGACAACAAAGAGCATCGTGCTCTTCATGGTACAACACGCAGTATTCTTGGAAACATGGTTGAAGGTGTATCTAAAGGATTTGAAAAGAGTTTAGAGCTGATCGGTGTTGGATACCGTGCTTCTAAGTCTGGTAAAAAATTAGTATTAAACGTTGGATACTCTCATCCAGTAGAAATTGATCCGGAAGAGGGTATTGAAATCGAAGTGCCTTCTCAAACAAAAATAGTTGTAAAAGGTACTAACAAAGAGCGTGTTGGTGCGGTTGCTGCTAACATCCGTGCTGTTCGTCCACCTGAGCCTTACAAAGGTAAAGGTATTCGTTATGAAGGTGAATACGTACGTCGTAAAGAAGGTAAAACTGCTAAGTAATGCCGCCTAAAAGGTTAGAAAGGAGTGACGTAGATGATTACTAAACCAAGTAAGAATGCGGTTCGTAAAAAGCGCCATGCTCGTGTTCGTTCTAAATTATTTGGAACAGCTACTCGTCCGCGCTTAAATGTTTACCGTTCTAACAAGCACATTTATGCACAAGTCATCGATGATATGAATCAAACAACAATTGTAAGTGCATCTACTTTAGACAAAGAACTTTCTTTCGATTCTACTGGTAACATTGATGCTGCACAAAAAGTTGGCGAACTTGTTGCAAAACGTGCAATCGAAAAGGGTATTAAATCAGTTGTATTCGACCGCGGTGGTTACCTATATCATGGTCGTGTAAAAGCTCTCGCTGACGCTGCTCGTGAAGCTGGACTTGAATTTTAATCGAAAAAGGAGGGAAAGAGAACATGCGTCGCATTGATCCAAGCAAACTTGAACTTGAAGAACGTGTAGTTACCGTTAACCGCGTTGCAAAAGTAGTAAAAGGTGGTCGTCGTTTCCGTTTTGCTGCTCTTGTAGTTGTCGGTGACAAAAACGGACATGTAGGTTTCGGTACAGGTAAAGCTCAAGAGGTACCTGATGCAATTCGCAAAGCAATTGAAGATGCGAAGAAAAACTTAATCGAAGTTCCAATGGTAGGAACAACAATTCCACACGAAGTAATCGGTCACTTCGGTGCAGGTGAAATCCTTCTAAAACCTGCTTCTGCCGGTACAGGGGTTATCGCAGGAGGTCCTGTTCGTGCAGTACTAGAGTTAGCAGGTGTACATGATATCTTATCTAAATCTTTAGGTTCTAACACACCAATTAACATGGTACGTGCTACAATGGATGGCTTAAAGCAACTTAAGCGTGCTGAAGACGTGGCGAAGCTTCGTGGAAAAACAGTAGAGGAACTGTTAGGATAAGGAGGGAAATACGATGGCAAAAAAATTAGCGATTACCCTCACTCGCAGCGTAATTGGACGCCCAGAAGATCAACGTATTACTGTAAAAACTTTAGGGTTACGTAAATTAAATCAAACAGTAGTTCATGATGATAATCCTGCGATTCGCGGTATGATTAATAAAGTTTCTCACTTAATAAAAGTGGAAGAACAATAATTTCATTTTACTAGTTAAGGAGGTGTCACGGTCATGAAACTTCATGAATTACAACCAGCAGAAGGTTCCCGTAAAGAGCGTAATCGTGTTGGACGTGGTATTGGATCTGGTAACGGAAAAACAGCTGGTCGAGGCCAAAAAGGTCAAAAATCACGTTCTGGTGGCGGTGTTCGTCCAGGTTTTGAAGGTGGTCAAACTCCTTTATTCCGTCGTCTACCTAAACGTGGCTTTACAAACATTAACCGTAAAGAATATGCAATTGTAAACTTAACAAAATTAAACCGTTTTGAAGATGGTACCGAAGTAACTCCGGAACTTCTTCTTGAAACGGGGGTTGTTAGCAAATTAAATGCTGGCATCAAAATTCTTGGAGACGGTAAATTAGAGAAAAAATTAACGGTTAAAGCAAATAAATTCTCCTCTTCTGCTAAAGAAGCTATCGAGGCTGCTGGCGGTACTGCTGAGGTGATTTAATGTTTAAGACAATCTCCAATTTTATGCGCGTGGGTGATATACGAAATAAAATCATTTTCACCCTACTAATGCTTGTTATATTCCGTATTGGTACTTTCATTCCTGTGCCAAATGTTAATACAGATGTATTAAAGGCACAGGATGAGTTAAATGTGTTTGGAGTACTTAATATTTTCGGTGGCGGTGCTTTAGCAAACTTCTCAATTTTTGCTATGGGAATTATGCCGTACATTACAGCATCCATTATCATTCAATTGTTACAAATGGATGTTGTTCCAAAGTTTACGGAATGGTCCAAACAAGGTGAAGTTGGCCGCCGCAAATTAGCTCAGTTTACTCGTTATTTCACAATTATATTAGGTTTTATCCAAGCACTTGGAATGTCTTATGGGTTTAACAACCTATCTGGTGGCTTATTACTTGAAGATACTAGCATTGGAAATTATTTATTAATTGCCTTAGTACTAACAGCAGGTACAGCTTTTTTAATGTGGTTAGGAGAACAAATTACCGCTAAGGGTGTCGGTAATGGTATATCTATTCTTATTTTTGCAGGTATCGTTGCAGCTATTCCGACAACCGTGAACCAAATTTATGCCCAACAATTCCAAGATGTAGGTGAGCAGCTATTTATTCGAATTGTGACAGTTGCACTGTTATTATTGGCTGTCATCGCAATTGTTGTTGGCGTTATATTTGTTCAGCAGGCATTGCGTAAAATTCCGATTCAATACGCAAAACGTTTGGCTGGACGTAATCCTGTTGGAGGACACTCAACGCATTTACCTCTTAAAGTAAATGCAGCTGGGGTTATTCCTGTAATCTTTGCAGTTTCATTTATCATTACCCCAACTACTATTGCATCGTTCTTTGGTCCAAATGATGTCACAGAGTGGATTCAAAATACATTTGATTATACAAAGCCTGTTGGTATGATCATCTACGTGGCGTTAATTATCGCCTTCACTTACTTCTATACATTTGTTCAAGTAAATCCTGAACAAATGGCGGAGAACTTAAAGAAACAAGGTGGCTATATACCAGGTATTAGACCAGGTAAAAACACACAAGAGTATGTAACAAAAATTATGTATCGATTAACATTTGTCGGTTCCATTTTCCTAGCAGTTGTCTCAGTACTCCCTGTATTCTTTATCCAGTTTGCTGACCTTCCACCATCTGCTCAAATTGGTGGTACGAGTTTGTTAATCGTTGTCGGAGTTGCACTTGAAACAATGAAACAGCTTGAGAGTCAGCTCGTGAAACGTCATTATAAAGGATTTATGAAGCAATGAGGTTATGGGACGAAATAAAAATTGTCCCATTTCCTCTAAAAGAGTTTGAGGGGGAGAAGTTATGAATTTAGTATTAATGGGTTTGCCTGGTGCAGGTAAAGGTACACAGGCGGAAAAAATCGTCGAAAAATATAATATCCCTCATATCTCAACAGGAGATATGTTCCGAGCAGCTATGAAAGAAGGAACCGAATTAGGGTTGAAAGCAAAATCATTCATTGATAAAGGCGAACTTGTGCCGGATGAAGTCACAATCGGTATTGTACGTGAACGTTTAGGCAAAGATGATTGTGAAAAAGGGTTTTTATTAGATGGTTTTCCGCGTACTGTTGCTCAGGCTGAAGCTTTAGAAAAAATCTTACAAGAGCTAAACAAAAAAATTGACTACGTCATTAACATTGATGTTGACCAAGAAATTTTAATGGAGCGACTTACAGGTCGACGAATTTGTAAAGATTGTGGTGCAACTTATCATCTCGTATTTAATCCACCTACGCAGAATGATAAGTGTGACAAATGTGGTGGAGAATTATATCAACGTGCAGATGATAATGAAGAAACAGTTGCTAACCGTTTAGAAGTTAACTTAAAACAAACAAAGCCTTTACTAGACTTCTACTCTGAAAAAGGCTACCTACGTAACATAAATGGTCAACAACAAATCGATCAAGTGTTTGAAGACATTTCTGCTTTGCTTGGAGGCTTAGGTGAATGATCATTTGTAAAACTCCACGTGAAATTGAAATTATGCGAGAAGCAGGTCGTATCGTGGCTTTGACTCACCAAGAGCTCCAAAAATATATTGAACCAGGAATTACTACTAGAGAATTAGATGCAATTGCTGAAAAGTTTATCCGCGAACATGATGCAATTCCATCGTTTAAAGGGTATAATGGATTTCGCGGGAGTATTTGTGCCTCTGTTAATGAAGAGCTTGTTCACGGAATACCGGGTGATCGAGTATTACGTGAAGGAGATATCATTAGCATTGATATTGGTGCAAAATATAATGGGTATCACGGTGACTCCGCTTGGACATATCCTGTAGGTCAAATATCTGAAGAGAATCAAAAACTACTGGATGTAACGGAGGAGTCTTTATATAGAGGATTAAAAGAAGCAAAACCGGGTGAAAGACTCTCGAATATTTCACATGCGATTCAAATATATGTGGAATCACATGGTTACTCGATCGTTCGAGAGTATGTAGGACATGGTATTGGGCAAGACTTACATGAGGATCCACAAATTCCTCACTATGGCCCACCAAATAAAGGTCCGAGATTAAAACCTGGTATGGTCTTGGCCATTGAGCCAATGGTTAATGCTGGTAGTCGTTATGTCAAGACGATGCCAGATAACTGGACAGTCGTAACAGTTGATGGCAAAATGTGTGCACACTTTGAACACACGATTGCTATTACTGAAACTGGTTATGAAATACTAACTAAAGCCTAAGTGAAGGTGATATTAGTTGATCGATTCTGAATCGAGTCCACGAATAGGTCAGTTTGTCCTGATTAAACAAGGGAGAGAAGCAGGACAATATGCTATTGTTATTAAAATTCTAGATGAAAGATTTGTTTTGATAGCTGATGGAGATAAACGCAAGTTTCATTCTCCAAAAAAGAAAAACATCAATCATCTTGAATTTTTTGACTCAGTATCTCCGGAAGTTCAGAACAGTATATTGGAAACTGGTCGTGTGACAAATGGTAAGCTACGCTATGCTTTAACCAAGTTTGTCAATGAGCAAGTTACTGATTTGAAGAAGGGAGAACAATTAGATGGCGAAAGACGATGTAATTGAAGTAGAGGGTACGGTTGTCGAAACGTTACCTAATGCGATGTTTAAAGTTGAATTAGAAAATGGTCATACTGTGCTTGCGCATGTTTCAGGTAAGATTCGTATGCATTTCATTCGTATTTTACCTGGAGACAAAGTTACGGTTGAGTTGTCACCTTATGATTTAACTCGTGGTAGAATCACGTATCGTTATAAATAATTATCCACTCCGAACTATCAAGGAGGTCGAAAAAACATGAAGGTAAGACCATCTGTAAAGCCTATCTGCGAAAAATGTAAAGTTATTCGTAGAAAAGGAAAAGTAATGGTTATTTGCGAAAATCCAAAACACAAACAAAAACAAGGATAATCTTGAAGGAGGTGCTTTTTTACAATGGCTCGTATTGCTGGTGTTGATATTCCACGCGATAAACGTGTTGTCATTTCATTAACTTACATTTACGGAATTGGACGTCCAACTGCTCAAAAAATCTTAGCTGAAGCTGGAGTTTCTGAAGATACACGTGTACGTGATTTAACAGAAGAAGAATTAGGAAAAATCCGTGATATCGTTGATAAATACAAAGTAGAAGGAGATCTTCGTCGTGAAGTTTCTCTAAACATTAAGCGTCTAATCGAAATTGGTTGCTACCGTGGTTTACGTCATCGTCGCGGATTGCCTGTACGTGGTCAAAATACGAAAAACAACGCTCGTACTCGTAAAGGTCCTCGTAAGACTGTTGCGAACAAGAAAAAATAAGGTAAGGGAGGTATATAACGAATGGCACGTAAAACAAACACTCGTAAACGTCGCGTAAAAAAGAATATTGAGTCTGGTATCGCTCATATTCGCTCTACTTTCAACAATACTATCGTTACAATCACTGACGTTCATGGTAACGCTATTGCTTGGTCAAGTGCAGGTGCGTTAGGATTTAAAGGTTCTCGTAAATCTACTCCTTTCGCAGCTCAAATGGCTGCTGAAGCTGCAGCAAAAGCATCTATGGAACATGGAATGAAATCTTTAGAGGTTACTGTTAAAGGTCCTGGTGCGGGTCGTGAAGCTGCAATTCGTGCGTTACAAGCTGCTGGTCTTGAAGTTACTTCTATTAAAGACGTAACTCCAGTACCACACAACGGTTGCCGTCCGCCAAAACGTCGTCGCGTGTAATTAGAAGGTATATATTTTGTAACCCTGTCAATAATGGGTTATGATACGATTTATAGGTTATAGCAGATTTATTTTTTGTTGTTGTGCACATTCGGGAACTTATGATTGGGGAATTTCGGTTAGACGCGTTTTCTCTTCTTTGTCTAGCCGGGGTTTCGACGTTTTGAAGGAGGGTTTTATAAAGAATGATCGAAATTGAAAAACCAAAAATCGAAACGGTTGAAATCAGCGATGACGCTAAATATGGGAAATTCGTCGTCGAGCCACTTGAGCGTGGATATGGTACAACTTTGGGTAACTCCTTACGTCGTATCCTATTATCCTCACTCCCTGGTGCTGCTGTAACATCCATACAAATAGATGGCGTTTTACATGAATTTTCAACAATCGATGGCGTCGTCGAAGATGTTACAACGATTATACTAAATCTTAAAAAGCTTGCTCTCAAAATCTATTCCGAAGAAGAGAAGACGCTAGAAATTGATGTACAGGGTGAAGGTGCTGTAACAGCTGCAGATATTACTCATGATAGTGATGTCGAAATTTTAAACCCTGACCTTCATATTGCGACTCTTGCAAAAGATGGGCATCTTCGGATGAGATTAACTGCAAAGCGTGGCCGTGGATATACTCCAGCTGATGCAAACAAGAGAGATGATCAGCCAATTGGTGTTATCCCAATTGATTCCATTTACACACCAGTTTCACGTGTATCTTATCAAGTTGAAAACACACGTGTTGGTCAAATGACAAACTTTGATAAACTTACACTCGATGTGTGGACTGATGGAAGTATCGGTCCGAAAGAAGCAATTGCTTTAGGTTCTAAAATATTAACAGAACATCTTAATATATTTGTTAGCTTAACAGATGAAGCACAAAATGTTGAAATTATGGTAGAAAAAGAAGAGGACCAAAAAGAAAAAGTGCTTGAAATGACGATTGAAGAGCTTGACTTATCAGTTCGCTCTTATAACTGCTTGAAACGTGCTGGTATTAATACAGTCCAAGAGTTAGCGAATAAAACAGAAGAAGATATGATGAAAGTTCGCAACTTAGGTCGTAAGTCTTTAGAAGAAGTAAAAGCAAAGCTCGAAGATTTAGGCTTAAGTTTACGAAAAGATGACTAGTTAAGTGATTAACTAGTATTTTCGTATGTTTGATTTGAAACTTAACTATTTCAACAAAGGAGGGGACATCACATGTCATACAGAAAGTTAGGACGTACAAGTGCTCAACGTAAAGCGTTACTTCGTGATTTAGCGACGGACTTAATCATTAACGAACGTATTGAAACAACAGAAACACGTGCGAAAGAATTACGTTCAGTTGTAGAAAAAATGATTACACTTGGTAAGCGTGGAGATCTTCATGCACGCCGTCAAGCTGCTGCTTTCATTCGTAAAGAGGTAGCGAATGAAGAAAATGGTCAAGACGCTCTTCAAAAGCTATTTTCTGATATTGCGCCTCGTTACCAAGAACGCCAAGGTGGCTACACTCGTATTATGAAGCTTGGTCCTCGCCGTGGTGACGGAGCACCGATGGTTATTATTGAATTAGTTTAATTAAAAATTTATGAAACTTCTAAGGGCGGGACAGTTTTAATAACTGGATCTATGCCCTTTTTTTATTTATTAAAAGAACTTTTTATAGAAAAGTATAGTCGAGAATTAGAGATGAGAGGAGGGGGATGATGGGGCAGGTAGTTATTAAAATTCAAGATGTCACATTTCAATATCCTAATGTACAAGATGAACATCCAGCCCTTCAAAATGTTTCTTTTTCTGTATTTGAAGGTGAATGGCTTTCTATTGTTGGACATAATGGTTCTGGAAAGTCGACCCTTGCTCGAATTTTAAATGGTCTTATCATTCCGCAAAAGGGACAAGTAGAGGTTTTAGGCATACCTTTAAATAACGACTCGGTTTGGGACATACGAAAGAAAGTGGGAATGGTTTTTCAAAATCCTGATAATCAATTTGTTGGAACGACTGTAAGAGATGATATTGCATTTGGTATGGAAAACCTTGGTGTCCCTCGTCATGAGATGTTAGAACGAATTGAATGGGCGACGAAAAAAGTAAAAATGGAAAGTTTTTTAGATTATGAACCTCATCATCTCTCTGGAGGTCAAAAGCAGCGTGTCGCTATAGCTAGTATTCTGGCAGTCAAACCTCAAATAATCATTTTAGATGAAGCAACATCAATGCTTGATCCTATCGGTCGAAAAGAGGTACTTAGAACGGTAAGAGAACTGAAGGACCAAGGACTCGTTACCGTTATTTCAATTACACATGATTTAGAAGAAGCAGCTAATTCGGATCGAATAATTGTTTTAAATAACGGATCAAAATTTTTGGAAGGAACCCCGAAAGACATTTTCACATTAGATGAAGAGATAAAATCAATTGGCCTTGACCTTCCTTTTTCTTTAAAGCTTAGTAAACGGCTTTCTGAAATGGGTATTTCTTTAAAGAATGTTCATCTAATAGAGGAAAGCTTGGTGGAGGAAATATGCGAATTAGCATCGAAAATCTAGAACATCGGTACCAACAGAATACTCCTTTTGAACGCTTAGCATTGTATGATATCAACTTAGTCATTGAGGAAGGTACTTATTTAGCTGTTATCGGTCATACGGGTTCAGGGAAGTCTACAATACTTCAGCATTTAAATGGAATACTACTTCCTACAAAAGGATCAATTCAAATTGGTGATCGAAAAATCGTTGCAGGTCAAAAGCAAAAAAACTTAAAATCTATTCGAAAAAAAGTAGGAATCGTTTTTCAGTTTCCTGAGCATCAGCTTTTTGAGGAGACAGTTGAAAAGGATGTTGCATTTGGTCCGAAAAATTTTGGGGTTGTGGAAAAAGAGGCCATTCATAAGGCTCATGAAGTATTAAACTTAGTTGGAATAAGTGAAGACTTGTTCGGTCGTTCTCCATTTGAATTGAGTGGGGGACAAATGAGACGTGTAGCTATTGCAGGTATATTAGCAATGGAGCCGGAAGTTTTAGTTCTTGATGAACCTACAGCTGGTCTTGACCCTCGTGGACGACATGAAATGATGGAACTATTGTATAAACTCCATAAAGAAAAAAATTTAACGACCATTCTTGTTACTCATAATATGGAGGATGCAGCTAAGTACGCAGATCAAATTATTGTTATGAAAAATGGAACAATCAAACTGAAAGGTACACCTAGAGAAATATTTAAATCTCCTTCAGAACTATCAAAATATGGTCTAGACTTGCCAGAATCCATTCAATTCTTGATGAAGTTGGAGGAGAAACTAGGGATTTCTTTACCGACTAAACCATTGACAGTAGAAGAAACAGCTCAAGCGATTTATTCTTTAGTAAAGGGTTGTTCAGTCAAATGATGAATAGTGTTATTATCGGTAAATATGTACCTGGCAAGTCAATTGTTCACCAATTGGATCCACGTGCAAAGCTTCTAATCGTTTTTTTATATGTATTTATTGTTTTTTTAGCCAATAACGTAATAACTTATAGCCTTTTAGGATTCTTTACGTTTATGTTTGTAATAATGACAAGGCTTTCTTTACGTTATTTAATTAGTGGCTTAAAACCAATTCTATGGATTATCTTATTTACGTTTATTCTTCATATTTTTTTTACAAAAGAAGGTCCGGTTCTATTTTCGATTGGCTTCTTCAATGTGTATGAAGAGGGATTAAGGTACGGTATTTTCATTACACTTCGTTTTATATTTTTAATTTTAATGACAACTATATTAACCTTAACAACGACACCAATTGAAATTACGGATGGACTGGAAACATTGTTGTCTCCGTTTAAAAAATGGAAGCTCCCTGTTCATGAATTAGCTCTTATGATGTCAATCTCTTTACGGTTTATTCCAACCTTAATGGAGGAAACGGATAAAATTTTAAAAGCTCAAATGGCACGAGGTGTTGATTTTTCGTCAGGCTCGATTAAAAAACGTGTAGAGGCTATTGTTCCCTTACTTGTTCCCTTATTTATTAGTGCTTTTAAACGAGCTGAAGAGCTAGCCACAGCTATGGAGGCAAGGGGCTATCGAGGTAGTGATGGAAGAACGAAGCTAAGGCAATTGAATTGGAGATTGATTGATACAATCATGCTTTTAACTTTTATGTTATTATTAATAGCACTTGTATTACTACGTTCTTAGGGGTATGAAGTATGAGAGTGAAGTGTATTATCTCTTATGATGGTTCAACCTTTAACGGATATCAAATTCAACCGAATAAAAGAACCGTGCAAGGAGAACTACAGCAAGCATTAACAAAAATGCATAAAGGAAAAGAGGTCAAGGTTGTTGCATCTGGGAGAACGGATACTGGTGTTCATGCTGTTGGTCAAGTTATACATTTTGATACGGACTTAAACATTCCAGTTGAAAAATGGCCAGTGGCACTTAATGCACTTTTACCAGATGATATTGTGGTCAAAGAAGCATCTGTTGTAAATGACTCTTTTCATGCAAGATTTAACGCAAAAAAGAAAGAATATCGTTATTTTATTCAATATAGTCCACAACCAGATGTATTTAAACGTAACTATGTGTTTCATGTTGAGAACACACTGAACATTGAAAAAATGAAAGAGGCCTCAAAGCTTTTATTAGGAACTCATGATTTTACGAGCTTTTGTTCGGCAAAGACCGAAGTTGAAGATAAAGTACGTACCTTATACAATATTGATATTTGGTCAAAAGAAGATAAAATTGTTTTCCGTTTTATCGGTAGTGGCTTTCTTTATAATATGGTACGTATCTTAGTTGGAACCTTATTAGAAATAGGATTAGAACAAAGACAACCCAATGATATAAAAAATATTTTAGAGGCAAAAGAAAGAAGTATGGCTGGTAAAACCGCACCAGGAAAGGGATTATATCTTTGGAAAGTTTACTATGACAACTAAACCAGGTGTAACATTTTCTTGACATTGACTTCTATAAGAGATATCATATCATATGGTATGTATTTCAACCCCACGATTAGCCCCGGAAAATAATCGTGTTTTGAAATAGACTACACAGAAACGTATTTTAAATACTTAGGAGGGAAAATAATGCGTACGTTTATGGCGAAAGCAAACGCAGTTGAGCGTAAATGGTACGTTGTAGATGCGGCTGGGAAAACATTAGGTCGTCTTGCAAGCGAAGTTGCATCTATCTTACGTGGTAAACATAAACCAACTTATACACCACATGTTGATACTGGAGATCACGTTATTATCATTAATGCTGAAAAAATCGAGTTAACAGGTAAAAAATTAACGGACAAAATTTATTACCGTCACAGCCAACATCCAGGTGGATTAAAATCTAGAACTGCTTTAGAAATGCGCACAAACTATCCAGAAAAAATGTTAGAGCTTGCTATTCGTGGCATGCTTCCAAAAGGATCTCTTGGACGTCAAATGTTCAAAAAATTACATGTCTATCGCGGTAGCGAACACCCACATCAAGCACAAAAACCAGAAGTTTACGAACTTCGTGGATAATATTTTAAGGAGGTTTTGATTTTGGCACAGGTTCAATACTACGGTACAGGTCGTCGTAAAAGCTCTGTTGCTCGTGTACGTTTAGTTCCTGGTGAAGGCCGTATCGTTATCAATAAACGTGATATTCAAAATTACATTCCAACTCAAGCTTTAATTAACGATATTAAACAACCATTAGTACTTACTGAAACTGTAAACAGCTACGATGTTCTTGTAAATGTTAACGGTGGTGGATTCACTGGTCAAGCTGGTGCAATCCGTCATGGTATTGCTCGTGCTTTATTACAAGCTGATCCAGAATACCGTACAACATTAAAGCGCGCAGGATTACTAACTCGTGATGCTCGTATGAAAGAGCGTAAGAAATACGGTCTTAAAGGCGCTCGCCGTGCACCTCAGTTCTCAAAACGTTAATTTGCTATACGATATCCAAAAACCACAACAGCATTGCTGTTGTGGTTTTTTGTCATATCAGAATGTATATCATGGACACTAAGGAATTAAATCTAAATATGGTTAATTGATGTCTAGGCTTTGGCTCCATCTGGTAAGGAGAAAACCATCCCGGAAAGGTAAAAGACACCTTCTATTGGCGGTATGTCCTGTACTTGTCGCCAAGAGCAAGGATGGCGAAGTTGCAACGTTTCCCGCACGATGCGGGCGGTCTTTAGTCGCAACTTGGGCGCCTTGCGCATTTCTTATTTAATCAGATCTTTATTAGGGGATATTTAGGGGTTATGGAGATTTGGACATATTCTAATACATTATCGATGCCTTCCTCGCACGTGTATTTGGCTATTCTCAGCAGTTTTTAACCTGTTATCCGGAGTTTTCTAGTTTTTATCAGCGGTTCTCAGCAATTTATTGAGCGTCACCCTTTATCCGTAGTTATAAACCTTTTACCCCGGTTCTGAGACTTTTATCCGCAGTTACCAACAATTTATCCTCGGTTAGTAAATAAGTGTTATTTTGTACTAAGTTAAGCTTTTGCACCCACGTTTTTTGGAGTTTAACTCAAATAACGATTAGTTCTCCCTTTAGTTGGTAATGCCACTTTGAATGATATAGGAAGTGTCGTAAAACAATATGGAAAAGGGGGAATCTACATGAACGTCATCCATACATTAAATGAAAAAAGACGTGAAAAACAAATGGAATATGAATTAAATATGTTAAAAGAACTTTCTTTAAAGCGAATAAAAGATACTGTTTCACAATATTTTACGTTTTATTTTGAAAGTGGGGCGATGTATAAGTCTGTTGTAGAAGAGGGCTGTATAGATTATGCAATTGAAGCTTATCTCCTTGGAGCCCAATATAGTCGCTTTGGCTATTATGGAGAATCGATACAATCTGTACGAGCAAGATGCATACAAGAAGAAAAGGAATTAACTCACAGTTTTTACGAATACTTAATATGCTGGGCCAAAGCAACAAATGACCATTCGATTGACGAATCCATTTACTTAACGAGTGAATGGTTTATTCATTCTTGGTGGTTGGAAGGATATGAGGTGGGGGAAAAGCGCCATAAATTAAGACTTCACTAATCATAAATCCTTCTGCTCTCCCATATATTGAAGAGAGGGGACGAGCAGGAGGGATATTATGTTAAGGAAATATAGATGGATCGCATTAGCAATAGGTTTTATTATATTACTTTTCATCATTCAATATCCTTTATCCAATCACTATTCATGGAGGCCGTGGAACCTCCCATTATCCGGTAAGATTATTTATTTAGACCCTGGACATGGAGGACCGGATGGTGGTGCTGTTGGAAAAGAACTATTGGAGAAGGATATCGCTTTAGATATCTCATTAATACTTAGAGATTACCTGCAAGAACAAGGGGCGTTAGTTTTATTAACACGAGAAGAGGATAAAGATTTAGCATCAAAGGATACAAAAGGTTATAGTAGAAGAAAAGCAGAAGACATTCGTAAAAGAGTGGAATTAATTAATGAGTCAGAAGCAGACTTATATATTAGTATTCATTTAAATGCCATACCTTCTGCAAGATGGCGAGGATCTCAAACTTTTTATAACGGAACATACAAAGAAAATGAAGAAGTGGCAAAATTTATTCAAGATGAGTTACGACGTAACTTGGAAAATACAAACCGTAAAGCGAAGCATATTAGTGGCATTTATTTATTAAAGCATACCCAAAAGCCTGGAGCTCTTGTGGAAGTTGGTTTTTTATCCAACCCACAAGAAGAAAAGCTTTTGTCACAGGAAGAATACCGAAAAAAGGTAGCAGCTTCTATTTATAAAGGGATTTTACGGTACTTTTCAAATGAATCCAACCCACCTGATTAATGGTTTGAAAAAAGAAAATTTAAATTTAAGAAGGATGTATCGTTTATTTGTATAAGTTTAAATATGGTATACTATGGATATTAGTAATGGAAACGAATACAACAAAGGGTGGTTTAAGATGAGAGAAGAAGATGTAAGAGTCATTATCGAACAGTTAGAGGATCCATTTTTACATAAATCTTTAAAGGAATTAAATGCAATAGAAGAAATAAAAATTAAAGAAGAGAAAAAGCATGTTAGTGTAAAAGTAGCAATAGCTAAAACAGGTACAACCGAACAGCTACAATTACAACAACAAATTGTTGCACGTTTAAAAGAAGCGGGAGTTGAAACAGTTGGATTACGGTTTTCAGAACTACCTGAAAGCACAGTAAAAAAATATTACTCAGAAACAAATAATCAAGCACTCATTACGAATAATCCAAATACAGCATTCATTGCCATTGCTAGTGGAAAAGGTGGAGTAGGAAAGTCTACTGTTTCAGTTAATTTAGCCATTTCGTTAGCTCGATTAGGAAAAAAAGTAGGACTTATAGATGCAGATATTTATGGTTTTAGTGTACCGGACATGATGGGTATTACAAAACGTCCTGTTGTTAGAGGTGATAAAGTTATTCCAGTTGAACGATTTGGTGTTAAGGTTATTTCAATGGGATTTTTTGTTGAAGACAATGCTCCTGTCGTTTGGAGGGGCCCAATGCTTGGAAAAATGTTGAATAACTTTTTCCAAGAAGTCGAGTGGGGAGATTTAGATTATTTACTTCTTGATTTACCTCCTGGTACAGGTGATGTTGCATTAGATGTTCATACTATGCTTCCTTCCTGTAAGGAAATTATTGTTTCCACACCTCATCCAACGGCAGCATTTGTTGCTGCCCGTGCTGGAGCAATGGCGTTAAAAACGGATCATGAAATATTAGGTGTTATTGAAAACATGTCTTATTTTGAAAGTAAAGTAACGGGTGAAAAAGAGTATGTATTTGGCCGCGGGGGTGGAGAAAAGCTTGCTGAAGAATTACGTGTTCCCCTATTAGGTCAAATACCTTTACAGCAACCAGATTGGAATGAGGAGGATTTCGCTCCTTCTGTATATGATGAAGAACATCCAATCGGAACGATTTACATGGGGATAGCGAAAAAAGTTTGTGACTTAATTCCTCAAAAGGCATAAAAAAACCCATCTGCTCATATAAGAGCAGGTGGGTTTTTTTCTTATAAAAGATAATAAATCGCCCAATAAACGCTTCTCATGAAACATTGGAAGTTCTCGGTGGTATATAGCAGACGTTAAAAGAACAATGATAATATTTGATTAAAGCTGTCCTCCTCCTTGTCCGTCTTGACCACCTTGTTGACCACCTTGATCACCACCCTGACCACCTTCTTGTTGTTTTTTGTCACCTTGTTGTTGATCTTTCATTTCCTGTGCTGCCTTCATAAGAGTTTCTTGAATTTTAGTTTTGAATAAAGGACTTGTAAATGTTTCAGTCATTACGGTTTGTAAATGTTTTCTAAATTCTTGGCTTTTGACTACGGTTACCATTTGTTCTTCAACTTTTGGGTCCTTTAAAATGTCAATCATCATTTTTTGGTATTCTGGATCCTTCATAAGTTGCTTAATCATTTTTTCATGTTCATTTTGCAAACTTTTGGCAAAGCTCTCAGCAAATTTTGGATCTTCAAAGGTTTTTTGCCAAAACTCAACACCTTTTTGAGAAGTTAACGTTTTTTCAATTGTTTCAGTTACTGTTTTCTGATCCATTATTAGGTTTTCTTTCATTTTTTCGTCTTTCATTACATCTTGAATTGCTTTTTTACCATCATCTGTTTTTAATATATCAACAACCATTTTTTTTGTCTCTTCATAATCCATTTGTCCGGTTTGTTCTTTAGCTGCACACCCCATAAATAAAGTAGATGTAAATAGAAAAATTAAAATTAGGAGCGGAATTTTGCTCTTCATTGATTGTTAAGCTCCTTTCCAAAAAGTCTTTCCTACTTTTAGGATGATAAACTAGAGGATTTTTATGCGAAAAAGTTTTTCAATGTGGTAATATACATAAAGGAATTAATAAAATTTTACGAATTTGGAGGATTTTCAAGTGAATAGTCGTAATTGGGTTCGCTTATTTATATCAACATTACTTGTTGGAGGAATTGTTACAAGTATTGTAGGATTTTTATTACGTTGGGACGAGTATAAAGATTTGTTCATAACCTTTAATTTTCCAGAAATTTTAGCAGTATTATTTTGGTTCATTGGGGTAGGATTTATTTTTAGTATTATTAGCCAAATGGGCTTTTTTGCCTATTTAACTGTTCACAGATTTGGTTTAGGAGTTTTCCGTACAGTATCTTTATGGAATGCTGTACAAATTGTATTAATTTGCTTTGTATTGTTTGACTTAGTTTATTTCCGTTATCAATTTTTTGCTGAAGAAGGAGAATCAATCATCCCATATTTACTTGTTTCTTTAATGCTTCTTTTCTTTGGCTTAATTGTCGCATATATAAAGAAAAGACAAACAAATAAACAGGCATTTATCCCAGCACTATTCTTTATGGTCGTTGTTTCAACAATTGAATGGGTGCCAGCTTTAAGAGCAAATGATGAAGATTGGTTATATTTTATGATCTTTCCAATATTAGCTTGTAATGCATACCAATTATTAATTTTACCGAAACTAACAAATCAATCTCAGAAAACAAAAAAGGTGCTGTCCAAAAAGTAAAGCCCCTTTTATTGTGAATTATGATTTCATATAGGCGGCGGATGCTTTCAGCGGGCACGGCCTGTCTAGCTCCGGCTCCTAGCGTCTAGCGAACGACCCTCTCCCTCCCCTACGATAAGTGATATCTGCTCGTTTTTCTCGCAGTATCTCCTTTATCTCAGTACGGGAGAGTCTCCCGTTCGTACGACGCTGGGCAGTCGCCTTCGCTTTTCTATCAGCCTCCTCGACTCCTCAGCTCGTCTGTGGGGTCTTCGGCTCGTGCTGTTCCTAAGGATAGCCGCCACCTTCATTTCAATCACCCGATCTCCATTATAGATCCTAAGATTATTTCCAAAAAAGAACACAAAAAAATCGCCTTTTCTAGTCCGACGATTTTCTCTACGTGGACTCGATAAGGTCCATGTCGAGTTTGGAATTGTGGCTTTAGCCCACAATATCCTGAAAGTAGCGGGAATTCACCAACTACTTTCAGGTGAAAAACAAAAGAATAAAAAATGACGAGGAGAAAAACGCGTGTTTTTTCTCCTCGCACTTTATTTTAGGAACTTATGGAACAGCCCCTTTTTAATCGTTATATCGAATAACGGTTTAATTTTTATTCTAAAGAAGCTTGTGAATTCCTGTTAAGACTAAAATTTTTACAAAATCGATTTTAAAAAATAATCCACAATTAATTTATTTCCATTGACTTAGCATCTCCATTTGCGATTAATTCTTCGACTGTTACGATTTCAAGCCCCCTTTGCTTAATTTTATTAATTATATGTGGCAGTGCATTATTTGTCTGTTTAACAGAATCTGATGCGTGTAATAGAACGATATCACCAGCCGATAACGTTTTAGTTACATTCTTAACAATTTGATCCGTACCAGGATTTTGCCAATCTTTTGAATCAATACTATAATGAACGATTGTTAGTCCATATTTATTTGAAATTGATAAAACTTCTTTATTAAAATGACCTGTTGGTGGACGAAGGTATTTAATATTTTTAACACCTAATTTTTTAAATACCTCTTGTGCTAAGGATAAATCCCTTCGAATTTCTTCTGGCTTCATTTGTGTGTAATTTACATAAGCATATCCCTTACTTCCTATTTGATGACCATCCTCAAGAATTCTTTTCACAATATCAGGATGACTTTCTGCCCACTCACCAGATATAAAGAACGTAGCATTTTTAATATTATGTTCTTTTAAAGTATTTAATATAGGAATTGCTTTTTCATCACCCCAACTAATATTAAAAGTTAAAGAAATCTTAGGGCTCTTACTGTCTCCTTTATAAATTGCCCTCGGACCATCTTTAGTTGAAAAAACTGGTATCTTCCAAGAATTTTCTAAATACATTAAGCTAGCTGTTACAAATGCCAATATAATCAATAAAAGAATCTGTTTAATTCTACTTAAACGAATAACATAAAATGAGTTCATGAACATGCCTCCCTGTCCAAACAATTCTTGTACATTGTATGAAAGGAACAAATAATTCATGTCCGAATAAATAAAAAATGAAAGCAAAGCGTCAGTTCTTCCAAAATAAAATTTTTTCAAAAAAAGCATTGACGTCTTATTAAATAACTGATATATTATCAATCGTCGCTGTTATTAATAAACGAAACAAATTAAAAAAGTATTGACGACTAATGTGTATTATGATATATTAAAAAAGTCGCTTTTGAAAAATAAAAAAACAGTTGACAACCCTTTGGTTAATAAATATAATGTTTAATTGTTCGATGATCTTTGAAAACTAAACAAAACGAAGCGTTCCGTTAATTCTAATTGAGTATGATCAACTTTTTTGGAGAGTTTGATCCTGGCTCAGGACGAACGCTGGCGGCGTGCCTAA
>Ga0180434_10000440_pt1 | contig 61131 bp, 35 predicted proteins | sample SS_ome_7_FD_132453 | JGI IMG/M metagenome (GOLD analysis project Ga0180434, IMG submission 132453) | Hypersaline lake sediment archaeal communities from the Salton Sea, California, USA - SS_1_D_2 metaG | ecosystem: Environmental > Aquatic > Non-marine Saline and Alkaline > Hypersaline >...
GAGCGCGATCCGCACCGGGGTCGCGACCCGGCGCGCGGGCGAAGCCGGTGTCGGGGGCGCCGCGGGCGGGACAGATTGGTCGGCGGACGGCGCGGAGTGGGCACCGGCCGGCGGCGCCGCCGCGGGCGCCGGGCCCCAGACAGTGGGTTCCGCCGCGGCCTGCGCCGCCGCATGGCGAAAGATCAACCCCAGGCTCGCGAGCGTCCCCTGGCGCAGGGCGAGATAGGCCTCGGCCGCCGCCGAGAAGTCGCGCAGCGTGTGCGTGACCGCGTCGAGCCGCACGCGGCCCGCGGCCAGCAGCGCGAGCCAGGCGCACATGTTGCGGTTCTCGCTCCAGCGCACGTGTGCGTAGGGGTAGTCGCGCCCCTCTTCCTCATAGCTCGGATCGTAGCGGCCGGGACCGTAGGAGGTCGAAAGGCGGATCTCGAGCTCGCGTTCGTAAGCGACGGCGCGCGGCATGCGTACCGGCGTGTCGCCGAGCAAGACGAGGCGCCCGGCGCGGCGCGTCGCGCCCGCACCCGCCTCGGTCGCCGTCGCTGAGCCCGCGGCGGCGACGATCACCTGGTCGGCGCCCCGCCCGCCAGTCGCCGCCAGCGTGGCCGCGGCGACGGCGTCGATCGACTCCACCGCCAAGACCTCGATCGCGGCCGCGGGGGGCAAGCCGTCAGACGCCGCGGCACTTGTCTCGCCGGCGGCCGCACGCAACTCTCCCGCCGCCTGGGCGCGACGATCGGCGCGCGGATCCCAGCCGAGCACGCGGCAGCCGGCGGCGAGCAGGATGCGCGCCGTCAACTGGCCGATCAGGCCGAGGCCGAGCACGAGAACCGTCTCGCCGATGCGCGCCTCGGCGCGGCGCACCGCCTGGAGCGCGATCGCACCGATCGCGACCGTGGCCGCCGGTGCGAGCGGCAGCTCGCGCGGCACGGGCACGGTCAGGTTGACCGGCACGGCGACCGCATCGGCGTGCAGCGCGTAGCCGGCTCCGGCGACGGCGACGCGGTCGCCGGGGGCAAAGCGTGTCACCCCTTCACCGACGGCGCGCACCACGCCGGCGGCCGAGTAGCCGGGGATCAGCCACGCCTGGCGGCGCTCGGCGAGGCGGCCGACGCGGCGGCGGATGTCGTCGAAGTCGCGCGCCCGCAGCGCGCGCCAGAGACGATCGACGCGATGGCGTTTCTCGAGCGCGAGCGAGACCAGCGAGCGGCCGCTCTGTTCGAGCAACTGGCCTTCCGTCCCGGGGCTGACGGCCGAGTAGTGCACGTCGACCTGCACCCGCCCCGGCGCAAGCCCGGGCCCGCAGGTCTCGTCCAGAACGGGTCGTCCCCCTCGGAAGAAGAGCGCCTTCATTCCCTCTACCTTTGTGGTCGCGGCGGCGGCACGGGCGTTTCTCCCGCAGCCCGGCGCCGGTCCGGTACCGGTCTAGCGCCCGGGCGCGAGGAAGTGCAGCGCCGTCAGCCAGCGATGCGGCAACGGCCCGGTTTGCGTTGCTTCGAGCACGCAGACCGCTTCGCGATCTCCGTAGCGGCGCGCCGCATACCCGCGCCGAATCTGCCAGAGCGCTTCGCGCGGGCGCAACAGCAGAAAGCGCATCTCGCCGCCGGCGATCGCCACGCGACACTCGCTCCCATGGCGTTCGGCCGTGCTGCCGCGCGGCAAATCGCCCCCGCCAGTGGAAGCGTGCGGATCACCGTCGCCCAGCAGGCGCGCGGCGAGGCCGGGGGCGAGCACAAAGCGGATCACCGTCGTGTGCTCGCGCTGCGGGTCGCCGTCTGCGCCGCGGCGCCCCTCGGTGCCGACCGGCACGAAGACGACGTCCTCGAGGCACAGCCCGCGCAGCCGCCACGAAATCCGCCGCGTGTGCTGGTAGCCGGCCCAGGCGTCGTCCCAGCTGCGGCGCAGCGTCTCGCGGTCGGCGCCGGGCGTGCGGTTGCCCCACCAGACTTCCTGCGGCACGGCGTCGACGAAGCCGCCGTGCCAGGCACACAGGCGCAGCGGCTCGCGCTGGAACTGATCGACGCCGCCGGGCACAGTCGCCGGTCCCTCGAAGATCGCCTCGGTCTTCAACGGACTCTGCTCGAGCGCGTCGAGCTGTACCGTCGTGTGCGCTGCGGTCGCGCGCAGTTGGTGGCGCAACTCGCGGTCGCAGCCATACCCGCCCGTGCCCGGATCGATCAAGAGCGCCTGCCCGGCGACGTCGAGCGTGACCGAGAGCAGATCGTTGTGCCCGTGCGTCGGCATCCACCCCTCGCGCGCGCCGCGTGAGATGAGCACGCCCTCGAACGGGCCGACGGAGAAGCGCGTGTGCCCTTTGCCGCGGTGTTCCCAGAAGTGCGCTTCCTCCTCGCGCCGCTGGGCCGCTTCCTGCACATCGGCGTGCACGCGCGGCTGCTGCGGTCGGTCCGCCAGCAGCGCGCCCAGCCAGAACGCCTCTTCGCGCGTCCCGGCCTGCATCCGCAGGCCGAGCGTCCGCAGCCAAGCGGCGGCGACTTGGAGCGCCGGTTCGGGATCGAACGGGTCGCGCGCGACGTAGGCCCGGAAACCGAACGGCGGGAAGAAGGACTCATCGCCATCGCCGACAAACGGCAGTCCGCTGGGGAGACAGGCGTCGCGCACGTGTTGCGCCATCCGCTTGATCGGCCGGCGCAACGGCTCGGCGGTGTCGGTGCCGTCCTGATCGAGCGCCAGCGCGCCGACGAGCGCCGCTTCCAGCACGTAGCGCTCGTAGAGCAGCGACGCCTCCGCGTGCGCGCCACCGATCAGGACCTGTTCCTGCAGGCAGGCGGCAAGCCCCTCGGCCGCCTGCGCCAGCCAGCGCTGCCCGCAGTCGTAGCGCGCGAAGAAGCGCCCGAGAACCGCCAGCCCGGCGTAGTCGCTCGTCGTGTGATTCGTTGTGAAACCATACGGATGGCGCTCGATGTGCTGCTCGAGAAAGAGGCCGTGCAACAGCAGCAAGCGCATCAGGCGTTCGCGCCAGGCCGCGCTCAACGCGCGCGCGCCGCGAAAGAACTCGAGTGAGAAGATCAGTGCCGCCGCGCGCAGGGCGACTTCCATGCCGACCGCCCAGTGCACGCCGCGGTAGGGCGGGTTGCCGCGCTCGAAGCTCTCGACGTGGCGCAGGAACGCCTCGACGTAGGCGGGATCTTGCGTCGCGATCCAGGCGCGCCCGAGGAGCAGCGCATGATGGAAGCGCCCCATCTCCCACTGCATCCGCACGTCGCCCGAACGCCGCGGCTGATCGAGCTTGAGGAAGGCGCGCGAGCGCCGCGGCCAGGGCTTGGCGCGCAGTGGATCGCGATGCCACTGGTCGGGGTGGTCGAAGCGATAGACGTGCCCGAAGAGCCGCGCCCGATCCCGGCGCGCGTCCCCCGCCTCCATCACCGCCTGCTCGCTCCATTCCGGATGCGCCCGGCGCCAGTCCTCGAGCTGCGCGGCCGGCGCGACGCGCCAGACCATCCCGGCGCGCGCGTGCGGGTCGCGGCCCGGGTCCTCGGCCAGCCGGGCGGCAGCCGCGCGCAGTTCGCGCGCGCTCAAGGGCTGCCGGCGCTTGAGCGCCTGCAGCTGACGCGCGTCGCTCCAGGCGCCGCGCACGGCGCCGAACTCGCGTCCGATGCGGTCGCGCGTCCGGGACCAGAGCGAGCGGTCGGGGCCGCGCGGCGCAGGGGGAGTCGTTGGGACCATGGGTTGCGTACTCACCGCTAGTTGTTGCTGACGGCGGTGTCGACGACGAGGTAGATCGTCACGATCTGGGTCGTGACCTGGATGACATCCTTGAACAGCGCCCAGTAGTCGCGTTCCGGCTTCTCGGGAACCCAGATCGTGTCGCCCGCTTCGAGCTCGCTGACTTCCCCGAGGGATACCCATTCTCCCGTCGCCGCGCGGATGACGCGCGTCTTGCCGCGATCCGCCTTCTCGGCGTAGCCGCCCGCACGCGCGAGGTAGTCCTCGGCACTCAGCTCTTCTTCGAAGATCACGTTGCCGGGCGAAGCGACCATCCCGAGCACGCTGACGAAATCGCGCAGCTTCGGGATCGACACCAGGTCGCCATGCCGCAGGCGCAAGTCCTGGCTCGTGTCGCCCTCTTCGAGCAAGGCGTGGAAGTCGACGATCATCAAGCCCCGGTTCTCGCGCGAGCGCAGTTTGAAGTACTCGTACTCATCTTCGGTCATGTCGGCGGCGGGGATCTTCTTCAGGCGTTCGAACTCCTTGTCCTCGAGCCGCACCGCCTCGCGCCGGATCAAGGTCGCTTCCCGCAGAAAGGCCTCGTCGGTCACGCCGCCGGCGCGGCGGATGACGTCGGAGAGCCGCGTCTCGCCCTCGTTGATCGGATACTTGCCCGGATAGACGACCTCGCCCTCGATCTCGACCAGACGCTTGATGCGATATTCGGGAATCGCGCGCACGAAGATGATGTCGTCGGGCGCGAGCGCGAAGTCGGCGAAGATGTGCGCCGGCGCCCCGCGGTCGGCAAGATCGCGCACCGGAAAGCGCCCGATCACCGGCGGCACGTGCTGCGCATCGCGTGGGCGGGCGGGCACGATCCCGCCGCCGGCGATCACGAAGAAGCGCACCGGATGGCGATCCGGGCCGAGATAGCGCGCCACCTCGATCGTGTCGGGAAAGGCATCCGCCGCCAGACCGCCGGCAAAGCTCACGGCATCGCTGAAGCGATCGCCGCTCAGATACTCGAACGTGCCCGGGTCGTTGACCGCGCCCTGCACCGAGAAGCGCTGGCGCGCATAGGGAACGTAGACGATGTCGCCGTCTTGCAGACGCGGGTTGTTGACGTCGATCCCGCGACGCAGGAAGGCGAAGAGATCGGCGTGCGTGCGCACCGAGTCACCCGCCATGACGAGGATGTTGCGCTGACTCGCGCTCGGCAGGAAGTCGCCCGCCCAGCCGACGCTGGCCGAGACGCGGTCGGCCCCGGTGGCAAGATAGGTCCCCGGATAGGTGACCTGCCCGAGCACGTGAACCTGGAACCGCCGCAGCCCGATCAGCGAGATCGTGATCTCAACGTCATGGAAGTGCGTCAAGAGCGCCTGGCGGATGCGCTCGCGCGCCTCTCTTAATGTTACCCCGTCGACCGCGAGCTCGCCGACGGAGGGGACGATCACCGTGCCCTCCATCGTGACGACGAGCGGATAGCTGATCGGCGAGGGCCCCCAGATGCCGACCGCCAGACTGTCGCCGGGCCCGACGCGATAGTCCCCGCCGAGCGCGCCCTCGAGCCCCGCGCCCGCGCCGGCGAGCGCGATGCGTCGCGCCGCCTCACCCTCGCTCCCGCTTCCGGCCGCCGTTCCGACGTGCCCCAGCGAGCGGCCGCTCAGGGGGGAAGCCCCGCTGCGTTCGGGCAGCGACTGGGCGCCGGCCGCCAGCGCGTGGCACGCCAGGAGCAGGGCGACGGTGAGGAGTGCCAGACCCGCCCGCACCCCGAGCGGCGCGCCGGCGGGACGAGGCCTTCCGGCCGCTTCCGACGTACGGACGCAACGACGCGTACGCGCGCGCGCGCGCGCGCCAAACGTGCGAGGAACTCGTTTGCTTGACTGGAATTGCACGACCACGGCGCGCAGTCTAGTCCAGAGCCGGAAGCGGGGTCAATCGACAACGGGAACGCCTCAACGCTTGCCGTCCCCACGCTCGTCGACGACCTGCTTGTAGAGGTTCAGCAGTTCGCGCGCCCGCACGCGCAACTCGTACTCGGCAAGAACTTTTGCCCGCCCCTCCGCCAAGCGGTAGTCCCGCCCGGCGAGCGCGCGGGCGACGGCGGCGGTCAGCGCGGCGGCATCGCCCGGGGCGACGATCTCGCCGGTCACGCCGGCGTCGATCAGCTCGGCGCAACTGCCGACGTCGGCCGCCACGACCGGCCGCTCGGTCGCCAGCGCTTCGAGCACCGTCACCGGCGTCCCTTCCGTCCGACTCGGCAGCACCAGCAGATCGCACGCTTGCAGCCAGAGCGGGATCTCGGGGTGCGGGCGGATGCCGCGCACGTGGCAGTTGGGGAGGGCCAAAGGCAGGGGGCGCGACTTCGCGTTCGCCCCGGGACCGATCAGATCGAAGTCGATCTCACCGAGTTCGGCGGCACAGGCGGCGAGTAGATCGATCCCCTTCGCCCGCGTCGTGCGCCCGACGAAGAGCACGCGGCGCCCCTCGGGCGGCAAACCGAGTTGCGCGCGCGCCGCGGCCTGCGATCCGGGACGGAACCGCTGTGCGTCGACCCCGCAGGAGAGCAGCCGCACCCGTTCGGGCGGGGCGCCGAGCGTCTCGATCAGCGCGCGGCGCACGCCGGAACTGACTGCAATCAAACGTACTGCGCGGCGGATGATCGCGCGCTGCAGGCGGTCGTAGAGGGCGTTGCGCCCCGGCTCGATCAGCGCATCGCTGCCGTGGAAGGTGACGACGAGCGGCCGGCGGCCGAGCCAGGCGGGGGCGAAGGCGCTGTGGAAGCCGTAGTGGGCGTGGACGAGATCGTGCCGGCCGGCGAGCGCCGCCGCCGCGGCGCGCGCCCAGAAGGCGGGGTAGGCGGCGGCGCCGGGATGGCGCTTGGCGATCAGCTCGATCGATGCATCTTCCTGGAGAGACTCGACTTGGTCGCGCACGAACGTCCCCCAGCCCGGGTGCGCGGGCGACGGGTAGAGGTTGGTGACGACGAGGAGGCGCAGCATGGCGGGAGGATAGGGGGTTCCCCCCTCCCCGGCTACTCCGTTCGTTGTGGTACCGGGGTCTGCGCGCAAACGCGGCAATCCATTCCGGAAGAGGCAATTCCGGCTCTCTTGCTACCTGCGGACCGTGTCGCGAGGACCGGTCGGCCGAGCGACCGAGGCTCCGGTCCCCCAACGCCCACTGGCCGCGGGCGTTCGAGAGCTGCAACTAGCTCCTTCTGAAGGCGTTTGCCGCGTTGACCGCAGAACTAGATTCCACAAGCAATTGTTTTAGGGGGCGGCATCTGCTTTGCTCTCGGCGAGGAGATCACCCATGTCGACCGCAACCGGACTCGACCGCCTGATCCGCTGCGCCAGCGGCCCGGAAGCGGCGCGCCCACGCTGGCCCGGCTGGGGGCGGCTCGCGGTCGTCTGCAACGCGACGACGCTGGCGAGCGACGGACGCCCGACGGCCGAAGCGCTCGCCCGCCTCCCCAACGTCCGCCTGGAACGCATTTGCGCCCCCCAGCACGGCTTCGCGGCGGAGAAGCAGGACAACATGGTGCCCTCGGCACACGGCGTGCACCGCAACCTGCGCGTGCCGATCGTCAGCCTCTACGGCGAGACGCGCGAGTTGCGACCGGATGCGCTCGATGGCGTTGATCTGCTCCTGATCGACCTGCAGGACGTCGGCACGCGCGTCTATACGTTCCTGATCACCGCCCTGCTGGCGATGCGCACCGCTCGCGCAGCGGGCGTGCCGGTCTGGCTCCTCGATCGTCCCAACCCGCAAATGGTCGGTTGCGACGGACCGCGCCTCGATCCCGACTTCAGCTCCTTTGTCGGACTGATCGACGTCCCGTTGCAGCACGATCTGACGCCCGCCGAGTACTGCCTTTACGGCGCGCAGGCGCTCGAGCTAATCGATGAAGCTGACGCCCTGGCGCTCGCCGAGGAGGCGCGCCGCGCGGCGCGCGCGCCGGCCGACGATGCCCACGGGCCGGTCTTGAGCCGCGACGAGTGGCTCGGGATCCTGCCGCTGCATGCCTGGCGCCGTGGCATGGACTACGCCGACGCGGACCTGCTCTGGACGATGCCCTCGCCCAACATGCCGGCGCTCGAGACGGCGCGTGTCTATCCCGGGCAGGTGATGCTCGAGGGCACGAACATCTCCGAGGGGCGGGGCACGACGCGGCCCTTCGAGTGCTTCGGCGCGCCCTATCTCGAACCGCCCGCGGTCAAGACCTGGCTCGAGCACGAGCGCGATGACCAAGGCGCCGGTCCGCTCTCGGGCGTGCTGTTGCGCGAGATCGCCTTCGAGTCGACGTTCCACAAGTACACGGGCGAGACGGTGCGGGGATTCCAGCTCCACCTGCTCGACACTTGCCGCTTCCGCCCGGTGCGCTTCACCGCGGCACTGATCCGCACGGTGCACACGATGTACCCCGAGGCGTTCGCCTGGCGGGATCCGCCCTACGAATACGAATACGAGCGGATGCCGATCGACGTGATCTGCGGCAGCGACTCGTTCCGCGCGGCGGTCGACGCGGGGGCGACGCTGGCCGAGATCACTGCGCCCTGGACGGCCGGAGTGCACGCCTTCGAGGAGCAGATCGCGCCGCTGCGCATCTACGACCCCCTCGGCACGCTGTAGGCCATTTGCGATGAGGGCTCCGTTGCCGCCGTCCGCCCCGGAACGCTGCGATGCGTTGGTTCTCGCCGCCGGCTTCGGCACGCGCTTGCATCCGCTCACGCGCCAGGTGCCGAAGGCGCTGCTCCCGATCCACGGACAACCGATGCTCGCCTGGCAGTTCGCGCGCCTCGCCGACGCGCGGCGCATCGTCGTCAATGCCCATCATCTCGCTCCGGCCGTGCGCGACTACCTCGACCGGCGACCCGACGCTCACCGCTACGCCTTCTCCTATGAACGAGAGATTCTCGGCACCGGCGGCGCGCTGACCCAGGCCGCTTCCCTCCTGCACGGAGATCCCTTCGTCGTCGTCAACGCCGACAGCTTCTGCGAAGTCCCCTGGTCGGAATTGCTCGCGTTTCACCGCGCGAGCGGCTGCTTGGCGACGATGATGCTGACCCGCTCCTCCGTCTGGCCGAATGTCGTCGCGCAACGGGAGCGCGTACAGGCAATCCTGCCCGGCCAGCGGCTGGAGCACGGCCTGACCTTCACCGGCGTGCACGTCGTCTCGCGCGCCCTGCTCGACCGCATCCCGGTCGGGGGGTTCCATGACATCCGCGACACGTACATCGGCCTGATCGGCGCCGAGAAGCTGGCCGCCTTCATCTACCCGCCCGACGCGCCGGGCGATCTGATCGACGTCGGCACCCCCCACAGCTATCTCGAAGCGCACCGCCGGTTCGCGGCGCAAGCGCGCGCGGCCGGCACCCCCGCTACGCCGCCGGGCGCGCCGACCGCCGACGACCCCACGACCTCGAGCGCGGCGCGCATCCCGACCTGCGCGATCGATGAGGCCTCCTACGTCGACCCCGAGGCGGCAATCGGCGATCACTGTCAGATCGAAGTCAGCGTCGTCTTGCCGGGCGCGCGCATCGCGCCCGGCAGGCGCTTGCGCTGGGCGATCGTCGGACCGGGAGCAAGCGTAGGTGCCGATCTGGATCATCGCATCGTGACCACCGTGGGAGAGCGAGAATTCCGGGCCGGAGCGGAAACATCGGGAAACGGGGCGCAGGAGCGATGAGACCCGCGGCCGATGCGAGAACGGCGGCCTTCGCGGAGCGAGCACTCAATCTTCTGGCGGGCCGTCGTGAGGAAGAGGAGCGGGAGGATGGCCTGAGGATCGTCCCGCTGGCCGGGGATGGATCGGCGCGCACGTACCACCGGGCGCGGGCGCATGGGCTGCGGGCGGTCGTCTGCCAACACACCCTGGCGAAGGACCGCAGCCATCCCGATGAGAACGAGGCCTTCCTTGCCGTACGCGAGTATCTCGCGCAGCGCGGCGTGCGCGTGCCGGCCTTCTATGCCGCGGACCTCGATCGTGGTTACCTGTTGCTCGAGGACTTGGGCGATGAGCGGCTCGCGGATCGGGTACGGGAACAACGCTGGCAGCCGGCGGAGCCCCTGCTTGCACTCTACCGTCAGGCGCTCGGCGCCCTGGTGCAGATGCAAGCCCCCGGCCTGCCGGCGTTCGGGATGCGCATGACGGCGAACCCAGCGTACACGCCGGCATTCGTCACTGCGCACGAGGCTGGCTACTTCCATTGCGAACTGCTGCGCGGATGGGCCGCGCTCGACGTGCCGGACGATGCGTTCGCCGCCGAGTACGCCGCGCTCGCAGATGAGGCGTTTGCCGGCGTCGACTCCGCACGTCTGCCACCCGCGCACGGATCGACGTGGGGGACGCTCACCGCGGCCGAGGCTCACCTCGCCGGTCTCGTCTTCATGCACCGCGACTACCAGTCGCGCAACTTGATCGTGACCCGCGAAGCGATCGGTAGAGGAGTTGCGGACGCGGAGACCCTGGCGGTGCTTGACTTTCAGGGCGCGCGCTTCGGGCCGCCCGAATACGATCTCGCCGCGTTGCTCTTCGACCCCTACGTCAACATGCCGGCCGCCATGCGCGATGAACTGATCGCATTCTACGCCCGCACGGCGGCAGCGGCCGCTGTCCCCGGCGTGCCCCCGGCGCCGACCGCCGCCTGGCGGCGGCGCCTGCTCGCCAACGCCGCCAACCGGCTGATGCAGGCGCTCGGCGCATTCGCGAAGCTGGGCGGTCGCGCGGGACGCCCGGGGTTCGAGGAGCACATCCCCGCCGCCCTCGAATCGTTGCGCGCGATCATCCGCATCCTCGAGCGGACGCCGCGGCTTTCGGCACAGCTCGACGCTTTGTGCAGGTGAACGCCCAGCCGGCGCGCCGAAGGCTGCGAGTCGCAATATTCAAACGACAGCCGCCCGTTTTGCGGCGCTTGCGCATCCCCAACGCCGCTCGTACGCCCCGCTCGGGGAGCCCTCTAATCTGGCGCTCGTTCGTAGCGCAGACGCAGCTTGACCGCGGCCGGTTCCAGCTCCGGAGCTACGCGGCGCAATTCGTGTTGCGTTCGGTCCAGGACGGAGACGATCGCCGCATGGTGGTCGCTGCCGGCGTTTCCGCTGCGGTAGAGCTGGCTGAGCAGCGCAAGCCGCAAGACGGGTGCACAGCGCTGGAGCTCTGCCGCGACCTCCCGTGCCGGTTGTTGCCAGAGATGGCGTGCCAGGTGCCGCGTCAGCCAACTGAAGCGTAGCGTGTTGTCGTCGACCGGGAGCCGGCGCAAGGCGTGTAGCTGATCCTCGACGTCTTCGATCAGGGCGAGGTGCGCGCGCATCGCCGCCGCGTCGCTAATCGGTTGCCAGACGTCGCGCGCGTAGTTCCAGATTTCTGGAATCAGTTCCCGGCGATGCGTACGCGCCAAGGCACCAAGGATCTCACCCCGCAGGGTGTGATCTGCGACAGGCGCGGTGTCGAGCAAGCGCTGCAGCCAATCGACGCGGCCATGTTGCTGAAACGCGTGGACGACACAACAGGCGGGGACATTGTAGGCGACGGTGCCGAATAGCGCGACGAGATCCGGGTCATCGCTCCTTCTCCGGTGCCACCCACAGCGCACGTCATAGACCTCGATTCGCTCGGGTCGCTCGATCGCAGACTGCCACAGACGCCACAGCTCGTTGCACTGCGTATCATCCAACTCCTCGCACAGCCCGTGCAGCATCGCGAGACCTGCAAGCGGGATTGTTCCCCGTCCGCCTTCGGCAGCAGCCTTCAAGAACCGTCCGCGCTGGGCCGGGTGAGCCTCGAGGAATTCGGTCAGGGTGCACAGAGCCGGCCAACGACGTTGGCTATCCGTATGGCCCAACACCGTGTGCACCGGCCAGAGCACGAGTGGCTGTCCATTGAGCCGGCCGCGGGAGCCGCTCAGCTTGCGGAGCTCATCGCGGGCGGTCACTTCCCCGCCGTCTACGATCGCATCGACGATCATCCGCGTCGCGGACGAATCGCCACAACAGGCGAGACCGAGATGGGCGAGCAGACCTGCATCGTATGGCCGCCCGCGGTGAAAGCGTGCATCGCATGCGTATCCGCGGTCCAAGGTACCCAGCTTCGCCCAGCGCGCTGCGCCGCCGTAGCGCTGCGAGATCGCTCGCACGTCGTCGGCCAGCCAAGGACCCGCATTGCGCGCAATGTAATGCCACGCGGCCTCCCTGAACTGACGGGCGAGGGGACGGGTTTCCCCCTTGGGGGAGAGCCAACCTCTCCAGCTCGGCCACCGGCGCACGTCCTCCATGGTCAGGAGGGGAAGGATCTCATCCGCGGCGCGCCGACTTCCCATCTCCGTCAGGGCATAGATCGCTTCCAGTCGCGCGGAGTCGTCGCGATCCCTCAAGTGGCCCATCAGCAGCCGCTCCGCCCGCGGTCCCCCCACCTGCCCCAGGGCCCACAGGTAAGCGTACAACTCGCCCCCCGCGCTGATGCGCTCATGCATCGTGACGAGCAGTTCCGCCCCGTTGGCGGGTCGGTGGTGGGCGAGGTAGAAGAGCGCATCGATGCGCTCCTGCGACTGCGTGCTTCGCAGGCCGCGCGCGGGATCGTAGCGGCTGAAGTAGACGTCCGTCATCTGCTCCGGGGCGAGCCGGGCGCGGCATTTCGTCAAGTAGTACGGCTCCTCGTAGTGCGGCAAGAACCGTTTCGTCTCGGCCTCGGATTCGTACTGGTAGATCCAGTGGTGCCCGCCGGGATCGGCCTTGATCTGTTGGCTCCAGACATGTGGCAAGGGACTCCGGGGAACCAGGACCTCCTGGGCCAGCATGTAGATCAGCACATCAGCCGGCCCGGCGCCGAGCGCGCTGATCTCGAGCGGGAAGACCGGCTCCTCGGTGGCGAAGCGAAAGCGCACGGGCTGGATCGTCCCATCGTAGAGCTGCTCGGCCGTGCGCTCTCCGAACGCTTCAGGATCGATCTTGAAAGCGACGAAGACCCAACCGCGCGCGATGTAGCTTTCGAGCACCGGAGCGGCGGCGGAAGATAAGTGGAACTGATGTTCGCGGAGCCAGGTGTCGAGCGCTTGGGCGTCGCTGGCTGTCAGCACGGTCGCATCATAGATACCGACACGCTGCTCGCGCAGGATCTGCACGAATTCAAGGCTGTGCCCTGCGGCCAGGGCCTTGGATTCGCGTCCGCGCGCGCGCCGCGCATAACGCCTCTGCGTCGCCCGGCTCAAGAATTCGAACAGCATGTCCTGCTCGGGATGGAGCTCGGGCTCCGCCGGCACCGGCACGATCCAACCGAAGTCGCGTGCCGCGCCCTCGAAGCGCACCGACAACACCATGTCTTGACGCCCCTGTGCATGGACGATCAGACACTTCTGTTCCGGTTCGCGGATGTCCTGATCCTGATGGCGCCACACGAAACAGCCATCGGCCAGAGCCGGAACCGGAAGCTCGAGCAGCAGACCGAGTGCGATCCCGATCAAGAGCCAGGCCCCATGTGTGCGGGCAACTCCCGCGATGCGTACTGGGTTCATGACGCACCTCCTCACGTTCGCGGGGTGTCTTCGCACCGGATGTCCGTCACGTGTAGACAAGCATAGGCGCTTTGTCCGCGAGTGGCTGCAGGCTTGCACGCGCTCTGCCCATCGGCATGTGCGCAGTTCGGTCGCGGAGATCGCATTCCTGCACTGTGCCTGTGGTTGATGCGGACGACAGGCGAAGCTCGGCTTCAGTTCAGTGTTGCGGCAGCCGACGATTCATCCGGGGGGAGAAGGCGCATGTCGGCCACCGTGCGATCACGATTCGTCAAGCGCGTCCGCAACGACCCGACCGCCTGGAGTTTGCTCGCGGCCAATCTTTTCACGCTTGCTCTGGCCGCGATCGAGGCGTGGGATCTGCGTTCGCTGATGTGGATCTACTGGACGCAAAGCGTCATCATCGGCGCCTTCAACTTCGCCCGCATTCTTACGCTGCGCGACTTCCGCACCACTGGACTGATGCAAGGCGGACGGCAAGTCCCTCGTACCCAGGCCGCCAAGCGCAGCGTTGCGTTCTTCTTTCTCGCGCACTACGGCTTCTTCCACCTCGTCTATGCGCTTTTCCTGGCGGGCACGCCCCGCCCGGCAAGGACAACGGACGTCAGCGAAACGGGACTCGGGATCGGGGCGCTGCTGCTGTGCGGCGCGGCGTTCCTGATCAACCACGCCTTCTCCTACCGTCACCACCGCGAATGCGACCGGACGCGCGCACCGAACCTGGGGCGCGTGATGTTCTTTCCCTACGCGCGGATCCTGCCGATGCATCTGACAGGTTGTGGAACGGATCCTACTGACCAACCATCACAACTCGTTGTGCGCAAGCTGATTGGGCTAGACTAGCCCGAGACGGCTTGCGAAGACGGGGGAGAGGGACGAGGGGAAAGCGGCCCTGTCCGGCGAACTGCCTCAATCGTAACTGCTTGGTAGTAGTCAACGCCTTCCTCTAGCAACGGTTACCCGACCGAATCAGCACGAATCATTCCACAACCAAGCGGACAAATGCCCTTGATCCATTCCGTACTAGTCCGTATAATACTAATATGTTCTAGAATATTCTGAATCGTCTTACTAAGCATTGCAAGCCCGGCGGAGCAGTGCCCAACTCGCTGCACAGTATAGGATTAGCAAGACATGCCCCACACCGCTGCCAAGACCGGTGGCCATCCGCATCCGCCACCGCGCGTTCGCAAAACGGAGCTCGCCGCGCTCGGGCTGATCGGCTGGCGCCCGATGCACGGGTATGCGCTCAGCCAGGTCTTCCAGGAGCTCGGTCTCGAGCACTGGACGACGATCTCGCGCTCCTCGATCTACACCGCCCTGCGCCGGCTGGCGCGCGCCGGAGCGGTCTCGATCACCCGCGAGAAGGAGGGCGGAGCGCCGGAACGCACGGTCTATCACCTGACGCCGGCCGGCCGTGCGCTGCTGCGCGAGATCTTGCTCGAGGCGCTCGGCTACGTCGGCCCCGAGGATCGCTACTTCTATCTCGGGCTTTCCTTCCTGCCCGCCGTCGAGGCGCAGGCAGCACTGCCGGTCCTGCGTGACCGCTGCGCGCGGCTGGAGGCGATCTTGGTCCGCGAGCGCGAGCACAAACAGAACCTGAAGCGCAATCAACCGCAACTCGAACACATCGTTGCCATGGTCGCGGCCGGTGAACGCCACATGGAAACCGAGCTCGCCTGCTGCCAGGCGATCATCGACCTGCTCGAACGCGATCCGGGCTACTTGACCCGCATTCGGGAGACGAAGCATGCCGACTAGGAAACGTCCCGGTGACCGCGGGCGAAGCCGCGCAGCCGCCGGTCGCGCCGCCCGTGGCTTCGCTACCGCAGCCCTCGTGCTCGCCGTGCTCGGGCCCCTCGCGCCCACTCGCACACCGTGTGCGTCCGAGCTCGCGCCACGGGCCGACTCAGACGCGGATGTCCCGACGCTCACGCTGTCGCACGCGGTCCAGCGCGCACTCGAAGAGAATTTCACCCTCACCGCGGCCGAACATGCGGAAGCAGCAGCCGCCTGGGCCCACCGCCGCGCGCTCTCGCAGCTCCTCCCCTCGGTCTCGCTCGAGTCCCGCTACACGCGACTCGATGAAGAAACCGTCGAGCGCGCCAATGCGATCGGCCGCGAGCTGACGATGTTCTTTCCCGACAGCACCGGCGAGTTGCAACCCTTCACGATCGAGATCCCCCAGACCGTATTCCGCAACGGCTACGAGACATCGATCAGCGCCCAGCTCCTGCTGCTCAATCCGGCGCTCTGGAACGGCGTCTCACTCGCCGGTGCGGCCCGCGAGCTCGCGGCCGAAGAAGTCGCCTCCACGGTCAACGCCACGATCCACCAGACGCTGACGGCCTTCATCGAATTGCTGCGCCTGCGATCGCTCGCCGCGCTGCAGCGCCAGCACGTCGCCCAGGCCGAGGAGAACGTCGCCCTGGCCGAACGGCTCTATGATGTTGGGCGCTACGCCGAGGCGGACGTTCTGCGCTGGCGCGTCGAGGCCGCCCAGCAGAAGGACGCGCTCTATGAGCAGCAGCGCGGCGTGCGTGTCGCCGCGGTCACGCTCGAGAACCTGATTGGCGCCGATCCGTCCGGACGCGTCCGGCCGGCGCGCGACCTGCCGCCGCGCCTGCAGGCGGAGATCGAAGCGTTCCTCGCCCTGGAGGAACGCGACTGGGAGCGCTTGCTGGCACGACCGCTGGAGGAGATCGTCGCCGCCCATCCACGGCTCCGTATCCTGAACGAAACCGCGCGGCTCGCCGAGCTCGAGCACCGCCAGAGCTTGACGAACTTCCTGCCGAGCATCGCCGTCATCGGATCCTACGGATGGCAGAACAACGATACGATCGAGCTCGACGGAGACAAGGCCTGGTCGGTCAGCGCGGCGCTGTCGGTGCCGCTCTTCACCAGCTTCAACAACTACGCTGAACGCCAGCGCACCAAGTCGCGCTTGCTCGAGACGCGGGCGAATATCGGGGAGGCGCGCCGCGGCGTGCTCTTGGCGGCGGAAGCGGCGCGCAGCGCCATCCGCAGCAGCGCCGCGCAGTACGAGCTCGCCACGGCGAGTCTGGCCAGTGCGCGGCGCAGCCATGAGATCCAACGCAACCAGTACACCCTCGGCCGGTTGAGCAACCTGGAGTGGATCGACGCCAATCTCGCGCTCCAATCGGCCGAACAGGCGCATACGTCCGCCTACTACGACCTCGTCATCGCCATCGCCGACTACTACGAAGCCCGCGGAGAGATCCGCCACCTGCTGGAGCTGTAGCCGGCGAAGGCGAGCGCGGGACGGCGCACAAATCAGGGAAAGAAGGAAAGAGGAGAGACATGAAGAAGTCGATGCCTGCTCGGAGCGCGCGCGATCGATATGCAGCGCGCAGACGGCGCGTAGCGTTACCCCGTCCCGATGTGCGCGGCTGGCTGGGCGCCATCGCCGCGCACGCTTTGCTCATTCTGCTCGCCTTGACCTGCTTGTCGGTCGGCTGCCGCAAGGAACCCCCACCACCCGAAGAAACGACCGTCGTCCCGGTCGAGGTCATGCCGGTCGCCGCGGCGACGCTCGAGGAAACGACGCTGCTGACCGGTGTCCTCGAGGCCTACCGCGCGGTCGATGTCGTCAGCGAGGTCGGGGGAGAGGTCCTGCGCCTGCGAGCCGATGTCGGGGATGCGGTGGAGAAGGGCGCCATCCTCGCCTCGCTCGAGAAAGAGGTCCTGCACGAGACCCTCAATCAGGCCGAGGCGGCGCTGCTCGCGGCAGAGGCCCGCTATGAACTCGCCGCGCGCGACTTCGCCCGCGATTCGACCCTCTACGCGCAGGCAGACATCGCCGCGGCCGCCTACGACGCCTCGCGCACCGCCCACCGCAGCGCCCAAGCCGAGCTGCGCAGCGCGCGCGCCCAGCGTGCCCTCGCCGCGCGCAATCTGCGCGAAGCGGACATCCGCGCCCCCTTCGCCGGCATCCTTTCACGCCGCCATGCCGAGCTCGGGATGTACGTCACCCCCGGCGTTCCGCTATTCCGTCTGGTCAACATCGACTCGCTGCGGCTTGTCCTCGGTGTTGCCCAACGCAACGTCACCCATCTTGCCGTCGGCGAGAAAGTCGTGAGCACCGCCGAAGAGCTGGGGGATCGCGCGTTCACTGGACGGATCCGTTCGATCGCGCCCGAGGCCAATGCATCGACACGCACCTTCCCGGTCGAGATCATCTTGCCCAATCCCGCTGGCCAGCCCCTACGCGACGGCCTGATCGTGCGGGCGCGACTGGTGCTCGGCACCCGTGAACACGCACTCGCCGTGCCGCGCGAGGCGGTGCTTGAGCGTCTGGGCGACCACTATGTCTACCTGGTGCGCGATAGCGTCGCCGTGCGCCAAGCGGTCAAGCTGGGGTCGTTGATCGAGGACCGCTATGTCATCCGGTCGGGACTCGGGGCCAACGATCCCCTTGTTGTCGTCGGTATGCAGAACCTCGATCCGGGCGGCCGGGTCGATGTCGTCCGCACCCATCCCGCGGGACGCTTGGCTCATTCGCAAGAGGCGGCTTCGCAAGCAGGGGAGGAGTGGTAATGACTTCCCTGCCGCGCTTCTCCGTCAGCCAACCGGTGCTAGTCAATCTGCTCATGATCGGCATCATCCTCGGCGGTCTCTTCGCGCTCTTCGCGATGCCCCAGGAGCTCAACCCGAACGTCAGCTTCAACTGGGTCTTCGTCACGATTCCCTATCCGGGCGCCTCCCCGCAGGAAGTCGAGGATCTGGTCGCCATCCCGGTCGAGAAGGAAATCGACAAGATCGATCTCGTCGACGAGATCCTGACGACTGCCGGGGAAGGGTTCGCCTTCCTTCTGGTCAAGTTCGAGGACATGTCCTCGGCCGACTTCACCGCCAAGATGCAAGAGGTTCGCCTGCAGGTCGACAAGGCGGTGCTCCCGGATGAAGTCGAGGATCCTGAGATCGAGGACTTCGGCTCCGACGATTTCGTGCCGGTGCTTTCGGTCGCGATCACCTACGCCGACAACCGCGAGGTCGCCGCCGCCGTGGCCGAGGACCTCGAAGAGCAGCTCGAGCGCATCTCCGATGTGGCCAAGATCCAGGTATCGGGCGTGGAGGAGCGCGAGATCTGGGTCGAGATCGACCCGGTCGCCCTGACAGCGCAGAACCTGACCCTCGGCGCCGTTGCCCACGCCCTCGCTGCACGAAACGTCAACTTCCCCGGCGGCAACATCACGATTGGCCGCTCCGAGTTCCAGGTGCGCGCGCTGAGCCGCTTCGAGTCACCGGAAGAGATCGCCGGTGTCGTACTCAAGGCCGATGCAGCCGGCAACATTGTACGTCTGGGCGATGTCGCCCGCGTGCGTCCGGTCCGGGCTGAGACTTCCGTCCTTTCGCGCCTCGACGGCCGCCCCTCGATGACGATCTCGGTCTCCAAGAAGGCTGGTGGATCGACATTCAAGGTTGTCCGGGCGGCCAAGGCGTTGATCGAGGAGTATCGGCAACAGAGCCCGCCGGGCATCGACTTCACCGTGACGATCGACACGACGCGCCACATCCGTGACATCCTCGGCGTCTTGCGCAACAACGCCGTCATCGGGATCGTCTTCATCTTCGTTCTGCTCTACTTCTTCCTCGGTCCGGGCAACGCACTGCTGGCGGGCCTCGGCATCCCCCTCTCGTTCCTGATTGCTTTCATCCTGATGTACTTCACCGGCAACACGGTCAATGGATCTTCCGTCTTCGGGATGATCATCGTGCTCGGGATTATCGTCGACGACGCGATCATCGTAATCGAGAACGTTCATCGCTATCGCCAGGCCGGCGTGCCGCTGCGCGCAGCGGTCGTGCAGGGGGCGGAAGAGGTTCTCGGGCCGATCACCTCGGGAATCCTGACGACCATCGCCGCCTTCGTACCGCTGATGCTGATCCCGGGCATCATGGGCAAGTTCATGCGCGTGATCCCGCTCGTCGTCAGCCTGGCGCTGCTCGCCTCGCTCTTCGAGGCGACCGTCATCCTGCCGTCCCACATCGCCGATTGGACCAAGCGAGCCAAGCACCACACCAAGCCGGAATTCCGCTTCTACGTCTGGCTGCGCGCGCGCTACGAACGGATCCTCGAGCGAGCGCTCAAGCGACGCTACCTCGTGATCGCTGGCGCGGTCGTGCTCTTCATCGCCTCGATCGGCATGATCCCGCTGGTCGGCGTCGAGATGTTCGGGGAGGAGGATCTCGACTACTTCACTGTGCTCGTCAAGCTGCCCGAGGGCACGTCCCTGGACGAAACCAACCGGGTCATCACCGCGATCGAGGCCGAGGCGCTCGCTCTGCCGGCCGAGGAACTGCGCTACGTCGAATCGAACGCCGGGCTCTACCAGGGAGCCGATGAGTGGACGGTGCGCAAGAACGTCGGCCAGGTCGTCGTCAACCTGGTCGACCGCAAGGAACGCGAGCGCAGCATCGACGAGGTGATCGCCGACTTGAGTCCCCGCGTCGAGCGCATCGGCGGGATCAGCTCGCTCGACTTCGAGAAGCCCTCCGGCGGTCCGCCGGCCGGCGCGCCGGTCAGCATCCGCGTCACTGGCAAGTACATGGATGAGCTACAGGCGGCGGTCGCAGATCTCAAGGCTGTGCTCGGTGAGATCGATGGCGTCTTCGCCATTCGCGACGACTTCCCGCAGGGCAAGCAGGAGATCCGCATCCGGGTCGATGAGGAGCGCGCCGCGCTGGCCGGACTCTCCTCACAGGAAATCGCCCTCGAGTTGCGCACCGCTATCGCCGGCCTGACGGCGACCACCTACCGCGAAGGCGACGAAGACATTGACGTCATCGTCAAGCTGCGCGAGAGCGCCCAGAACTCGCTCGAAGACATCGCCGCCTTGCGCCTCACGAGCGCGCTCGGAGCGACCGTGCCGCTGGCCGACGTGGCCGAGATCTCGGTCCACTCCGCCACGACCGAGATCAAGCGTCGCAATCTCGATCGGACCGTGATCGTCGCCGCCGACGTCGATGAAGCGACAACGACGATCGATCGCGCCGTCGGCGCCGCGGCGCGCCACTTCCCGAGGATCGCCAAGCGCTACCGCGACGTCAATCTCGAGATCGGCGGCGAGTTCGAGGAGTTCGCCAACGCCTTCCAGGACATCACCAAGCTCTTCGCGATCGGCCTGATCTTGATCTATCTGATCCTCGGCACGCAATTCCGCTCCTACATCCAGCCGCTCGTCATCATTGGCACCGTGCCCTTCGCCTTCATCGGCGCGATGCTCGGCCTGCTGGTGAGTGGCGACAAGTTCAGCATCGTGACGCTCTTCGGCGTTGTCGCACTGGCCGGGATCGTCGTCAACGACGCGATCGTGATGATCTCCTTCATCAACAACGCGCGTCGCACGGGCAGCGACCGCTGGCAATCGATCATCGACTCCGGCATCAAGCGTCTGCGGCCGATCATCCTGACCTCGGTGACGACGATTGGCGGGCTGCTGCCGACGGTGCTCGGGATCGGCGGCAGCTCTGCTGTTTGGCGCCCCCTGGCGAACACGATCGCCTGGGGTTTGCTCTTCTCGACGGTGCTGACGTTGATCGTGATTCCCTGCATTCTCGCGATCATCGATGACATCAAGACGAAGCTTGGCAAGGCGCTCGTGCGCGAGGAGAATGGAGCGGAACCTGCTGCGGCGGTCGAGACAACGTGACGGTTTGCGCTTGCGGCGCAATGCCAGCCAGGCAGCAGGCCGCCGAAGGCGAATGCGACGGACCAGAGAACCATCGCATCACGGAGGTGTTGGATGTACCTACTCCCGTGCTCGTGGCGTTCGGCGATAGCACGCGTCGGGCTTGGGTCTGCGATCGCCTTCGCCCTGCTCTCGCCCGTCGTTTCGGCGGGCGAGACACCAACGCTTGTCGCCCGCGACGCTGGATTCGAGTTTGAGATCAACATCCAGAGAGAGTGGCTGTTTGAGCTGACGAAGCTTGTCGACCGCATCAAGTTCCGCTCGGAGGGCCGCGAGATCCGCGAACGTTGGCCGATCGCCGGGTACGTCGCCGATCACGCGCGCGATTGGATCTGGCTGCCATTCGCCGTCTCGTGGGCCGACAGCGCCAACAGAGCCGATTTCGATCCCGCGGTGCGCGTGCGCGCCGGGAAGTACTGGTTCCCGATGGAATCCTGCATCCTGGTCCGCCGGCAGGGAGAGAAGGTTGGCTACGAGGAGGTGGGGATCTTCACGCGCTTGCAACCGGGCCGCTATTCGGTGCCCGAGCTCAATGAGGACCGCAGCGCCCCCGTCGCCTACGGGTTGGCTGCGTTTCGGCGTTCGCGAGCGCTCAACCCGGCGAAGATCGAAGCGCTCGAGTTCGTCGCCGTCAAGCCGACCCCGGAAGAGACACCCTAGCTGCTAGCTCGCCTGCTCGCGCAATGCGGCCAGTTTCTCGCGCGCGACCCGGGCCGGCGCGAAGTCCGGATCCGCCGTTTCCCAGGTCTGCAGCGCCGCCTCGAGCTGCTCCGCCATGCGGCGCTCGTCGCCCAGCTCCTGATAGACATCGGCCAGACGACAGCGGCAGAGGGGATCGATCGGATCAAACTCGAGCGCACGCAGATACGCGTCCCGAGCGGCGCGCGGGTCGCCCTCGCGATCGTGGCAGATTCCGATGCGCTCGTGCAGCATGGCGTCCAGGGTCGCATCGTGGCTTCTCTCGAGGGCTGCGGCGTACCACTCACGCGCCGCGCTCCAGCGCTGATCGATCTCGGCAAACCGCCCGCGCATCAAGTGCTCGGCCGGCACCGGCATCCCGAGTTGCGGCGTTATCTCGGCCAGCACCGCTTCGAGCTCGGCAATGCCCTGCTCGAGATCCGCGCGCGCGACGGCTTCCTCGATCGAGTCAGACTCAAAGTAGAGCACGCCGCGCGCTACGGCGCGGATGAACTGCCCCAACCAGCCCTCGACCACTTCCAGGTCGGCGTCCAGTGTTGACCAGACGACGAGCGCCGAATCGATCATCCCGGCCTGGGCGAAAACTCCCATGATCGTCAGAGCGCTTCCCGACTCCGCGAGGACGTTGCCTCCCGAACCGAGGTGGGAACGCCAGCGCTCAACGTAGCGATTGACATTGGCGATCTCGCCGCGCGTGGCGCAGTACTCGGCCATCGCGCCGTAGACGGCTGCGTAGCGATCGTGAAGATCGGCGTACTGCTCGGCCTCCTCGAGGCGGTGCCATCCCTGCTCGAAGTTCCCGAGCGCCATCTCGGACCGGGCGAGATCGAGCAGCGTCGAGCTCCAGTCCGGCTCCAGCGCCCGGGCCCGTTCATAGGCTGCGCGCGCCTCTTCGTACGCCCCGCGGCCCATGTGGACATCGCCCATGCGCACATGCACCGAGGCATCGTCGGGGAAGTGCCCGTGGTAGGTCTCGAGCGCTTCGAGCGCGAGCTCCCATTCGCCCCGGTCCTCGTAGAGCGAAGCGATCGTCTTCCACTCCTGTAGACGATCGGGTGCGATCAGGAGTACGCGCTCGAGCACCGCCAATGCACCCTGCGTGTCCCCCTGGCGGCGCAGCAGACTGGCGAGGCTTAGGTATCCGGGAACGAACTCGGGGTAGATCTGGATCAATGCTTCGAGCGCCTCCTGCGCCGCTGACAGGTCGAAGCGCAGTCCGTGCCAGCGGGCCCGGATCGCGTAGCGCATCGGTCCGGGCAGACGGTAGTCGTGCTCCATCGCCTTGCGCAGCACTCCCTCCGCCGCGACGAAACGCCCCTCGTCGTCCAGCAGCTCAGATAGTAGAAGATGGGCATACGCGCTGGTCGAATCGGCGCGCACGGCGTCTTCCAGCGCGAGCCGGGCGGCGTAATGATCCTGGTTGAAGTGCTGCTCGTAGCGCCCCTCGACCATCGCCTGCAGGGCCGCGCGCGAGTCGGTCAGGAGCTCGGTTAGGGGCCGATCGGCATAGCGCCCCTGCTGCCAGGATTGGAAGTCGAGCATGCGGTTGAGCACGACGCTGAGCGAGTCGATCGCGCTCAGCAGTGGAACCACGATCCGGTCCGTCGTGCGTGTCCGGCTGCGATCGACATCATGGAGGGTGGCGGTGATCGACAGCGTGTCACCCGCGAGGAGGTAGGAGCCGGTCAGGACGAAGCGGCAATGCCGCTTGCGCGCCATCTCGCGCTGCAGCGGGGGCGGCACCCCGCTCCCATCGGGATAGCCGACGCTGCGAAACGCGTAGGCCGACGGAACGGCGATGTGCAGGAAGGGATTCTGTCCCAGATCGAGCACACTGCCCCAGACGATGCCGAGCCGCAGCCAGTCGGTCTCCTGCTTCAGCGCCTCCTCCTCCGCTTCGTTCTCGAACGGGAAGAGGGCCACGCTGCGTCGATACTGCGGGCGCGGCACTTCGCGCTCGACGGGATTGCCGTCGGGATCCTCTCCCCGTAGCGTTTCCAGCATCCAGAGCGGCTGGGCCTGAAGCAGGGCGCCGATCAAGACGACACCGGCCAGCGACCAGAGCGGCAGCCCGAAGCGTCGGACCGCGCGCCAGGCGCGGCTGGGCGGCAGGGCGGGCGAGAAGGCGAGTAGCGCGGCGTAGGGCAGCAGCAGGGCAAGCAGGACGAGCAAGATATCGAGCAGGCGGGGCGAGATCGGCTTGTGCTCGACGAGGACTTGCCCGGCCGCGAGCGCGAGACCCGCGAACCCGGCGAATCCGCCCAGCACACCGGGCACGCGCCGCTGATAGACTTCTTCCAGCTTCGGGCGAGCGGCAGCCGAAGGCGGCGCAGGTCCGACGGACGATCCATCCTCCTGCGCGGGCGCGTGGGGGCCGAAGGCGTCGGGCTCGGCAGGGGCGGCGCGCTCGTTCTTTCGCGCTTCCTCGCCGGCTCGCCGGCCGGCTTCACCCATCGGCTTGCCTTCTTCGGCGTCCATGCTTCAGGCGTCCACCCGCGCAATCGACTGGCCGCCGGCGGAGCAAGAGGCCGGCGGCCCCTGCAAGTCCCATCGTCCGGCCAGCAGTCGAAGAGGGTCAAGCGGGCCGGCCAGCGCCGGTCCGCGTGGCGAGGAATAGCACGCGCCAGAAGGCCGGGTCAATCCTCGACCACGGCTCGGGTGCTTGCCCCTTCCTCGGGCCGCACCCCAAGCCGTGGTCGCTGCGGTCAGATCGGTCGGGCCCGCGTGTCGCGCTGCGACAAGACCCGGCCCCGCCGAACGAACGCCTCAACGAAGCAGCACGAAGCGATGGACCGCGCAGCGATCCTGCCCGCTCAGACGAGCGAAGTAGACGCCCGTGGCGCAGAGCCCCCCGCTGCGATCCCGCCCGTCCCAAATGTACTCGCCGGCTCCGGCGAGGTGCCCTTCTAGCTGCGGCCGGTGCACGAGACGGCCGGCGGCGTCGTAGATGCCCAGCTCGGCGCTCCCAGCCGCCACAGCGTCCGGGATGCGGAAGGTGAGGTGCAGGCCGCCCAAGGCCACTCCGGGTCCCGACAACGCGAGCCGCTGGCCCGAGGCGAGCGGATCCGAGACCCCCTGCTGCGGCCCGCACCCGACGCCATAGGCACCGATCTGCCCGCAGTCCACATTGATCGTCTCGGCGCACGGCGAATTCATCGCCAGGCTCAAGTCGCCCGCGGCCGCATCGCAGAAGAGCGGGTCGACGTTGAGGTTGTCATGCGCAAAGCTCGAATCCTGCAGGCAGTTCGTCCAGTCCCCCCCTTCGTTGCCATAGATGTTGCAGCAGACCGCCCGCACGCGCGAGTAGCCGACGTCGCAGTACGTCGCGGCGCCGGAGACGCCGAAGGCGATGATCGTATTCTCCATGCGCACGTAGGAGTCGTTGTAGCTGCCGACTCCGCTCGCGTCGTCCGCCTCGTTGGCGTAGAGCGTGCACCCGGTCAGCGTCGGCTCCGACTGGTTCCAGGCATAGACGCCCCCCGTCAGGTGGGCGGCCACGTTCTCGCTCACTTCGGTGTCGGTGATCTCGGGTGAGGAGAAGTCGCGGCAGTAGATGCCGGCGCCGTTGTCCACGCTGTCGTTGCCGTGGATGCGACATCCCGTGATCATGGGAGACGATTCGTTCTCGCAGTAGATGCCCCCGCCGTCGTCGCCGGCATGGTTGCCGACGATCTCGCAATCGACAATGTAGGGCGATGCATTCCAGCAGTGAATCCCGCCGCCGTTGTCGACCGACGTGTTGCCCTCGAACCGGCAATCCTCGATGATCGGGTGCGAGCCGTGCGCGCAGTGGATCGCCCCGCCGTCGTCGGTCGAGTAGTTGCTCGTGAAGACACAGCCACGAATCGTTGGCGAGCTCGGTACTGTACCACAGGCGATCGCGCCCCCGTCCCACATGTAGCCGCCGGTGATCGTGAGGTTAAGAAGCCGCGCCTCGTACGACTCGCCCGAGTGGAACCAGAAGGCGCGATGGTTCTCCGGGGGTCCGCCGCCGCAGTCGATGATACACGCCTCCGCGTTGCCACTCTGCGAGTAGATCGTGATCGCCTTGCCGCCGAAGTCGAGGTCTCGGTTGCCGGAGTCGGTGAACGTGCCGTCACAGAGGGCGATCGCATCTCCGTCCTGACACGCGTCGATCGCATCCTGGATCGTCGGCCACTCTCCGCTGCCGTCGGGACAGACGACGTAGGTGACCGGTGGCGGTTCGTAGGTGCGCACGTGCATCTGCGTCGGCGTGCTCGGCGCCATCGAGAACCAGGGTGTGTGCGGGAAGAAAGGCGAGCGCGTCGCCACGCGCAGCTTCCAGTGGTACAGCGTGCCGGGCGTCAAGCCACTCACGGTCTCGAACAACTCCGCGCCATAGCCGTGCCCGTCGGGGCTGGTGAAGAACCAGTCCCCGTGCTGGATCGGAGCTGTTTCGAGGGGCGTGCCGTACTCGGCGACGGCGTACTCGAGCCGCACGTAGGCCCGCCCCGCGGGTGAGGAGCCGCGCGCGTAGAGGCTGAACTCGGTCTCGGCCGGGGAGCTGCCGCGCAGCGCAATGCGCTGCAGGGCGGCGTCGGTCTGCGTTGGCTTGAGCGGCCGGCCGGTGAAGTCGTCTTCGCGCGCATTGCCGTAATAGATGCGCGCTTCTCCGACCTGGACCGAACCCAAATGGCCGAAGGAGGCGCCGGCGATCATGTCGCTGAAGCCGTCGCCATTGACGTCACCGGCCGCCCCGACGTCCGTGCCGAGATACCAGTACACGCCGCCGCCGCAGTCGTACCAGTCCCAGCTCGCGCTGGGGCCGGCGGGCGAACCGAGGTAGAGATAGACCACGCCCTCGTCGTTGTCGGCGCAGTCTTGGCTATGGGCGCCAACCACGAAGTCACCGAATCCATCACCATTGACATCGCCGCAACCTCCCACCGCACCGCCGTAGTTGGCAGCGACCGAGGAGAATCCCATCCAGGCGTAATCGAGCGCGAGCCCCGCCGCACCGCCGAGATAGAGGTAGGCGCGGTCGTTGCCATGCGCCCCGACGAGGACATCGTCGTACCCATCGCCATTGACATCCCCGGCCGAGGAGACAGCCGAACCGTACGACGTACCGCTGGGTGCTTCGGCCTGCGACCAGGAAGGGACCTCGGAGAGACCATCGGCCGAGCCGTAGTAGACATAGGCCGCGCCTCTGGTCTCCAAGTGGCCGCGGACGCCGACGATGACGTCGCTATAGCCATCCCCATTGACGTCGCCCGCGCCGGCCACACACCAGCCGAAGTAGTCGCCCGGCTCGTCGCCGATCGCAACCCAGTCGGCAGCGAGCGCCGGGCCCGATTCCGAGCCATGGTAGACCAAGGCTCGGCCGCGGAAGTCGCCGGGTCCCGTGTAACCGATCTCGCCGACGATCACGTCGGCGTACCCGTCGCCGTTGACGTCGCCGGCCGAGGCAACGGACGTTCCGAAGAACCCCACCGTGATCTCACCGTCCATCGTCCAATCGGGATTGAGGCTCAAGCCGCTTTCCCCACCGAGATAGACACAGGCACGCCCGCCGCCCGAGGAGTGGTAGTACGGCGCCCCAACGATGACGTCATCGTACCCGTCGCCATTGACGTCACCGGCGGTTCGCACCGCGTCACCGAACCGCGCGTCGGCGAAGCTGCAGGTCGCATACCAGTCCTCCGTGGTGGGCGGCCCGTCCGCCCCGCCGTAGTAGGCGAACACCGCCCCGCTCGCGGACGCCCCGCCGTTGGCGTAGGGGGCCCCCACGATGACGTCGCCGTATCCGTCAGCGTTGATGTCACCGGCAGCGGCGGCGGCGGAACCGTAGAAGGAGTGCAGCTCAGGGCCGTAGGCGGCCCATGCGGGATACTGGTCAAGATCCCCGGCGACCCCGCGGTAGAGGTAGACGCGCCCCTCGTGCGAGAACTGGTTCGTATAGATCGGCGCGCCGATCAGTACGTCGCTGTACCCGTCCCCGTCCACGTCGCCGCCGGTCGCTACGGACTGACCGTAGTGGGCGCCCGCCTGATCGGACTCCTGACGCCAGTTCCAGATGACGCTCGGTCCGGTGTGGGAACCCAGGTAGAGATAGGCCCGCCCTTCATTGCTCTCGCCCTCGTCGAAGTCCGGGGCGCCCACGAGCATGTCGGCGAACCCATCGCCGTCGATGTCACCGGCGGTGGCGACGGCGTGGCCGAAGCGACTGCCCTCCTGCTCGCCGTAGCGCACCCAGACGTCAGCCGTCACCGGTCCGGCCGCCGAGCCCGGATAGATATAGACCAGGCCCTTGTCCGGCAGCGAGCCGTCCGCCTCCGGCGCACCGATCGCAATGTCGCCGTAGCCGTCGCCGTCGAGATCGCCGACGCCGGCGACGGCGTAGCCGTACTCGCAGCCGGTCTCGTTTCCCTCGCCGTGCCAGATCGGCGCCAGGGCGAGGCCGCTCGCCGAGCCGAGGTAGACGTAGGCCCAGCCCTCGGTGTTCTGATCGCCGCTCCGATTGTAGGCGCCGATGATCACGTCGGCGTAGCCATCGGCGTTGACGTCGCCCGCCGTCGCGACCGCGGATCCCAGATAGGCGAGCGGGTAGTTGCCTTCACAAACCCAATCGGGGTTCGCCGCGAGCCCCGAGGATGAACCGTAGTAGGCCTCGGCGCGCCCCTCCACCGCCTGGCCGTTCTCGTAGTGGGGCACGCCGATCAGCACATCGTCGTAGCCGTCGCGATCGACATCGCCGGCGGTCGCCACGGCACGGCCGAGCTTCCCGCCGGCGCTCGTGCCGACCACGCTCCAGGCCGGGGTCGGATTGAGGCCGGACGCCGATCCGAGGTAGAGCAGTGCCCGACCGACCCCGGGCAGGGCCGCGTCGTAGCCGTAGGCGCCCACAACGACATCTCCATATCCGTCGCCGTTGACATCGCCCGCGGCGGCAATGCTGTAGCCGAAGTATTCTTCGCTCTGCGAGCCGGGAATGGAGAGCAGCAACTCCAGTTCGCTGCCGTTCCAGCCATAGACCGCCAGCAGCCCCTCGCCCCCGGCGCCGGCATCGTACTCGTGCGCTCCGATCAGCACCTCGCTTCGTCCGTCGCCGTCGACGTCGGCGGCGGCGACGGATTGTCCGAAGCGCGAGCTGGAGTGGGGACCGTCGAGCGTCGCCTCGGGAGAGGTCAGCAGGGGATCGACGTCGAGCGGATAGCGAGCGCCGCGATCGTCGATCCGGATCTGGATCTCCTCCGCCGTGCAGGCAAGCCGCGCCGCGACCGGATCGCCGGCCGCATCAACGACCTTGAGCGCGGCGTAGTCGAGGACGTGGCGACCGCCGGCGGTCGAGAAGCGGATCGCGTCGGCCGCGGCGGACAGCTCGGCCGTGAGTCCGCAGGGGATGGGACTGGCGAGTACGACCTCGCCTTCGCCGGGAGGCGCAGTCTCGATCCGGAATCCCTGCTCGATCCCGTCCGGGCGATTCTCGTACCACTCGCTCAGGCCACCGGCATACGTGTAGAGAACGCGCGCCCCGGCGTGCTGGCGCAGCGCGGCTCCGGTTTCCAGCGGCTCGGTTGCGCGGCCCCACCACGCGGTCTGCCAGCGGAAGCTCCACTCGGATTCCGCGGCCGCGCAGCGCGGCTCGAGCGCGAGCGCGTTGGGTTCAAAGCGCGCGCGCAGGCCCTGGGCCCGATTCGGCGCCTGGAGCTGCTCGGCGGCGAAGGCCGCGTCGTATTCACGCAGAACCAGTTCGTGCAGCGCCTGCTGAATAGGGTCGGCGTCATCTTCGCCGCCGCCGAGCCGCGGCTCCGCGGTCGCCGCCGCCAGGGCCAGCGCAGCCACCACCGCAATCAATCCCCACAGGGTAGTCGTTCGAGTTGAAACCAGCATGATGTCCTCCTCAGATCTCGATTCAGTCGTGCCGACAGGAATTCCGTTGCAGAAGTCAAGCCACGCAGAGCATCCTTGAGACGATCTCTTCATAGATTGTAACTCTTTTTATGGTAGCAAGATAATGGAATATGGGCAGGGCCTGGAATCATCTCTTGCCCAGTTCGGCTCTCTCGAATTATCCTTTTTGATAATCCTTTGATTTCCTGTTTGGGCAATCGATTGGGGCTGCATGATCGCTCACCGTCAAACCGAATCTGCCGCCGCGCCACCCGAAACCCCGTCCCTGCTTGGCACGTCCGGAGCGCGATCGGGGAAGCTGATCCCCCTCGCCACGGACCCGTTCACCATTGGCAGGCTTCCTGCTTGCGACTTGTGTGTGCGCGATCCCCACGCGTCACGCCGGCATGCCGAGATTCGGCGCGTCGGGTCCGACTGGCTGCTTGCCGATTTGAAGAGCCGCAATGGGACGCAAGTCAACGGGGAGCGCGCGCGTGAACACCTGCTCCGCCACGGAGACGAGATCCGCATTGGGGAGCACAGCTACATGTTCCTGCTGAAGACCAGCCAGGAAGAGGCGATCGCCCCACAGGAGCGCGTGCGGATCGAACACAGTCCGGAGCCGGGCCGCACGATTACCCTGCGCGCCTCGCTACGTCCCGCCCGCGCCTTCTCTGAGCTCCTCGATCGCAGCCCCGAACGCGGTCTCTCCGCCGAGCGCCGCCAGCGCCACATCATGATGATCCATGAAATGGCGCAGGCGATGGTCGCCGACATCAATCAGCCGGATCTCTTCCAGGGCATCACCGATCGCCTCATTCATGGCTTCGAGGCGGAGCGCGCCTGCCTGCTGCTGCTCGAGCGCGAGGGAACAGAGCCGATCCCGGTCGCTGCGTCCTACGATCAAGACCATTGCCCGACCGAATTCCGCGTCAGCCATGCGGTGATCGAGGAGGTCCTCGCCACGCGCGCCACCCTGCTCTGTGCCGACGCGCTCGCCGATGAGCGTTTCGCCGCCGCCGAGAGCATCAGCCAGGAACGCGTGCGTTCGATCATGTGCGCCCCGCTCCTGACGAAACGTTCACTGCTCGGCTTGCTCTATGTCGATCACGGCGCCCGCCCCCGCGAGTTCACAGAAGAGGACCTCCGTCTGCTCGGCATTCTAGCGGGGCAGGTGGCGATGATGATCGAGAACCACACTCTCGTCTCCGGCATGCGTGCGCGCATCGAGTACCTCGAAGCGCGGGCGGAAGAAAACGAACACCTCGTGGTCGGGCGCAGCCCGCTGATGCGCCAACTGGTCGACACGGCCCGCAAGGTCGCCGACAGCAATGCGACCGTTCTGCTGCTTGGTGAGAGCGGCACGGGCAAGGAAGTCATCGCGCAGAGCATTCACCAATGGAGCCCGCGGGCGAAGGCGCCGTTCGTCGTCGTCAACTGCGCCGCCCTGGCGGATCAGCTCCTGCAGAGCGATCTCTTCGGCCACGAACGCGGCGCCTTTACCGGAGCCGTGCGGCAGAAGCGCGGCCGGCTCGAGCTCGCCGATGGCGGCACGGTCTTTCTCGACGAGATCGGCGAGCTCGGCGCCGATTTGCAGGCGAAGCTCTTGCGCTTTCTCGAAGCGCGGGAATTCGAGCGCGTCGGCGGCAGCCGCTCGATCTCGGTCGACGTGCGCCTGATCGCCGCCACCAACCGCGACCTCGCCGCCGACGTGGCCGCCGCTCGCTTCCGCGAAGACCTCTTTTTCCGCCTGCGCGTGATCGAGATGGTCGTGCCGCCGCTGCGTGAACGACGCGAAGACATCCCGGCGCTAGCGGAGCATTTTCTCGCTCACTATCGCCAGTCACTGGGCCGTGGGCCAACCGACTTCTCCCCGGCCGCGGCCGAGCGCATGCGCCACCACACCTGGCCCGGAAATGTGCGCGAGCTGCGCAACGCGATCGAGCGCGCGATGGTGCTGGCATCGGGACCGACAATCGAGCCCGAGGACCTTGGACTGGCGGGCGCGACGTTCGCGAAGCTCGAGGGATTCGTCGGTGGCGGCTATCACGAACGCGTCCGCGAGCTCAAGCGCCAGGTGATCCGCGAAGCGCTGGAGCAGGAGGGCGGGGTGAAACAGCAGGCGGCCAGGCGACTCGGCTTGCGGCCGTCCTACCTATCACGGCTGATGACGAATCTGGATATGCGCTAGGGGACTTCCCGCAGGGCCCCGACTTCTGCCTCCGCCACGAGCGCCTCGAGCATCGCGAGCCACTCCCCCTGATAGCCGCCCGGCCGCGGTTCGCCCTCTTCCCCGCGCACGCGCCGCAGCCCGATGCGGGCCTCGTCGATCCGCCCCAGATGACAATCGGCCTGTACCAAGTAGGTCGCCCGCCAGAAGGGCAGCGCCTCCGCCGTCACCGGCTCTTCGACGCCTTCGAGCAACAGGCGGCGCGCCCTCTCATAGTCGCCGGTGGCGCAGGCGGCCGCGCCGGCATGGGCCGCGAGGTCGATCGAGGCGTGCGGCGCGATCGCCGCGGCCACACGCGCGGCGCGCACGCGGCGCTCCGGGGTCGCCTTCAAATTGCGCAGTGTGCTGTCGCACCAGCGCGCCCAGAGCGGGATGTTCTCTTCTTCGAGCGCGGCGAAGCGCAGAGCGGCCGCACGCACGTCGGGCGAAAGCTCCGTCGCGCTCTGCAGGTGCGCCACGACGCGCGAGGGCAAGATCAGCTCCGCATAGAGGCTGTCGACCAGCGCGAACGCCCGTGCTTCACCCGGGCCCCAGACATTCCACGCTTGCCGCTCCGCAAGTGATAGCTCGCGTGGCGCGCGGCGAGCGGCTTCCGTCACGACGTCGATCGGGAAGCTGCGCATTCGACCGTCTGCGGCAATCAGCATCGCCGCGCATCCGTCCGGACTGAATCCGACCGTCGCCGCGCGAGGGTCTTCCGCGAGCGGGATCGTCAGCCATTCGGTCAGGCTCTCACGCTCCCACACGCGCAGCGTGCGATCCTGGCTCGCGGTGACCAGGTGCCGGCCGCTCGGGCTGTAGGCGACCGCCCAGACAGGACCCTCGTGTCCCCGCAGGACACCGATGCAGGTTGCGGCCTCGTAGTCCCACAGGCGGATGGTGCCGTCGAAGGAAGCGGTGGCGATCTCGGTCTCGGTCGGATCGAAGGCGGCCATGAAGACCCAGTACTCATGCCCGCCGATGATCTTGCGCTCGGCACCCGTCGCGCGGTCGTGGACCGCGAGCGCGCCTTGCGACGTGGCGACAACGATGCGCTGATCGTCGTCGATGAAGGCGGCGCCCGAGACGCTCCCCTTCGCCGGCCGGCGCCAGACGAGCGCTCCATCCGCAACGCGATGGAGCGCGATCTCCCCCGGTTCGAGGGGCTTGCCTTCGCGCGTGCCCAGGAGCACCCACTGGCCATCGCGGCTGAAACGCCCACCGGAGAAGCGATCGCCGCTATCTGTCAGGCGAACTGTGTGTTTCGTCTCGGTCGCGCCGTCGCGCCCCGGAACGTGGATCGCCATCCAGAGGTCGTCATCGTCGCGGCTGAGGTAGGCGCCCGAGGGACACGGCGTCCCCTCCGGATCAAAGCGCAGCGCCAGCGTGCGCCCGCGTTCGTACGGCTCGCGCCGGGCTTCGACCGCGGCATCCCACAGCCGCGCCGTGCCATCTTCGGAGACCGTCAAGAGCCGCGATCCGTCCGGGCTGTAGGCGATGTCGTGCAGGAAGGCTTCGTGCCCGCGCAAGACGGCGCGCTCTTCGCCCGTGGCAAGATCCCAGATCCGCGCCGTGCGGTCGAACGCCGATGTCGCCACCCAGCGCTCGTCGGGACTGAAGCAGACCGCGCGCACGCCCGCCTCGTGGCCGATCAAGCGCGCTACTTCCCGGCCGTCTGCGACGCTCCAGACACGCACCTGGGGGTGTCCCCAGGTGGCGGAGACGAACCGGCCGCGGGAGCTGAAGGCGATCTCGTTGATCTCGACGAGGTCGGTCTTCTCGCCCTGGAGCTGATGCCGCAGCTCACCCGTTTCGAGATCCCAGATGTCGAGCGTCCCCGCGTGACTCGCCGCAGCGAGATGGCGTCCGTCGGGACTGAAGCGCGCCACGCCCGCGAGTGCATGCGGCGCGTGGAGGGCCGGACGCTCGATGCCACGCGCGACGTCCCACACGGCCAGTTGTCCGTCCGCACCGACGAACGCCAACCATGGCTCCCGGGGGTGGAAGTCGTGATTGCGCGCCCCGTGACCGACGTGAGCCGCTATGCGGAGGCATTCGGCTCGCGCCGCCAGGTCGTAGACGTGCAGCGCCTGGTCTGCTTCGTTGGTTGCGACGTAGCGCCCGTCGGGGCTCGAGCACCAATCGCGCACCCCGCTGTGTGCCGGCAACGGCTCGCCGCGTGGCTTGCCCGTCTCGGCATCGAAGAAGCGGAACTCGCGCGCCGTCGTGTAGAGCAGCACCGTGGCCCCATCGGGGGTGAAGCGCGCATCACCCGCCAGCCCCCTGATCGCCAGGTCGGCAACCCAGGCACCCGTCTCTCCATCCCACAACCGCGGACGGTTGTCACCAAACGCAGTCACAAAGCGACGCCCGTCGGGGGAGAAGCGGCTGAAGCGCATCGTCGAGCGCGCGTAGTGTCGCAGCTCGGGATGGAACGCATGGCGCCGAACCTGGCAGGTGTGCCGCTCGCGGCACGCGTCCAGCGCGCGGCTGACCGCGTTGCGGGTCTCAAGCGCCGGCAGGCGTTCGGTGGCGGCAAGCGCCAGTCGCAACGCACGGGCCGGGTCTTGCTCGCGCTCCATCGCGGCGGCGGCCGCAAGGCGCATCCCTTCCGAAACGGCGAGCGCGCGCTCCTTCTCGTCCCGCTCGTGGCGCACCGCCGCGAGCTCGCGGCGGTTGAGGTACTCGCGCCGCAGCGCTTGCACGGTCCCGTCGCTTGGCCTTAGCGTAAGCGCCGCCACGACGTGCTCCAGCGCAGCGCTCCAGTCTTGCGTCGCAGCAGCCGCTTCGGCCCGGCGCACCTCGGCGCTGAAGGCGGCCGTAACACGCCACTGACGCACCGCCGCCGCCCCGGCGAGGGCGGCGGCAAAGAGCAGCACGGCGGACGCACTCATTGTGATTGTGCGGTGCCGACGGCTCCACTTCGCGGCGCGCAGGCCGATCCCGGCCGGGCGGGCAAGGATCGTCTGCCCTTCGAGCCAGCGTTCGAGGTCGCGCGCCATGTCGCCCATCGTCGCGTAACGCCGATGCGGCTCACGTTCGATTGCCTTGAGCGCGATCACGGCCAGATCGACCGGGATCGTCTTCTCCTGCTGGCGTGGATCGCGGGCGGTGCCGTCGAGGACGCGGCGCACGACCGCCAGCGACGAGTCGCCCTCGTACGGCCGGGCGAGCGCCAGCGCTTCGTAGAGCGCGACCCCGAGCGAGTAGATGTCGGTGCGGTGATCGATCCCGGCCGGCCGGCCCTCGATCTGCTCGGGCGACATGTAGTAGGGCGTGCCCTCGAAATCCCCGGTGCGTGTCAGCGCGAGCGCGTTCTCGACCTTGGCCAGTCCGAAATCGGTCACCTTCGGCGCTCCGTCGGGGGCGATCAGGATGTTCGACGGCTTGACGTCGCGGTGGACGACACCGTTGGCGTGCGCGTGAGCGAGTGCGGTGGCGACGGCGGCAAAGAGCCGGGCAAGGTGCTCGAAGTCGCCGCGGCTGCGCCGCAGGCGCGGCTTCACTTGGCGCCAGGCGCGCAGCCGGTCGGCGAGCGTCTCGCCGCCGGGGACGAGTTCCTGGGCGATGTAGTGAACGCCCTCGTACTCGCCGACGGCGTAGACGGAGACGATGCCCGGGTGGTGCTGGCGGCCGCCCGCCTCCGCTTCGCGCTGGAACTTGAGCACCGACTCGGTGGAGAGCGTGAGCTGCGGAAGAAGCACCTTGAGCGCCACGCGACGGCGAATCGAGATCTGCTCCGCCGCGAAAACGACGCCCATCCCCCCGCGCCCGATCTCGCGCAGCAGGCGGTAATCGCCGAGCAGCGCCCCCGGGGAGAGGCCGGCCGGTAGCGACGCGGCCTGAGACTCGCCGGCCGACCCTGTAGCGGACAGCGTGGGGATCTCGGCCGCATCGGGCGGCGCGGATGGGCGTTCCCTCTCGGGGGGCTGATCGCGCCGCTCGTTCACGTCAGGCGTTTCTCCTGGATTCACATGCAGCTTCCGATACGGCAAGTCTAGCACGCGCCACGCGGGCAGGCGAGCAGCACCGACCAGCGGCGGGAGAGCGGGAAACGATTGGCTCGCGCGACGCGAGCGCGTAGCCTCTTGGCATGCCGTGCCTGCAAAGTGAACTCGTTCGACGTGCGTGCGCGCCAGCCTGCCGCGAGCTGCGCTCCGAAGCGCCGGCGGCGCCTACCCGGGTCAAGACGCACAGCCGACTCGCCTTCCTGGTCGCTTCGGGCCTGCACGCGGGCGTCATGCTGCTTGTGTTCGCCGCGCTGCTCGCGCCGGCCGCGGCGGAGCCGCCGCACGCCGGTCCCAGCGCGCTCGACCCGCTGCGCCTCGGCTTTGGCGCCAACGACCTGCGCGCCGTCGAGCGCGGCGAGGTCCGCGCGGTCTTCTCGCCCCTCGCAGACGAGCGGGACATCCGGCTGCAGGCCCTGATTCGCGTGCCGGGGCCGTTCTCCGCCCTGCTCGATCTCTTTCGCGACAGCGGGTCGCTAACGCGCATCGAAGCTGTCGAGGCTCTCGGTCGCATCAGCGGCAGCAACTGCGCGGGCGATTCACTCGCAACGGACGCGCTCGTGCTCACGCCCGACGAGCTGCGTGCGCTGCGCACGTGTGAGCGCGGCGATTGCAGCCTCAAGCTCTCGGCGCGGATGCTCGCCACCCTGCGCGACGACGTCCCGTGGGATCATCCGCAGGCGGAGCGCTTGGCGGCCGATCGATACCGGGAGCTCCTCACCGCCTACGTTGCCGAGTACCGGCAGCGCGGCAACGCGGCGTTGCTCACCTACACCGATCGCGAGCAACCGCAGGCGATCGAGGAGAACCTGCGTTGGATCCTCTCGCATGCCCCGCATCTGTGGGAGAGCCAACGCGAGCTCTGCCTCTACCTGCTCGGCTTCCCGCACAACGCGCCGCCGGGGAGCGCGGAGTGCGTGTACGGGTCGCGGCGCAAGGTGGGGCCGAAGTGGCTCGTGACGGTGACGCAGCTCTTGCTGCTGCCGGCGGACGCGGACTCCGGCCGCCGGGGGGCGATCGCGCTCAAGCAGCTCTATGCCAACCACTACTTCCAGGGCGCGCTCGAGGTCTACGAGCCGCTGCCCGACGCAGGCGGCCGCGACGGCGGCGACCTGTTGTTGCTGGCAACGTGCCACTACCGGATCGACCCGCCCCACGGCCCGCTGGCCGGGCTCCAACGCCAGCTGATCGAGCGCCAGGCGCGCGGGGCGCTCGAGGCGCGGCTGGAGCGGATGCGGGAGTTGGTCGCCCGTGAGCGGTGAGCGACGACGGCTGCCGCTCATCGGCCCGCAGAAGCCCTGCCCACGCTGATAATCGTTGGCTTCGCGGTCAGTTTTCATGTAATCCATCGAGTATGAGCGCCGCCCGCCCCCTCTCCGCTCTCCTCCTGTGCGGAGGTCAGAGCCGCCGTTTCGGCCGCGAGAAGGGCCTGATGTCATTCTGCGGCCGCCCCCTCGTCGAACGGCTCATCGTCACCCTGCGCCGCATCAGCGATGACGTGCGCATCTCGACCAACGATCCGCAGCGCTACGCCGGCTTCGGTTGCCCGACGGTTGCCGATCACTACCCGGGCGCCGGACCGCTGGCCGGCCTCCAGGCGGGACTGACCGCCGCGCGCCATGACTGGCTGGCGGTCGTCGCCTGCGACATGCCGTTTGCCTCTGACGTGCTTCTGGCAGGACTTGCGCATCTCGCCGGAGAGGAGGACGCGATCGTGCCCGTGCTCCCGCCGACCGCGGGGCACCCGGGTCTGCGCTATGAACCGCTGCACGCCCTCTACCGCCGACCAACGTGCCTGCCGGCGGCGGAGGCATTGCTACGGCGCGGCGAGGGAAGCTTGCGGCGGCTCTTTGCGGAACTTCGCGTGCGCACGGTGTCGCGCGAAGAGCTCGCGTCCATCCTCATGCGCGGCGGGGGGGAAGCGGTTCACGGGGCGGTTGAAGCTAGTGGAGCACCGGACGCCGTTGAGCGCCTCTTCGCCAACATCAATACAGGCGAGGAGCTGGCGCGGCTCGAGGCGCTGGCCGCAGAAACCCCGGGTGCGTCCCCAAAGGGATGACTCTCGAAGCATTGATGTCAGGTTGCAGCGGGCGCGTTGAGTCCATCTTCGAGAGCGCGCACACCCGGGGCGTATCGCGCCGGCGTTACCGAACCGCTGCCGGCCGGACGTTGGCGCTTTCGGCCATCAGTCGGTCTTCGAGCCGCGGCGCGCGGCTGCCCGCGCGCGAGGCATGGCACGCGAGAATGATCCCGCGCGAGGAGTGAAACCGAAGCCAGGTCTGCAGACAGGTCGTATCCCCGCGCCAGGGGCGGTCGTGACCATACTCGCAATCCTTGCAGATCGAAGCCATGGCCGCCGACTTGAAGCTCTCCCAGCAAAGACCCTTCATTGCACCAACCTCCTTCGCCTGGGTTTCTGTCTGCCTGTGCCCCTGAAGCTCCTTCGCGGGTTCCGATAATTCCCGCGTTTCCTGCCTCCAGAACCATATTATCGATCGTGAGGGGCGTGAATCCAGGATAATCAATCAAGCTTCATACGCCGTATCTTCTTGAATTTGCAATTGATGTGTTGATATCAATAACAGGCCAGGAATAGCCAGATAATCGTTGCATACCAGGCCATGATTATCACAAATTAGCACTGGGGCCAGGAGAGGCCGGCGGCACTTCCGCGTGAGGCAAGCCGAGGAGGGGCTCGCGATGCTCGATTCAGGATCCGAACCGCAGGAAGCGCTCGTTCCCGACGTCTCGATCGACGACTGGCGCGGCATCGCCCGCGGGCTGCAGGCGCATCTGACGCAGACCGCGCGCTTCCAGAAGAACCTGGCCGAGGCGGCGGGGCTCGCCTCGTCGAACCTGAGCAACTATCTCAACCTGCGCCGCATGCCGAGCGAGAGCATGATCCGCCGCATCCTGAGCGCCGCGGTCGCCAACGAAGGCGTCACACCGGCCATGATCGAACACTGGCGTCGCCAGGTCGACCCGGCCGAGATCCAGCTTCAGGAACGGCTCGTCAAGCTCGCCGAGGCGGGACTCGATCTGACCGACCGCGAGCGCGACCATCTCTTGACGAGCGCCGCCGGCGACCGATTGCTCGCCCGCAGCGTTCAGAAGCTGACCGACGAGGTCGGCACACTGCGCGCTCGCTGCGCCCAGCTCTCGATGGCGCACACCGATGCCGCCCGCGAGTCGCTCGTCCAGTCGGCGGTTGAGGCTTTCATGCTCGATCCGCGCATGCGTCACCTGACGCGCGAGGTCGAGAAAGACATCCGCCGCGTCCATCTCGAAGACCGCAAGGCGCATCCGGGCGCGACGGAAGCGCTCGAGGCGATCCTCGAACGGCGCGGGGTCAAGGTCGAGCACGTCGAGCCCTCTTCCCCGCGCTCCGGCCGCGGGCGATGGGAGGGGCTGCGCTGGCTGCTTTCGCTCAAGGATGAGAAGCGCGCGACGATCAACACCTCGGTCCACTCGGCTCAGTATCCGTTCGAGCTGGGACGCGTCGTCGGTCAGCTGCGGATGATGGACTTCCTCGGCAGCGGCGCCCAGGCCGAGGTCGAGTCGTTTGCCAGCGATTGGGTCGAAGAGAACTTCCCGCAGGTGATCACCGACCCGCCCGAGCGCAGTCAGCTCGAGCAGGACATCGTCTGGCTGATCTTCCGCTCGCTCGCCGGCCGCTGGGCGACCGGCTTCTTCACGTTGGCGAGCGATCGCTTCGTGCGCCTCGCCGAATCCCGCCAGTACGATGTCGACCACATCGCCGCCGATCTGAACGTCTCCTGGGAGACGATCGCCAATCGCATCGCACAGCTCGATTCCGGCTTGCCGGTGCACTTCATCAAGATGGACTGGCGCGGCGTCGTCCTCAAACGCAGCAGCTTCTCTGGCCTTCAGTTCGCGCCGCTCTACATGCGCGTCTGCGGGCGCTGGGCCTCGGCACGGAGCCTGCTGCTTTCGCCCGGCACGATCTTTCGCCAGTACAGCACCTTCCCCGATCTCGCCGGCGAGACGTTCTTCTGCCTCAGCCGCTCCGTGCGCGCGCCCGTGCTGCACTTCGGCGACGCGCCGCTGGTCTACAGCCTGACGCTCGGCGTGCAGGCGCGCCACGCAAGCCGCACCGTCTACGCGCAGAACTTCAGCAGCCGGCCGGTCGAGTGCGGGGTCACCTGCCGCCTCTGCACCGTACTCAATTGCGAGAACCGCGTCTGCCCGTCGGTCAGCCAGCCGGGGATGGGCAAGTTCGATTTCGGCCACGTCTGGTCGGGGCAGACGATTCACGAGCGCTTTCCCGTGCAGCGGTAGGTCGCAACCGGCGGCGCGCCAGCGTCATGAGGAGGCCCAAGCCGATGGAACCCCTCATCGTGGGAACACACGTATTGTGGCCCCAGGCGCGGCGAAGCGCCGTGCGCTTGGTCGAGAGCCTGCGTACATTTGGAGGTGCGCGGCGTGCGGCGCCGGTCTGGATTCAAGCGCGCGCCGATCTCGCCGCGGCCGTGGCCAACGACGTGCGCGCGCCCGGGCTAGCCCCGATTGTGGTGTCGGCGGTGTCGGCCCCGGAAGGCATGCGTGCATTCCCCTATGCCGAGAAACCCTACGCCGCCGCTCAGGCGGAGCGGGCGGCGCGTGGCGCGGCCGGTACGCTCGTCTGGGTCGACAGCGACGCCGTCTTCCTCGGCGAGCCGCGGGAGCTCTTGTGCGCTCCGCCGACCGCGCTCACCTACTGCCCGGTGATGCACAATCGCTCGGGCGTGTTGATCGATGCCGAGCCGAACGCCTTCTGGCAGCGGATCTATCGGCTGCTCGAGTTGTCGGACGACCTGCTCTTCCCGATGACGACCCCGGCCGATCAGGTGAGGATCCGCGCCTACTTCCACTGCGGGCTGCTTGCCGTCGTTCCCGAACGCGGGATCCTCGCGCGCTGGCAAGAGGATTTCGAGCGCCTGGCGCGCGATCCAAAGCTGACGGCGATGTGCGCGGCGAATGAGGATCAGCGCATCTTCCTCCACCAGGCGGCGCTCACCGGAGCCGTGCTACGGACGATGGAACGGGAGGAGATGCGGCTGCTTTCCGAACGCTACAACTACCCGCTCTTCTTCGAGCGGCGATATGCGACCGTGCGCACATTCGATTCGCTCGCCGCCGCGGTCGTTGCCCGGTGTTTGGTGCACAGCGAGAATCCGGAGCACGCGGGGCCGATCGAGCTCGAAGGACCGCGCGAGAAGGTCGCCTGGCTGCAGGCCCGCTTGCCCTAGCTCGCTGCGCGCGGCTCAGGCAATCGCCCCCGGCTTCCCGAGCTGGCGGCGCAGCACGCCAAGCTGTCCGACGTGATAGGCCTCATGGAACGCGCGAAAGGCGAGCTGGCGGCCGAGATCTCCTTCTTCGCCCGGCACGGAAGCGGCCAGGTCTTTGTCGCTCATCTCCCGCAGGCGGTCGAGCAGGCGTGTCTGAAGCGCCGCGAGCTCCGCCAGCATGGTCGACAGGGGACGGGCGCGGGTGGCGTCGGGTTCCGGTCGCGACCCGCGCGCGTAGCGGCTGCGAAGCTGAGGGTCCCACGGCGGAGACTCGCCGAGATACTCGGCCAGCGTATGGCGCGCTTCGAGGATGTGCCCGACAACCCAGTTGATGCTGCTGGCACCGCAATTCGGGATCGCCAGCGCTTCCTCGTCCGAGACACCATCTACATTGAGCGACAAAGCCCGGTGGCTGATGCCGAAGATCTGCTCCAGGTGTTGGCTGTGCATCGTTCCTCCCTGAGCCGCGCGGACGGCGCGGTCCCGTCCTGCCATGGCGCCCTGCGGCGCCTTCGCCGGCCGACGCGCTGCCTGCCGCGCAGAAACGCCGCGCCGAATCGGAGTATACTCTAGCCTTGGAGGTCGAGCGCAACGCGCTGCCCGCATCCCGGCCGGCCGCACACAGGTTGCGTCAACTCCCAGGAGGCCGACTGCTTGTCATGCGTTCCTGCTTGCTCCGGGAGCCGTTCCCGAGTGCTGACCGCGCTCATGCTCGTGCTCCTACTCGCTCGGGTCACGGCCTGCTCATCCTCTGACCAGTCATCGCAGCCCTTACCCGTCGCCTCCACGCCACCGGCACTGCATCTACTGCCGCTCCCCTACGGGATCGAGCTCTACAGCGACGATGCGAGCGCCCAGCTCGCCTCCGAGTGGCTCAACGAGGCGCTGAGCTACATCTGGAACTACGCCGGCATGGCCCACGCGGCCCTGGGGCCGACCCAGTGGTTGGAATGGGAATCGCGCGGCAACGACTGCTTCGAATGCGGCTACACGGTCGGGGGGGAGATGCCCGTAGAGGCACGCTTCTCCTGCTGCCTCGGCGGCGACACGCTTGGCTGGGAGTACCGTCTGATCGGATACTGCCCCGATGGCACGATCTGTCGCCGTGCGCTGCGCACCCGCGGCACGACCGATGCCCTGGGCAACAGCGGTGAGCTTCGATACTACGCCGGCGAGGACTCGCTGCACCCGGTGCTCTCGTGGCGCTTCGCGGCGGCTGCGGATCGCGATTCGTCGAGCTGGCGTTTCTACGCCGGCACGCCCGATCCGCTCGCATTGGTCGGCCTCATGGACTGGTCGCAAGATGCCGCCGGTACACGCAGATGGGATTGGCGGTGGCCTGAGGATGAGCGCCTGCTGATCACATTTCACCCCGACAGCACCGCCGGCGCGTGCCGGTCCTGGCTCTGGAACGCCGGGGCGGGTGGCTGGGACCTCAAGCACGACTTCGAGTGGAGCGGCGGGCACGGGAGCTGGGTCACCTACAGCGTCACCGGCGAGCCGATTGCCGAGCGCGTCTGGTGAGGACCGCCGGCCGCGGTCCGCTAGCCGAGTCCGTGCTCATCCTTGATCAGCCCGTGCGTCCCCGGCACGAGCCCCGGGTCCTCACGGCCCCAGCGCCGGCGCGCCCAGCGGCAGGCGCTCAGGGGAAGCAGCCGCAATCCGCGCCGCCAATGTCGGAGCTCGCGCTCCATCGCCGGCGTCAAGGTTTCCTCCCGCTCCCGGGTCGTGCGGAAGCTCGTATTCGGCTGAAACGGCAGCGCCAGCATCGCCGCGTCGTAGTCGAGCCCGAGCGCGGCACAGATCCGCTGCGTCTCACCACCCGGATCGGCGCGGAGCGCCTCGTAGGTGAGTGCCGCCGCGCCCGGCTGCTGTTTCACCCGGCGCAGCAGCTTCTCCTGGTGGACGAACGAGAAGACCGCGCGGATGTGCGCCGCGCGCGAGGGCAACTGCGCGCTCTGCAACCGCAGCGTTGAGCGCAGGGTCGCCACCAGATCGCGTTCGATCACGACCCAGCGCGCATCCGGGTAGTGCTCCCGGCAAGCGGCCGCCCAGAACGGGCTCGTCTTCTGGAGCCAGTAGCGAGCCCCCCGGCGCCGCGCCGCCTCCTCCATCAGACGGCGGAAGAGACCGAACTGCGTGCGCGGCCGCGGGTCGAGTCGATAGAGGTACTCCCGCTCGATGTCGAGGATGCGGAAGAAGTCGGTGCGCGCCCACCATTCCACCAGGCCGACGTAGTTGTCCGGCGCAGCGAGGTCCCCGAACGCGCGCGGGAACGCCCCAAACAGGTTCGTCTCCTGGATGCCATGGCCGCGTTGGTACTGGGCGCTTGAGACCTGCGGATGGTTGGAGAGAATGTTGGAGATCCACTTCGTGCCGGAGCGGTTCATGCCGACAACGAGGATCGGGTTCATCGACGCCGCCCTCTACTCCCGCACTACCCCGACCCAGACCTCGACGCCCTTCTCGAGCACCACGCTCTCGCTGCGATCGAGCCCCTCGTCGCGGCGCCCTGCCTCGAGCGCGACCGCGAGCGTCTCGCCGCAGATGTAGTCGGCGTGGCGGGCAAAGATCTCGCCTGGATCGGCGCCGTCTGCTGACGCGGTTGCGGTGTCCACACTCGGCGTGACGACCTCGTACCAGACGCGAATGCGGTCCTCCACGCGATAGTCGGCCTGCTTGCGCAGGTCCTGGATGCGGCGCACGACTTCACGCGCCCAGCCCTCGAGCTTGAGCGCCCCGTCGATGCGCGTATCGAGCGCCACGAGCGTGTAGGTGTCATGGCCGACCGAGACCTCTCCCTGCGGCACGAGCTCGATCGCGTACTCGTGCGGCTCGACCAGTGTGTCGGCCGCGCGCAGATTCCCCTCGGCGTCGATCCCGTAGTCGCCCGCCTTGACGGCGGCGGCCACCGACTTCATCGCCGCCCCGAGGCGCTTGCCGAGCACCGAGAAATCGAGTTTGACCTGTTTGTGGGCGAAACGCGCCGGATCAGTGACGGAGAGATCGATCTCCTTTACGTTGAGCTCGTCGCTGACCTGCGCCAGCAAGTCGCTGCGCAACGCATCGTCGAGCTTGGCCAACGGCAGCTCGCCCTGCAGCGGCACGATCCAGAGCTTTGCGAGCGGTTGGCGCACCTTGATCCGCGCCCGCTCGCGCGCCGCGCGCCCGAGGCTGACCGCGCGCAGCACGAAATCCATCGCCTCGTTCAGGCGCGCGTCGACGCGTTCCGGCTGCGGCGGCGGATAGGGCGTCAGGTGCACGCTCTCCGGCGTCGCCCCGCCGTCGAAGCCGAGTTTGAGCACCGCTGCGTCGCCCGCCGCCCGCGCACTCTGAGTGAGATTGCGATAGATCACCTCGCTCACGAAGGGCGTGACCGGAGCGAGTAGCCGCACGTAGGTCAAGAGGACGTGGTAGAGGGTGCGGTACGCCCAGCCCTTGTCCTCGTCGCTCGCCGACTTCCAGAAGCGCCGGCGCGAACGCCGCACGTACCAGGTCGAGAGCTGCTCGAGGAAGCGATCGGCCGCGCGCAGGGCGCCCAGCGGATCGTAGGACTCGAGCGTGCCGTTCATCTCGGTGACGAGCTGATAGAGCGAGCTCACGATCCAGCGGTCGAGCGGGTGGCGGCTCTCGCCGACGGCGGTTGGATCCGCGTCGCGCGCCGGGTCGAAGCCGTCGAGCTCGGCGTAGGTCACGAAGAACGAATAGACGTTCCAGAGTGTGATGATCCGCCGGCGCAGCTCGTCGGCGACGCCGAAGCCGAAGCGCAGGTTCTGGTTCGGGTTGAAGGCGCAATAGAGCCAGCGCATCACGTCGGCGCCCATCTTCTCGACCGCGTCGTCGAACCAGATCGCGTTGCCGAGGCTCTTGTGCATCGCCTCGCCCTTTTCGTCCAACAGCTTCTCGTAGCTGAAGACAGCCTTGTAGGGCGGGCGGCCTTCGAGTGCAACCGACATGAACATCATCGCATAGAACCAGAGCCGCACCTGCTCGCGCATCTCGCAGATCAGCTCCGCGGGAAACCACTTCTCCCAGTAAGCGCGATCCTCGAAGTAGTGCAGCGTCGAATACGCGACGATGCCCGCATCGAGCCAGCAATCGCCGACGTCGCGGATGCGCTGCGCCGTCTGCTCGCAGCCCTCATGGCCGCAGCGGATCTCGATCTCATCGATCCAGGGACGGTGCAGCTCGGGCAGGGCGTCGACCTGCGCCGGGTCGACGGCGCGCGCGCGCAGGTCGGCGACGCTGCGCACCAGCGTCATATGCCCCCCGGGGCAGAAGTAGAACGGAAGCGGCAAGCCCCAGTAGCGCTTGCGAGAGATGCACCAGTCTCCCATGTTGTCGTACCAGTCTTGCGTGCGCTTGCCGACGCTCTCCGGGATCCAGGTGACCTCGCGCGCCGCCGCCTTCATCAGCGGGCGGATTTCCTCACTCTCGAGGAACCACTCGTTCTCGACGCGGAAGACGAGCTTCTCGCGACAGCGCCAGCAGAAGGGGTAGCGGTGCCGGTAGCGCTCGTGGCGGAAATGGATCCCCTTGCGCTTCAGGTCGTCCAGGATCGGCTGCTCGACCTCGTGGACGTTCTTCCCTGTCAGCCAGCCGAAGCCCTCGAGGTAGTCGCCGGTGCCGGTCAGCGGGGCGATCGAAGAAAGGCAGAACTGCTTGCCGAGCTCGTTGTCCTCCGCACCGCAGCCGGGAGCGATGTGCACGATGCCCGAGCCCTCGGTTTCGCCGACTTCGTCCCACGGGATGACGACGTGCGTGACCTCAGCCTGCACCGGCAGCTCGTCGAACGGCCCGTCGTAGGACCAGCCGACCATCTCCCAGCCGGGGATCTCTTCCAGCACCTTGCCCTTGTCGCCGAAGAGCTGCGCGACGATGCCGGCGCTGGCGTAGTAGATCGCGCCCTCGAACTCGACGCGAGCGTAGGGCAGATCGGGATTGACCGCGGCGGCGGTGTTCGACGTCAACGTCCAGGGCGTGGTCGTCCAGACGAGCAGGCGCTCGTTCTCTCCCGGCAGCCGCTCCGGCGTGCGGCCGGCGGCGACGAGTTGCTCCAGCCAGCGGCCTTCCCGCCGCTGACCGGGATGGAGCCTGAAGCCCAAGAAGACGCTCGTGTCATCGATGTCCTTGTAGGCATCCGAAAGCTCGTGCTGGGAGAGCGAGGTGCCGCAGCGCGTGCACCAGGGCATCACGTAGTGTCCCTTGCGCAGCCAGCCCTTGTCCTGACAGACACCGAGGAAGTGCCAGATCGCCTCGATGTTGCTGTCGTCCATCGTGTAGTAGGAGTGGTCCCAGTCCATCCACTGGCCGAGGCGGATCGACTGCCGGGTGATGATCCCGGCGTACTTTTCCACGCGCGCGCGGCAGGCACGGCTGAAGTTGTCGAGGCCGAAGTTCTCGATGTCCTGCTTCGAGTTGAAGCCGAGTTCCTTCTCCGTCTCGACCTCGAGCCACAAACCCTGGCAGTCGTAGCCGTTCTGGTAGCGCTGATCGAAGCCCTGCATCGCCTTGAAGCGCTGGAAGACGTCCTTGTACGTCCGCCCCCAGGCGTGATGGACGCCCATCGGGTTGTTGGCCGTCATCGGCCCGTCGATGAAGGACCAGCGGGCCCGCCCGCGATTGCGTTGGCAGAGCTGCTCGAAGACCCGCTCGCGCTCCCAGAAGGCGAGCACCTCATGCTCCTGCTTGACGAAGTCGACCTGCAGGTCGACCGGGTCGAATCTGCCCATCGCGCTGCATCTCCCCAGGCAGAGGACGCCGGCGGCGCTTGCGCGCGCCGGCGTCGCTTCGCATCCGAGTCGCGGTTCGCTCGGCTTCCCGTCAGTTCGTCTCGTCCGGCGTGCCGCCGGCGGGATCGCTCTCCGGCTCCGCCGGCGCCGGCGGGTCGCCCGCATCGCGGGCCCCGTTCTCGCTCTCGCCCTCTTCGCTGGTGACGATCTTCGCCACGTCGGTGACGTAGTCCTCGGGCTGCAGGTTGATCAGTTTGACGCCTTGCGTGGCGCGTCCGATGATCGAGACCTGCTTCATCTTCAAGCGAATGACGATCCCGTGCGACGTCGTCAGGATCACCTCGGCGTCGTCGTCGACCTCCTTGATCGAGACCAGCGGCCCGTTGCGCTCGGTCGTACGAATCGTGATCACGCCCCGGCCGCCGCGGTTGGTGATGCGGTAGTCGCCAAGCTTGCTGCGCTTGCCATACCCCTGCTGGGTGACGACCAGCAGCGTCGACTCCGGATCGCTGAGCGTCACCATGCCGACGACCCCGTCGTCGGGGCCCTCGAGCGTCACCCCGCGCACGCCGGCCGCCGCGCGGCCCATCGCCCGCACGCGCGACTCATGGAAGCGAATCGCCTTGCCACTACTCTTCGCCAGAACCAGCTCCGCATTTCCATCGGTCATGCCGGCGCCGACGAGAGCGTCGCCCTCGGCCAGATGCATCGCCCAGATCCCGGTCCGCCGGGGGTTGGAGAAACCGGAGAGCGGCGTCTTCTTGATCTTCCCCTGGCGTGTGGCGAGGACGACGAAATGCTCGTCGTCGAACTCGTCGACACGCGCGAAGGCGGCGATGCGCTCCTCGGGCCGGAATTCGAGCAAGTTGAGGATCGAACGGCCCTTCGACTGGCGCGAGGCGAGCGGGGCATTGTAGACCTTGAGCCAATAGCAGCGCCCCTTGTCGGTGAAGAAGAGAATGTAGCTGTGCGTGTTGGCGACGAAGAGGTGCTCGATGAAATCCGTCTCGCGCGTCTTGGCGCCGGTCAGGCCGCGTCCTCCGCGCCGCTGGCTGCGATAGGTCGACACCGGCAGGCGCTTGATGTAGCCCTGGTGGCTGATCGTGATGATCATGTCCTCGCGCGGGATCAGATCTTCAAGATCGATGTCGTCTTCGAACGGCACGATTTCGGTGCGGCGCTCGTCGCCGTACTTCTCGCTCAGCTCGACCAGGTCCTCCTTGACGATCGCCAGCACCTTGTGCCGGTCGGCGAGAATCGCCTCGAAGGTGCGAATGCGCTCGAGCGTCTCCTGATACTCGGTTTCGATCTTCTCGCGCTCGAGCCGCGCCAGGCGCTGGAGCTGCATCTCGAGAATCGCCTTCGCCTGGCGTTCACTGAGCCCGAACTTCTCCATCAGGCCGGTGCGCGCCTCCTCGACGCTGCCCGAGGCGCGGATCAGGGCGATCACGGCATCGATCTGGTCGAGCGCGATGCGCAGGCCCTCGAGGATGTGGGCCCGCTTGCGCGCCTCGGCCAGGTCGTACTCGGTCCGCTTGGTGATCACCTCGAAGCGATGATCGACGTACGCCTGGCAGAGTCCCCTGAGTGTGAAGAGCTTCGGGCGATTGTCGATCAAGGCGAGCAAGTTGGCGCCGAACGTGGTCTGCATCTGCGTGTGCTTGTAGAGCTGATTGAGGACGACCCGCGGCTGCGCGTCGCGCCGCAGCTCGATCACCGCCCGCATCCCGTCGCGGTCCGACTCGTCGCGGAGATCCGAGATGCCGCTGATCACGCCCGACTTGACCAGCGCGGCAATCCGTTCCAGCAGGGCCGCCTTGTTGACCATGTAGGGGATCTCGGTCACGATGATCGCCTGCTTGTCGCCCTTGATCTCCTCGATCGTCGCCCGTGCACGCACGCTGATCAGCCCATGACCGGTCGTGTAGCATTCGCGGATCCCGCTCGTGCCCATGATCAGGCCGCCGGTCGGGAAGTCGGGTCCGGTCACGTGCTGCATCAGCTCTTCGTCGGAGGCGTCCGGCTGGTCGATCAGATGCGTGATCGCGTGACAGACCTCGCGCAGGTTGTGGGGCGGGATGTTGGTCGCCATCCCGACCGCGATCCCGGAGGAGCCGTTGATCAACAGGTTCGGCACCTTGGCCGGTAGGACGACCGGCTCGTCGCGGGTCGCGTCGTAGTTGGGCCTGAACGGAACCGTCTCCTTGTCGAGATCGAGCAGCATCTCTTCCGACAGCCGCGTCATGCGCGCCTCGGTGTACCGCTCGGCCGCCGCACCGTCCCCGTCGACCGATCCGAAGTTGCCCTGGCCGTCGACCAGCGGGTAGCGCAGCGAGAACTTCTGCACCAGGCGCGCCATCGTGTCGTAGACGGCAATCGTGCCGTGGGGATGGTAGTTGCCGGTGACGTCGCCGGTGATCTTGGCCGACTTGCGGTAGCCGCGGTTGTGGTACAGGCTCAGGTCGTTCATCGCGACGAGGATGCGGCGCTGGACCGGCTTGAGCCCATCGCGCACGTCGGGTAGCGCGCGCGAGACGATCACGCTCATCGAGTAGTCGATGTAGCTGGTCTTCATCTCATCTTCGATGAGGATCGTCGTGATTCGCTCGTCCGGCGTGTGCATCGCCTCGCCCTTCCTGCTTCTCGTTGCGCTCCCGATCGCCCGCTTGGCCGCCTCGTCGGCGTCCGCGCCGGCCGGGATCGCGATTCCCTTGCTCTAGATATCGAGATTGCGCACGCGCAACGCGTTCTCTTCGATGAACTGGCGGCGGGGCGCCACCTGGTCGCCCATCAGGATCGAGAAGATGCGATCCGCCTCGGCCGCATCCTCACTCGAGACGGAGAGCAGCACACGACCCGAGGGATCCATCGTCGTCTCCCAGAGCTGGTCGGCGTTCATCTCCCCCAACCCCTTGTAGCGCTGGAGATGAATCCCGGTGCGCCCAATCTCGTTCAGTGCCTTTTCCAGCTCCGCCTCGGTATAGGCGTAGCGCTCCGTCTTGCCCTTCTTCACGCGGTAGAGCGGTGGCTGCGCGATGTAGATGAATCCGTGCTCGATCAGGGGGCGCATGTAGCGGTAGAAGAACGTCAGGAGCAGGGTGCGAATATGGGCCCCGTCGACGTCGGCATCGGTCATGATGATGATCTTGCCGTAGCGGACCTTGTCGATGTCGAATTCCTTGGCGCCGAAGCCGGTCCCGATCGCGGTAATCAGGGTACGGATCTCTTCATTGGCAAGCGCCTTGTCGAGCCGCGCCTTCTCGACGTTGATCACCTTGCCGCGCAGCGGGAGGATCGCCTGGTACATGCGATTGCGGCCCTGCTTGGCGCTGCCGCCGGCCGAGTCCCCCTCGACAATGAAGAGCTCGGCGACGTCGGGATTGCGATCGGAGCAGTCGGCGAGCTTGCCCGGCAGCGAGCCGGAATCGAGGATGCTCTTGCGCCGTGCCAGCTCCCGCGCCCGCCGGGCGGCGTCGCGCGCGCGCGAAGCGCTGACGCACTTCTCCAGAATCTGCTTCGCCAGTGTTTCGTGGTTCTGAAGGAAGTCGAGCAGATCCTCGCCGACGATCGACTCGACAAATCCTTTGACCTCGCTGTTGCCGAGTTTCGTCTTCGTCTGGCCTTCGAACTGCGGGGATCGCAGCTTGACGCTCAAGACCGCGCTCAGTCCTTCGAGCACGTCGTCTCCCGAAAGACGTTGTTTGACATCCTTGATGATGCCGGCCTTGAGCGCGTAATTGTTCAGACAACGAGTCAGCGCCGCCTTGAAGCCGGCCAGATGGGTTCCGCCTTCGATCGTGTTGATGTTGTTGACGTAGGAGAAGACGGAATCGACGTAGGCATCGGTGTACTGCATCGAGAGCTCGAGCGAAAAGCCCTCGCGCTCGCGCGAAATGTAGACCGGCTCGGGATGCAGCGCCGTCTTGCCCTCGTTGAGGTAGGCGACGAAGGCGTTGATGCCACCCTCGTACCGGAAGGTCTCCTCGGCCGCGATCTCCCCTTCGGCCGCGTCGGGCGTGGTTGCTTCCGTGCGTAGATCGATCTGCAAGCCGCGATTGAGGAAGGCAAGCTCGCGCAAGCGGTAGGCGATGATCTCGTACTTGAATTCCGTTTCTTCGAAGATCTCGGCATCCGGCATGAAGCGCACAACCGTGCCGCGGCGGCCGGTATTGCCGACGATGTCCAGATCGTTCTTGACGACGCCGCGTTCGTAGCGCTGGAAGAAGATCGCGCCCTTCTGATAGACGCGCACTTCGAGCCACTCGGAGAGGGCGTTGACGACCGAGACACCGACGCCGTGCAGCCCGCCGGAGACCTTGTAGGTCCCGCTGTCGAACTTGCCGCCGGCATGCAGCATCGTCATCACGACCTCGACCGCGGGGCGCTTCTGCTCGGGGTGAATATCGGTCGGGATTCCGCGCCCGTTGTCGTCGACGGAGACGCTGCCGTCGCGGTGCAGCGTCACGATGATCCGATCGCACACGCCGGCCAACGCCTCGTCGATCGCGTTGTCGACGACTTCATAGACGAGATGATGCAGGCCGCGCGACGAGGTGCTGCCGATGTACATGCTCGGCCGGCGGCGAACCGCCTCGAGGCCCTTGAGCACCTGGATCTTCTCGGCCGTGTACTCCCCGGCATCGCCGTTCGGATCGAGGGCCGGCGGCGTCGGTTGCGTGGCCGGGTTCGTGAGGGCGCCAGCATCCGGCTCGGCTGTGCCGAGCCCCGTCCGGCGGTCGTCGTTTGCTTGGTCGGTGTGATCAGTCATGTCCGTCTCTTGCCCCACTGCGCCGCGCCCGAATCACGCAACGAATATCGCGCACCTCCACGCCGGGGAACTCCCGGCGCATCCGATCGAGCAATTTCGGCTTCAGAAAGAGAATGTGCTGAGTCCAGACGCTACTGGCGGCACGGACCCAGAGCGTTCCGCGCCGCAACTCGAGGGCCTCGGTCTGCCGCGCCATCTCCTTCCCGACCAAGTCGGGCCACTGCAAAACGACCCGATACTCGGCCACGCGGTGTTCGAGCTGGCTCGCTCTCAGGAAGCTGTCGAGCACCTTGCCGATATGCTCCATCCGCCGCATCGATCAGCCCGCCTCGGGCAACCTCAGCGGCATGACCAGACAGAGCATCTCTTCGTCGGATTTCTGTTCGGCGGGTTGAAAGACGCCCGCCGAGACGGCCGATTGGAACGCCATCTCGACGCGGTCGGTATCGAACGTCTTCAGCATGTCGAGCAAATACCCGCCGTTGTAGCCAATCGTAATCGGCTCGCCCTCGTACTCGATCGCTAGCTCCTCCATCGCCTCCCCCGCGCCCTGGTATTCGGCCAGGATCTGCAGGCGCGACGGCTCAAACACCATCTTCACCTGCCGGGTCTGCGAGTCGGACAGCACGAGGATGCGGCGCAACGAAGCGGTGAGGTCATCGCGCCCGAAGACGGCATGCAGCGGGTTCGACTTCGGGATGACACGTTCGTACTCCGGGAAGGGGCCTTCGAGCAGGCGGCTGTAGAGCTCGGTCTGGCCGACCTGCACCCGGGCGTAGTTCTTCGACCCGCTCAGGAGCAGATTCTCGGTCTCATCCCCCATCAGACGCAGCAGTTGATTGAGCGCCTTGGGCGGCAGGAGCATGTCGCGCTTCTGCTTGAACGCTCCGGCGACGCCGGCGCGCGCCAGGCGATGGCCGTTGGTCGCGACCATCGAGAGCGCCTCTTCCTGGATCGACATGAAGAGCCCCGTCAGCTCCGGCCGGGTCTCATCGGTCGAGACCGCATAGAGCGTGCGGCGAATCATCTTCTCGAGCTTCGCGCGCTCGATCTCCACCGGTTTCTGATCGGGAATCTCGGGCAGCCCGGGAAAATCGTCGACCGGTGCGCCCACGAAACGATAGCGCCCACTGGCACACTGCAAGGTGAGGCCGGATTCCTCGCCGGCCAAATTCACCTCCTGCTCGCCCAGCTCGCGCACGACGTCGTGCAACCGGCGCGCGGCGACGGCGACGCGGCCGCCTTCCTCTACGTCGGCGCTGCGACGCGTGCTCACCGAAATGTCCAGATCGGTGGCGGTCAACGTCAGCTCCCCGCCGGGGGCGACTTCGACGAGCACAGTCTCCAGAATCGGCAGCGTGCTCTTGCTCGGCACCACGCTCGCTACCAGATGCAGTGCCTTCTGCAGCTCGCTTTGCATCAACGTGAACTTCATGCTCGTCCCCCGTCCCAGCTGCTCTGGTTGGGCCTCCCTGGCCCGCCGTGCAGCTCCACCCAAAAGACCTTCTACGACCGGTGCTAACACCCCCTCTGGGGGGCCTAAGCTCATGCTTGGCAAGGTGATCCGATTCTAGGCAACGCCTGGTATGCTGTAAAGCTGCTTTTTGGCGCGCACAAGCAGTAACAAATCTTGCAATTCACTAAAAAATAGCAAGTTACAATCATGGGTGAGATCGCCGAGGAGCGGACTGGGTGTCCGGTGCACGAGGTGGCGACAGGGAGCCTGAATAGCCTCGTTCGAGCCGTCAAAGAGACTACTTGTACTAAGGATTAAGGAACAAAGTAGTAGTAGTAGGAGGCGTGGAAATGTGGAGAGCGCCGCTAGGCGAGCGTGATTCGCGCTCCCCGCCTGCGCTTGGCCGCCGGCTGCTACGGCCGAGCGTGTGGAGATGCTGGCGGGCAACGTGTGGGGTTCGGGGCGGTTGCTCACAGGACGCGGTTCTCCACAGCGTAGGGGCGCTCAGTTATCCACGAGGCCGATCGGTGTGTTTCAGCACGGCTCGCCGCGCAACTCCCGCTCGAGATGCTCGACGCGGCGGTCCATGCCCGGATCCCGGCCGCGCGAGGTTTCGATCTTGTCGATCGCGTAGAGCACGGTGCTGTGATCGCGGTTGCCGTAGTTCTTCCCAATCTCGACCAGCGTCATCGCTGTCAGGCGCTTGGTGAGGTAGATGGCAACTTGGCGCGCCAGAGCAATCGTGCTCGTCCGCCGTTTGCCGCGCAAAGATTCGACCGTCACGTCAAACTCGCGCGCGACGCGGTTCTGGATCTGGGTGACATCGATCGAACCCTCTTCCGGCCGGACGTAGACGCGCAAGACCTCGAGCGCCAAGTCGGTCGTGATCTGCGTCCGCAACAGGTGACTGAGTGCGGAGAGACGCACGAGGCAGCCTTCGAGCTCGCGGATGTTGCGCTGGATGCGCTCGGCGATCAGGAACATGACATCCTCGGGCAGCGAGATGTTCTCCCGGGATGCCTTGGCGCGCAGGATGGCGACCCGCGTCTCGAGGTCGGGAGGTTGGATGTCGGTCACGAGACCCATGTTGAAGCGCGAGATGAGCCGCTCCTCGATCTTGGCGATGTCGCGCGGCGGGCGGTCGCTCGTGACGACCACCTGGCGGTGGCCATTGTGCAATGTATTGAAGGTATGGAAGAACTCTTCTTGGGTCGCGTCACGCCCCGAGAGGAACTGGATGTCGTCGAGCAACAGCAGGTCGAGGTTGCGGTACTTCTTGCGAAACTCGAGGGTCTGACCCGCCGTGATGGCCTGAATCATCTCGTTCATGAACTTCTCTGACGGGGCGTAGTAGATGCGGGAGTCGGGATTCTTCTCGAGCACCATGTGCCCGATCGCCTGCATCAGGTGCGTCTTGCCCAGCCCGGTGCCGCCATAGATGAAGAGCGGGTTGTAGACCGCCCCCGGGTCCTGCGCTGCCGCACGCGAAGCGGCGTGGGCGAACTCGTTGCTCTTCCCGACGACGAAGCTCTGAAACGTGAAGCGAGGATTCAGGTTATGGCGCCAGCGCGCCACCGACGGGCGGATCCTCGAGGCTTCCGGCGCCGGAGGCGCCTCGATCGTCGGCTTGGCGACCGTTGCGGTGCGGTCGTAATAGCTGTTGCTGACGACGATGTGGACCTTCGGATCGTCGTTGAGTCGGCGGCGCAGAACCTCACGCAAGATTGGGAGGTTGTGCTCCTAGAACCAGTCGCTGAAGAAGGGGTTCGGGACCTCGAGGACGATCTTCTCGGCTTCGAACGAGAGGACCTCGATCGGCTCGAACCAGGTCTGGAATTTCAGAGGCGAGATCCGACCGCGGATGTCTTCCAGAACCTCGGACCACGTTCCCTGCGCTTCCGAAGTGTTCACCCGATTTCCCCCGACACAGCGAGCGTTATCCACACAGTTATCCACACTCGCTGGACAGAAGTCCCTTGGAGGTGTAGGCTGATCCTGACAGGGTGGTAGGCATAGAGCAGGCTTCTAGCCGCACGCGGATGCGTCACCCGTATAGCTAAAAGCTTGCCCTACAGTATTTTGAGACAGAATCCCCGCTCTGAACAGCGCAAACCCCAGGAGAACCTTGACCTTCCCGGCTGTGTTGGGTGACCCGGTTGTCGTGCGTAGATGCTGCAACCCGAGACAGACGGAGTGGTTACTAACATGCCATCCCCAGAAAGCTCCCGTAGGGTAGCACGCTGTGGAGAAGGCCTCAAGACGCCATTTTCGGCCCGCGGAGCGGGCGCATAATTTGTTGGGATTCCGTTAGATAGAGAGCGGGAAAAATCCACCATCTCTGCCGCGAGGATGTGGGAATTGCACGTTGACGGTCCCGCAGGTTTGTGACTATCATCGGCGGATGCCGAATGGCGCATCATGACAGGGCTCGAGGACGCGAAGCGGCACCCGACAGACCATCGCATCGCAACGAGCTGGGATCGTCACCTCGTCTTGACGCGCCCCGCCGGGGGCCAGATCAGTGCACACATGCGACGAGGCCGACACATGCCTTGAGCCAAGGGTAGGGAGGAGATGAGGCCGTGAAACGCACGTATCAACCGCACAATCGCCGCCGCCGTCGCGTGCATGGATTCCGCGCGCGCATGCGCACGCCGAATGGGCGCCGCGTGCTGGCGCGCCGCCGCGCTCGGGGCCGCAAGCGCCTGTCCGTTTCCGGGTAGGCGGCGCCGCCAATGCCGTGGGGTGATGAACCTCTCACCGGCAAGCTAGTCATCCGCCGACTCTTTCAGGAAGGTCACGTTTACCACGGGAGGGATTTGCTGCTGATCACGCGGCACGTCGAAGAAGGATCGCGTCGGGTTCTCTTCGTTGCGAGTCGTCGCACGGGAAAGGCGGTGCGTCGCAATCGCGCCAAGCGGTTGATGCGCGCCGCCTATCAAGATCTGGTCGCGCAGGTGAGGGACGTTCCCGTGCATCTGGCCCTGATCGCCCGGTCCCGATGTGCCGAGAGGGGAATGCAGGACGTACGCGCGGAGCTGAGACATCTTCTCGGGCGGGCACGCTTGTTGGCGACGCCGACCGCACCGAGCGAACGCAGATGTCGGCGCTAAGGGAACAGTGGGGATGAGCTGCCGGGCGCGCCGCGCCCGCAGACGTATGATGCTCTGGTCGAACCGTTGGTCGAAGCTTCCCGAGCAATGCCTGGTGATCCTCATCCGGCTCTATCGGGCATGCCTCTCACCACTGCTTCCCCCTAGCTGCCGCTACGAACCCAGCTGTTCCGCGTACGCCCTCGAGGCACTGCGGCGCCACGGTTTCTGGCGCGGCTTGCGACTCGCCGGGGCGCGGCTCTTGCGCTGCCATCCGTTCCACGCCGGCGGGTATGATCCGGTCCCCTAGGTCGCGCCGCGGCGTCTGACGTTGCGCGCGGAGCCTACCCAGCAGCGCTGCTCTCGCCAGCCGCGAGGGGAAACAAAAGGGCATGCAGCCACAGAGTTCCGGGGGCTTCGATCGCCGAACGCTGCTCGCGTTCGCACTGATGATCCTGGTCTGGATTGTCTTCACCCAATTCATCATGCCGACCGGCGGGCGCGACGAGGATCGCCCTGCGGCCCGCGAGCCGGTGGTCGCGGCCGAGGCGGACCGCGCCGCCGCCGACGCACCGCCGCCGGGGTACGCGACGGATCCCGCGGCGGAGCGCCAGGCCGCCCGGTCGCCATCCTCCGCGGCGGAGCGCCCGCAACTGACCTCGTCTCCCGTGAGCGAAATGACGGCCGGCGCCTGGCACCTGACGAACGAACTCGAAGCGGAAGAGCGTTTCGTGACCGTCGAGCGCGAGCTCTTCACGGCGGTCTTCTCCGCCGAGGGCGGCGAACTGCGCTCCTGGAAGCTCGCCGACTACACCGACGCCGATGAGGCGCCGGTCGACCTCGTGGCACCCGAGGGTCCCAATGCGCTTTCGCTGCGCATCGCGGGGCCGCTCGGGACGCTTGACCTGGGTCGCACGCTCTTTCGCGTCGAGCAGTACCGGGAGTCGGGCGACGTTGATGTCGTGCGTTTCGTCGCCGAGGGGCCGCTCGAGCGCGATGCGATTCTCGGTGCTCCAGAGTCGCTACCCAGCCAGGCTCCCGCGCTGCGCGTCGAGCGCATCTACCGGGTCGGCACCGAGCCGTACGACATCGAAATGGAAGTGCGGATCGAGGGCTTGAGCAACCCGCGCCAGGATCACAACCTCATCCTCGGCTGGGAGCAGGGCATTCCCGGACTCGAAACGCAGCCCAAGCTCGAGCAGCGCGCCAAGGCGGCGGTCGCAATGCTGGCCCAGGACTACATCCAGCACGGCTACGGCGGCGGGGGCTTTGCCTGTCGCTGCGGCGGCGGACCGGCGTCGAAGGGCGGCGAGCAGGAGTACCGCGGGTTGTTGCGCTGGGCCGGCGTGCGCAGCAAGTACTTCGGCGGCCTGCTCGTTCCGTTCGAGGAGCTCGAGGCGGCGGTCGTTGCCAATTCGGAGCCGTCACTCGGGCTGGTCGGCATGCGCATCGAAGCGCCGCTCGCCTACGAGGGGCGCACGGTCAAGCGCTTCCGCTTCTACGGCGGGCCGATCGACTACGACATTCTCAAGGATCTCGAAGAGCGCATCGATGTCGACGTGTCGCGCCTGGTCGACTTCGGCGGCTCCCTGATCGCGCCGATCAGCAAGGCGACACGCTGGTTCCTGGTCAACGCGCACAAGGTCGTCCCGAACTACGGCGTCGTGATCGTCTTGCTGGCGCTGCTCGTGCGGCTCGTCTTCCATCCGCTCAATATCAAGTCGCTGGAGTCGCAGCGCAAACTGCAGGCGCTCAAGCCGCTGCTCGATGAGATCAACAAGACGTACAAGGACGATCCGGAGAAGCGCACCAAGAAGACGATGGAGCTGCACAAGCAGTATGGCGTCAATCCCCTCGGGGGCTGCCTGCCGCTGCTCGTGCAGTTGCCGGTGATCTACGCCCTCTATAACGTCCTGCTCAACGCGATCGAGCTGCGCAAGGCGCCCTTCATGTTGTGGATGCAGGACCTTTCCGCCCCCGACACGGTCGGCGAGATGTTTGGCGTTCCGATCAACATCCTGCCCGTGCTGATGGCGTTGACGATGTTCTGGCAACAGAAGATGACACCGACCGATCCGCGCCAGGCGCCGATGATGCTGTTGATGCCGGTGATGATGGTTTTCTTCTTCTACGGCATGCCGTCGGGGCTGGTGCTCTATTGGACGGTGACGAATCTCTTGGCCGTCGGGCAACAGATGATGATGAAGCCCGTGGAACTGGCACGCGTTCCCGAGCCGGCGGGCGCCGAACCCGAGAAGGCGCCCAAGTTCGGATCGAAGCGCTCGCGCAAGAAATAGGCGCCGGCGGGGAACGGGAACGTCCGCCTGCGGCGGACGCGATGGAGGAAGGAAGAGGACAATGAATCAAGACACCATCGACGAGGTCTTCTGCGAGGGACGCAATGTCGAAGAGGCATTGCAGGCGGCATGCGATCGACTCAACACGACGCCGAATCAGGTCGAGCACGAAGTCGTGCGCGAAGGTGGCAATGGCGGAGTGCTCGGGTTCCTGCGCGGGCGCACGACGCGCATTCGGGTTTGGAAGAAATCGCCCGCCCAGCGCGAGCTGACCGCATTGCTGAAGCGCTTCTGCGAGCATCTCGGTTTTGTCAGCCACTATGAAGTCGTGCGCGCCGAGGACGCCTACGAGATCAATCTCGAGACGGACGGCTCCGACGGGCTGTTGATCGGCCGCGGCGGCGAGACGCTGGCGGCCCTGCAGCACCTTTTCGCGCGCATGGCGTCGCGCATCGACGATGAAATGCGCGTGCGCGTCGACGTCGCCGGCTACCGCAAACGGCGCCACGACCAACTGCGCAAGAAGGCGGCCGACCTCGCGGCGCGCGCACTCGAAGGGGGCCAGGATGTCTTGACCGAGCCGCTGCCGGCCGACGAGCGGCGGATCATCCACTTGGCGCTGGCCGATGACAAGCGCGTCGAGACGCGCGCGGTCGGCGAGGGGCTGACAAAGCGCGTCGTGATCAGCAGCGGGGGCGGTGCCCCCGCCGGCGGATCGGAGATGCGCGAAGGCCGGCGCGGCGGGCGCCGTCGCGCCGGCGGGCGTGGACGCGGCCCCAGCCGCGGTGACGGCCGGGGCGAGGGTCGCGGTGACGGTCGCGGTGACGGCCGGGGCGAGGGTCGCGGTGACGGCCGTGGCGAGGGCCGGGGCGAGAGGCGCGGCGACGGCCGCCCGCGGGCCGCGGGCCGAGGCCGGGGCGAGCGCGGTGGTCCGGGCGAGGACGAAGGCCCGGGGCGTGGCCGGCGCGGTGGGCGCCGTGCGAGTCGCGGCGAGCGCACGGGCGCCGCGCCGCGTGAACGTCAGCCTGAGGCGCCGGAAGAGGCGCAGCCGGCGCAACGGGAACCGCAGACGCAGTCGCAGCCGAGCGCCAAGGAGACCTCGGCGGAGCAGGGTTCCTACTTCAAGATCCCCGATACGATCGGCTTGGTCAGCGGCCCCCCGCGCCGGGACGAAGAGCAGGGGGCGGGCGAAGAAAACGGCGAGGGAACGCCCGAAGCGCCGCGCACGTTTGGCCGCCGCCGCCGGGCGGGCGACCGGAGGCGCCGCCGTTAGCGGGGCGCACGCCGCGCAATGCGAAACGATACGATTGCGGCACGGGCAACGCCGCGCGGTTCTTCCGCGCTGGCCGTGTTGCGCGTTTCCGGTCCGGAGGCGGTCGAGATTGTCGGCCGCCTTTTCGTTCCCGCCGAGCGCCTGCGCGCCCTGCGCGGCCATGCCTGCGTCGTCGGCGAGCTGCGCGACGGTGACGACGCGGTCGATCGCGTCGTCGTTACCCGCTTTCGCGCCCCGCACAGCTATACGGGCGAAGAGCTGATCGAGATCAGCTGCCATGGCGGCGACGTCGTGGCGAACCGCATTCAGGCCCTGCTATGCCGCCCGGGCGCGGCGCGTTCGGCACAGCCGGGCGAGTTCACGCAGCGCGCGTTCCTTAACGGCAAGCTCGATCTGGCCCAGGCCGAAGCGGTCGAGGCGCTGATCGCCGCACGCTCGACGGCGGCGGCGCGGGCCGCGCTGCGCGTCTTGCGGGGTGGGCTGCGACGGGCGCTCGAGCCGGTGACGACGAATCTGATCGAGCAGCTCGCGCAGCTCGAGGCGGGACTCGACATCCAAGAGGATGGCGCGCCCGATGTGCTCGCGCCCGCCCGTGGCGAGGAGGGGGCGTTGCGCGCGGCGGCGCGACGCTTGGAGCGACTGCTCGCCGTGGGGGAACGCGGGCGCTTGCTCGAAGACGGGGTTCGGATCGTGATCGCTGGGCGGCCCAACGCCGGCAAGTCTTCGATCTTCAACGCGTTGCTGGCACGGGAGCGGGCGATCGTCTCCCCCGAGGCGGGTACGACGCGCGACACGGTCGAGGCGACCGTCGAGTGGGGCGGCCAGCACTGCGTGCTGGTCGATACGGCCGGGATCGGCGCCGCTACGGGCGCGATCGAGCGCGAGGGCATCGCGCGCACGCGCGAGGCGATGGCGGCGGCGACGCTCGTGCTCTATGTGGCGGACGTTCAAACGTGCCCGCCCGCCCAGCTGGCCGGCGAGCTCGCGACGACGGCGCTCGCACCGCCGCAGCTCATCGTCGCCTGGCACAAGTGGGATCGGCGCCCGGAGGACGTCACCGCAGCGCCCGCACTCACGCTCCGCGACCGCGCCGTGGCGACAATCGCCTCCTCCGTGCGCGGGGCGCCGGGGATCGATCCGCTCCGCCTGCTGCTCGAGGCGCGGGTCGGCGAGCTGACCGTCGCGGAAGGGGAAACCGTGCTCGTCGGCGCCCGCCAGCGCGAGCTCTTGCGCGCGAGCCACGAGCGGCTGATGGCCGCGCTCGACGCCGAGACGGCGGGGGCGGGCGCGGAGATCGTCGCGCTCGAGGTGCGTGCCGCGCTGACCGCCATCGGCGAGCTGCTCGGGCAGCGCGTCGGGCCGCAGGTGTTGGAGCGGATCTTCGCCCGCTTCTGCGTGGGCAAGTAACCGGGAATTGCGTGAGATGCATAGATTGTCGCCGTCTCGATCCACGCTGCGCACGCCGGCCCCTCCCGCGGAGGTCGATGCGGTCGTCGTCGGTGGCGGTCACGCCGGGATCGAGGCTGTCTGGGCGCTCGCCACGCTTGGTGCACGCGTCGCCCTCGTCACCTTCGATGC
>Ga0180434_10000441_pt1 | contig 60987 bp, 44 predicted proteins | sample SS_ome_7_FD_132453 | JGI IMG/M metagenome (GOLD analysis project Ga0180434, IMG submission 132453) | Hypersaline lake sediment archaeal communities from the Salton Sea, California, USA - SS_1_D_2 metaG | ecosystem: Environmental > Aquatic > Non-marine Saline and Alkaline > Hypersaline >...
ACGAAGGCACCCTCTATTTGACCCATCACAACCAAAAAACGCGGAAATTCCAAATCTCAAGCACCAAATAAATCTCAAATCTCAAGCACCAAATAACAAACAACTGCTCTGCGTTCCGTTTGAGATTTTGAACATTGGTATTTGGATATTGTTTGTGATTTGACTTGAACAGATCAGCCATTGACGACACTGTTAAATTGCCAGAATCAGGGATAACATTTATAGGACGCTGGACGCTGTATTAGCTGTTGGGCGGCCGGTCCGATCGATAAGACATTCACGTGCACAAAGGTCAGCCGCTGGCTGATATCGGCCAACAGAGGTAACAACCCCGACGCAGTTCAGCGCCCAGAGCCCGGTTCAGGCACCGCCGGTTTCAACGCCGGTGATGCTGGCTTTGATTTCCGCCTCACGGGCCTCGGCTTTGGCCAGCACGGCCTCGGTTCTGGCGTATACGCCTTCGGAGACCGGCGGTGCCTTGTGGGTGGCCAGAATGTGCCGCAGGCGCAGCTGGATACGGTCCAGCATGGATTTGGCCCCATTCGCCTCCCAGACCACCCAGGGATCCCGGTCCATCAAATTCAGGGTGGCGATTTCAGAGCGGCACCTTCGCACGGTTTCCACATTGGATATATACTCGCCGCTCGGACCGACTTCGTCAATCAGATCGAGCATCAATGTGTCACTGTCCACGTCGATGCCGCGCATGATGCGTTTGGTCATGGCGATGATTTCATCATTCATCACCAGCATCTCCAGCGACCCGATGTCGGCACAGTCCAGAAAGCCGATGTCGTGCACCAGCGTGGCGCCGCTCAGGCTGGACAGTAAAATCTGCATGGTGCTTTCAATCGCCGCCTGCAAATCCGTGGTTTTGGCGTCGGACGCACCCGCCGTTCCCAGAAAAGGCAAATTCAGATACTGGGAGATGTCGGAGAGGGCGGCGCTGTAAAGGCTCATTTCCGGCCCGCCGTAGGTCGGTCGGGCCGTCTTGAGATCCATGGGCGTCGGAACGCCGCCGATGCAGACGGCCGCGCCCCGTTTTTTCAACTGCAGCACAGCCAGTCCGGTGAGCGTGTTCACCAGATGAATCACCAGCATCCCGGCGCCGGTGATCGGCGCATTCAGGCCGGCGATCCCCCCCCCGGCGTAAATCACCGGAATTCCCTGCTCCACCGCCCACAGGCAATTGGCGAGATCGTCCTCGGTATGGATCAGCGGCGACTGCCAGGTGGAAAAAAAGGCGTACACCGGCCGGCGTTTGAGCATTTTTTCGCTTTCCGCATACGCCAGCGCAATTTGATGAATATCTTTCAAATGATCGAGTTTGAACGCCCAGGCGAACACCGGCTTGCCGGTGTTCGCGATCATTTCGGCAAACTCATACACCGAAGCCAGCGGGGGGGTGACGTTGTCGATAAGACCCAGCGACATGACATAGTCGATGTTTTCCAGCGCATCACACACCCGGGCCGTGGTCGCCGGGTCACCTTTTCTCACCTTGCGCCGTTGGCCGGTTTCCGGATCCATATAGTAGGTGCAGGTCGGCCCCGGACCGAAATAAACCCGACTGGGGGTGATCTGCATGCGCCGCGCGTGGTCCCTTCCGTAAATGGTGAACGATCGCGGAGCAATGGATATGGCATCCTGAATAATGTGAGACGGTATGCGCACGCGGTTTCCTTCGACATCGGCGCCGGCCTTTTCCAGCAGGTTTCGGGCCTCTTCATTGCTGATCTCGACGCCGGTGCGCTGCAGGCAATCGAGCGCCGCCTGATACAATCGGTTGATCTGCGCCATCGAAAGAATACGGAATTGGGGGGAATCAAAAGACGTGTAGTTGGTGTCCATTCAGGCCTCTCCGAAAACAACATGTTGAAAAAGTAATTATTATGCAGGCAATCCAGATGCGTTGTCAATATCCAGCAGCGCTGCGTCGTTTCTTTTGGCGGACATTTCCCAGGTTCGCAGGTCATCCATGGTGATGATCCAGCCGGCTGTTTTTTCTTCAAAACGCAGCAATGATACCACAAAGCGCACCCTGCGGTCGTTTAAAAGTACGTAAACCGCCGTCTTTTTTTCTTCCGGGTTCAATGCAATGCGGCGCATGGCCGCCATCACGGCCTTGCATTGTCCGTGGTTCAACAGGGTGGTGACCTTCTGGTTGAGCGCATCCGCTTCGGCCGTGTTCAACAGCGGCAGCGCCGCGGCGTTCACCCGCAATACGCGCGCATCCTTGTCCACAATCAAAACCCCAAGCCCCATGCATTCCACAATCGCCCGCTGAAAGTGAAGGGATTCGATCAGTTCCGCTGCTTCACGCCGGGGGTAAATATTGTCGGCGTCAAAAATGATCTCGTCTTCCGCCGTGGGAAAAGGTCGACCTTCAATCTGGTCCAGCAGCCGGTTCAACTGCCCTTTCATTTTATCCACCGGCCCTTTGCAGATGTAGTAGTCGGCGCCGATGCGGCTGAGCCCGTCCAGCTGCTCGACAATGGTCCCGGAAACCGCGATGACCGGAAACGGATATGCCTCAAATTTACTGCGGACATATTTGATCAGCTGCCACCCGTCGACCTTCGGCATCACCAAATCCGCAAACATCAGATCAATCGGCGCCTCCGAAAGCTTCTGCATGCCTTCCTTGCCGTCATAGGCCTTGGTGACATGATAATCCCTCTGTTCCAGCAGTTCCGCCAAAAACTCGACAAAGAAAAAGTCGTTATCCACCACCAGTGCCTTTTGGGTCATGCGATTCATCCCGGAGGTTTTGCCGATTCTAATGAAGTTTTTGAAAAATCAACGCCCTATTCGATGCACACCCGACGGACTTCCTTGATGTCCGTCAACCCCTGGAACACTTTCTGAATAGCATCCTGTTTCAGAGTGGTCATGCCGTCCCTGAAGGCCTGTTCGAAAAGGGCTTCCGTGGACGCCTGGTTTTTTATCAAATTTTTAACGGCGCGGGTCCCCTGCATCAGTTCGTGAATTCCCATCCGCCCCTTGTATCCGGAATCGGTGCAGCTCTGGCAACCGCCGGTGCGGTAGAGCTTCAGCGTTTTGTCATGATGTATACCCAGGGCCGTAAAAGCCGCTTTCCCATATTCGGCGGCGATTTCATCAAATTCCTGCCGCTCGGGCACATAAGAGGCGCGGCAGTTAAGACACAGCCGACGCACCAGCCGCTGCGCCAGCACTCCCAGAAACGCATCGGAAAAATTGAGGGGGTTCAACCCCATGTCGAGCAGACGCGTCACCGTCTCCGGGGCGCTGTTGGTGTGCAGTGTCGAAAAAACAAGATGGCCGGTCAGGGAAGCTTCAACCCCGATAGCGGCGGTCTCCCGATCCCGCATTTCGCCGATCATAATGACATCCGGGTCAAGGCGCAGAAAACCGCGCATGACCCGGGCGAAATCGAGGCCGATGCGGGGCCGGGCCTCCACCTGACGCAACCCCGGCTGGGTGATTTCCACCGGATCTTCGGCCGTCCATATCTTGATTTCCGGCTTGTTGATATACGCCAACGCCGAATGCAGGGTGGTGGTTTTTCCGGATCCGGTCGGACCTACAACCAGAATCAGGCCGTACGGTTGACGGATGATGCTCTTTAAAATGCCAAGATTGCGCGGGTGAAGCCCCATCTGGTCCAGCTTCATGGCGCCGGCCTTGGCCAGAATCCGCAGCACCGCATCTTCGCTTCCACCGGTAGTCGGCATGGTCGACATACGCAGTTCGAAAGGCGGCACGCCTTTGCGTTTCAGCTTGATTTTGCCGTCCTGCGGCAGACGCCGTTCGGCGATGTCGAGATTGGCCATAATTTTCAAACGTGAAATCACCGCCGGCGTCATTTTAATCGGCACCTGAACGTATTCCTGGCACACACCGTCTATACGGAAACGAATCACCATGGTTTTTTTTTCGATAGACGGTTCGATGTGAATGTCCGAGGCCTTACGCGAGTAGGCATCGATGAGCACTTTGTCCACAAAGCGCACCACCTGGCTCGAAGACTCGTCGATTTCCACATCCGTTTCGTCGACATCCTCTTCTTCTTCAAATTCGACGTCCTGGATGATATTCTCGATGACCTCGAGCTCGTCGCTCAGCCCGACTTCGGCCGGTGCTGCGAAAAAAAGCTCGATGTACTGCAGAATGTCTTCTCTGATGCCGACGTGAAACCGGATGTTGCGGGTCGACATGAGCGCCGCGATGTAATCGGTTTTGCGCAGGTCCTTGGGGTCGTCGATCAGAACCTCGACCTGTTCTTTTTCCCAGCGGAGAGGAACCCACAAGTAATTGATAAGAAATGCTTTTTTTAGGCTCTGGATTAATTGTCGCGGCACCGGGAAATCAGGATCATAGGCTTTGAAGGGGCAGCGATAGTATTGGGACAGGAATTCCCCGATGCGCTCCTTGCTTACCTTGAAAATGTCAATCAGAACAAACTCGACGCTCTTCTTTGATTTTTCCGCAATGGCCACGGCCTTCTGCAGCTGGTCGCGGGCAATCCATTTCTGTTCGGCAAGGGCCGCCAAACGGGAATGCAACGGCGTTGTTCGGTCATTAGGAATGGCTGCTGTTTTCACTTCCTGATTCCAATGGGTACGTCCCGGATCCCGTTCCTGCAGAGAAGGCCTTTTACCCGACGATTGCACGGGGTCCGAAATGATGCTATGAAAGGATCAGTCCGATGGTCGTTCAATGCCGCCGACAGGTTCGGAATCCGCGTTCCACTTAATAAAATGACCGAGACAGGCGTATCACCCAAAACCATGCTGCGCACTCCTTTACTGCTTCCGGCGATCTTCGCGGCCCTCCTGCTTGCCAGCGGAATCATCGTTGTCGGGGGTTTGGATCAAAGCGTATCCGACGTCTTCCACTCGCGTGCCGACGGCTGGTATCTGGCTGAAAAACCGCCCTGGATCTGGCTTTACAACTACGGCACCATACCGGGGCTTCTGTTGTCCCTGTTCGCCCTGGGCATGGTGGTCCATGGTCTGGCAAGCAACCGGCGACGCGAATTGACGCGACTTTATCTGGTGGTGGTTCTGACGACGATCATCGGCCCGGGCATCATCGTCAACGGTCTGTTAAAGAGCTATTGGGGTCGGCCCCGGCCCCGCCACGTACTGGAATACGGCGGTCAGTGGACCTACCGCCATTTTTTCCAGCCCGGCATCCCCGGGAAAGGCGCCTCCTTCCCCTGCGGCCACTGCAGCATGGGCTTTGTTTTCTGCACATTGGCGGTTTTCCGTCACCGCAACAAACACGCCGCCCTTGCCGGCGTTTTTTTCGGCCTGCTGCTGGGCGGGTTGCTGGGGGCCGCCCGCATCGTCCAGGGCGCCCATTTTCTGTCCGACGTTCTCTGGTCGATGGGGATTGTGCTCATGACCGCCGCCGCTCTGTATCAGTGGCTTCCCGCTCTGCCGACATCCTGGACCGGCGCCCGCTTTCTGAAGAACCGCCGCCGAAAATGGTTCTACGGCCTCGGCTTTCTTCTGCCGGCGCTGGGCATGCTCTATTTGTTTTCGCTTCACCGGCCGTTTTTTGAAGAACACCGTTTTGCCGTCGCGCTGCTTCCGGAAACAAAGCGCATCGTCATTCGCTGCAACCGCACCGTCGATGGCTTCCGCGTTCATTATCAAGACGTCTCTGCACCGGGGCTGACCATGGTGGCCCGCGGGTTTGGCAGTCCGTCGGCAAAACACCGACTGAATCTAAAACAGAAGCATAGCGAGGGCGATCTCATCATCGATGCAGCCGTCAGCGTCAAGGGATACATGGCCGAAATCCGGCATGACTTCATCCTGGTTCTTCCGCGCGGGCTTGCGGATCGGATCGAAACAACCCTGATCGACGCCGCCGCCTCCCCAGAGACGATGCCGTGAGATCTATTTGCAGCGCCATCCCTCCTGGCTGCACAGCCACTTTTTAAAACGCGCCTCGGCGGCATAGGCATCTTTCTCGAAAGGGTTGTTTTCATAGCTGAAAAAGGCCTCCACAAATCCCAGGGTATACTGTCGGCCGAATTCCGCGATGGATCCCAGTTCCTGACACTGCTTGGCGTGATAGGCCTCGTGGCTCAGCAGAATCAAAAGGCTTCCGTTGCGTTCCTTGTAGGGCTGCTGTATGTAAATAACGTTGCCAAACGTCTGCCCCGCATATTCATCCATGATGGTGATGGGCCATTTGTCCATGATTTTATAGTTGTTGACAAGGGCCGCGCTGTAGACGATCTGCAGGGCATCGGGATCCAGCCCCCAACGCTTCAGCCACGGCGCGAGATGCTTTTTCTGCCAAGCAGTCAGAGCACGGGGCTTTTTTTGGCCCCGATTTACATTCTTGTCCCACATCTCTTCCGCCAGCAGGGGAAACATTTTGTAGCCCCACTCACCGGCGTCCAGCCGGTCGAGCGTATCGGTCAGCGGTCCGTCTTCCCCTCCGAGATCAAGGTCCTGCCAGTTAAATGCGCCTGCCCCCGCGAACGGGATCAGCACCGACAGCAGTACCCACATAACAACCAGATATCTTTTTGTTTTCATGAATAAAACTCCCTGAATCCAGCGGCGGCCGCCAGAACATCCGAGCGGCTCACGTCCATGTGCGTCACCAGCCGCAGCGGGTTTCCCGGGTTGATCAGAATGCTGTTTTTCTTTAGATGCGCCGCCAGCGTCCGCGGATCGCCCCGATGAATGTTCACGAATACCATGTTGGTCTGAACCGCGGCCCGGTCTATGGATATGCCGTCAATCCCGGAAAGCGCCTGCGCCAGGACGGCGGCATTCTCATGGTCTTCTGCCAGGCGGTCGACATGATTTTCCAGCGCGACGATGCCGGCGGCCGCCAGGATGCCGGCCTGCCGCATGCCGCCGCCCAAAAGCTTGCGCCAGCGGCGCGCTTTCTGAATGACCTTGGCCGGACCGCACAGCAGCGAACCCACCGGCGCTCCCAGACCTTTTGATAGACAGATGGAGATCGTGTCAAAATACTTTGTAATTTCAACCGGGGGCACATTCAGCTTCACGGCGGCGTTGAAAAGGCGGGCACCGTCCAAATGGGCGGCCAGACGATGGTGATCGACAACCCGGCGGGCCGCCGCAAGATACGGCAGCGGCAGCACTTTGCCTGAGAAGGTGTTTTCAAGACACAGTAATTTCGTTCTGGCGAAATGAAAATCGTCCGGCTTGACCGCCTGCGCCACGCGACCCAGATCCAGCGTTCCATCCGGTTCGACGGCCAGGGGCTGCGGTTGAATGCTGCCCAAAACAGCGGCCCCGCCGCCTTCAAATTTATAGGTGTGCGCTTCCTGCCCTACGATGTATTCATCCCCCCGTTCGCAGTGGCTCATCACCGCCATGAGATTGCTCTGCGTCCCGCTTGCTGCAAAGACGGCCGCCTCTTTGCCCAGCATGGCGGCTGCCAGTTCTTCCAGGCGATTGACCGTCGGATCATCGCCGTAGACATCATCCCCCACGGCAGCGGCGCTGATGGCCGCACGCATGGCGGTCGTAGGGAGGGTGACCGTGTCGCTTCGCAGATCGATCATACGCTGTCTGTCCCCTTGTATGCTACAATTTGTATTTTTCGCGCAGTTCCGCCAATCGGGCGATATACTGGCGCTGATAGGCCATGCCTTTGTGGCTGGCGATTTCATAATAGGTGTAGTCGATGAAGGGTCGAATGTCGATACCGTAGCGGTTGAGCATCTCGTCGTTGGCCCGATCGATAATCAATATGGCGTAATAGCTCGTTAAAATCCGGATCTTTGAATCCCTGCGCAGGAGATAGCTTCTGCCGGCCAGGGTGTTTAAAAAATAGCCGGCGTATTGGTACATCACTTCCAGGCTGGGCGTATTCAAGGCCTGCCGACGGCACAGGTTGCCGGTCACCGCATAACGATAGAATATGGACAGGACCGACTCGATGATTTCAGATTCATTTTTCAGCAGCGCTTTGATCAGGGTGATGCGTTCCTTGCCGAGCTGGCGGTACATATGGGTGACATTGCGAATCAGGCTGGCCAGGTTTTCCAGCTCCCCGGACAGCATGGGCGGTTTGTAGGACAACCGTTCGATGACATCGTTGTACAATGCCATGGCCCCCCCTTTTTCCTGAAAGGACTGCATGTACTCACGGTCGTCCAGATAGGTCATCAGGCTCATGATCTGGGCTTCGATTTCTTCGCAGGTCATGCCGTCGGGATGGGCCAGAAAACCCGCCGCATCGCCCATGGCCTCCGCCAGTTTCTGCTCCGGCAGCTCCGGACGGCTGAGCTGGGCCAGTTCGATCTCCAGCGCCGTAATTCGATTGGTCAGTTCGGCTATCTGGTTTTCACATGTTTTCTGCTCGCGTTCGACGACCTCCTGCACCCCTCCGGCGTGCCAGCGACGGATCTGAGTGTATCCCAGAAGAACGATAATACCCGCGATCAGAACCGCTATAACAATTTTAACCGATTTTTCCATTAGTACTTTCCATTCTCAGATGATTCGCCCTGTTCAGCGGGCTATAAAAATAGGCCATCAACCTTTTTATGTCAAACGGAAATCAGCCACCCGTCGTCATGAATGCGGCGCCTTAAAAAATATTGACTTCGATCGATATCCCGCTATGATGGATTGATGAGGTCATAAAATGGAATCCGACAACATGAAGCCACCCCCACGAATCGTAACCCGGCCTGATTTTGACGGGGTTGTGTGTGCGGCGCTTCTGGGTGCGGCGGAAAGCATCGACCGCCCCCCGCTGTGGGTGTCTCCCAGCGACATGCAAAAAGGACGCATCGCCGTGCAGGAAGGCGACATCATCGCCAACCTGCCATATCATGAAAACTGCCGATTGTGGTTTGACCACCACTATTCCAACCAGATCAGGGGAATTTTCCCCGGGCTTTTCCGGATCGCCCCCTCCGCCGCCGGGCTGGTGTTCGAATACTACCGTCCGCGATTTGAGCGCGATTACACAACCCTGGTTCGGGAAACCGACAAAATCGATTCGGCCGCGCTGTCGATAGATGAAATTCTCTACCCGGAGCGGTTTCCATACGTGTGCCTTTCCATGACGATTCACAGTCAGGCGCCGGAGGAGGCGCCCTACTGGAATCACCTGGCGGCGATCCTTCGCGATTGTGACATCGATGCGGTCATGCGGGATGAACATGTTCAGCGGCATGTCCGGACGGTTGGTGAAGAAAACCGGCGCTATCGGCGGCTGCTTGAAAAGCACACCGAACTGAAACAACACGTCGCCGTCACCGATTTCCGACCGCTCGGCCGCATGCCCGACGGCAACCGCTTCCTGGTTTATTCCATGTATCCCAAGGCGATTGTGCACGTAAAAATCGGCTTTGCCGACCCGGATCGACAAACCGTAGCCGTAAAGGTGGGCCACAGCATTCTGAATCGAAATTGCCGCATCAATGTCGGCAAGATGCTCTCGTTCTTCGAAGGCGGCGGCCACCGGGGCGCGGGCGCCGCGCGGTTTCAGGTCGAAAGCGCCGCCGATTATCTGCCCCGTATCATCGATATTTTGCTGGAAAACAATCCGGAGGACAGTATCGTCAACGAGACCAACCGGCGGCCGGATGACCGACGCAGCGGAAAAGACCGACGGCGGCGATCGTCGCAGGACTATTTTGCAGCCGGCGGCGTCGAGAGGCGGCGCCGGCCCGATCGCCGCAACGGCCGCACCGAACCCCGCAAAGGCTGGCGCCGCACCGGACGTTGGAAAAGCGTTCCCATCTTTTCTGAATCCGTTGACAGACAATAGCCGGTTGCGCACCGCAATGCTGTTTCCCTGTCCCGAAGCGATTGACCGACGCTACGGCATGGTCTTTGTTTCGCCCCATTTTGATGATGCCGTCATCGCCTGCGGCGGTCTTGTCCGACGCCGAATCAAAGCCGGCCACCGGGCGTTGATTGCCACGATTTTCAGCGCCGATGCCCCTGAAAAAAAAAAGCCGCACGGGGACGCGTTCAGCGGCATCACCAACACCGCCGGCCGCCGCCGGGAAGAAGCGGCAGCCCTGCAGCGTCTCGGCGCCGATGGCATCTGGCTGCCCTACGCCGATGCCGTCTATCGGCTTCAGCGGCCCTTTCTGCGATACGCCCCGACCCTTTTCGGCCGCAGGGACCAGCGCCTTCTGATCCACCGGCTGCGCAGTGATCTTATGCGGATTGCAGCGCGCAGCGGCTGCCGCGTCCTTTGTCTGCCGATGGGAATCGGTCAGCACATCGATCATCGGCTGGTTTTCGAAGCCGGCGTTTCACTGGCCGGATCCATCGACATATGGTTGTATGAAGACCACCCCTATGCCCTTTTCCCTTTTCTGCTGCAATTCAGAGCAAAGAGCATTGGATTGCGGCTGCCGCGCCGCCGGACCGACAGCGGTCCCGCTTTTGACAAAACGGCGGCGGTCGACCGGTTGGTAGACCTGCTGACGACCATTCCTTCGCTGCAGCTCAACCATCCCCCCCTCAAAAAACCGCTGCGCCTTCTGATCCGCGTGCTGGATGCCGCCGTGGTGCGGCGAATGCCAATTCTGCACGGCCCGCTTTACCACCGTCGATGCCGGCCGCTGGTGGTGGATGTCACGCCGCATGTGGAAATCAAGCTGGACGCCATCCTGTCCTACCGATCCCAGCTGGCCGGACCCTTCGCCACCCGGAAACGCATCCGGCAGGCCATGCAGATCCACAGCAGCCGCCTGCACCACCGACCCCAAGGCTTTTTCGAACGCTACTGGCGGCTGCGTCCCTGACGGCCGGTGGTCGGGAGTCGGGGGTAAAAATTTTGAATTTTGAATTTTGAATTTTGAATTACGTATCGGAACCGGTCCAGGCCGGCAAAGGGGGCAGGCGCCCGGATTGATCAGAAAAGAAACTCCAAATCGAAATCGAAATCGAAATCGGGATCGAAGAGAAATGGCCTGCGGAGATGAAGGACTCGATTTCGATAGCGATTTCGATTTCGATCCCGACAAACCCTCGAACCCTTGGATCCTCGAACCCTCAATAATGTAGTTTCAGACAAGCAATGATCCAGCATTCAGCAACCGGCATATCTTGTGGAATCATAAAAAAAAAACACCAGATGCAGTTGACATACGGCGTATTCTGCGCTATGAACGCAATGGATTTTTTCATTAAATAACTGCTGAAGCTTCGCGCCGACCGTAATAGTCCAGCGGTTGGGGTTTCACGGCAACGTGCGGAAATCAAACCGCCGTCTTTAGACGATATGAATCGGGTGGATACCGGCTTCACCGCCATGAACAGAAAAAACGCCCTTGCCCAGCTGGCCCTCCAGCAAGACATCCCCGCGAATGCCCACGTCATTCTGCGGCTTCTCGGCTGCTTTGACAACGGCGTTCCCGACAACGGGAAACTGGCGGGTGTAATTATCAGAGATCCGGTCCTGAGCTGGAAAATACTGCGCCTGGCAAGCCTCTGCAACCCGGCGCCCGACGACACGCGGGGATGCGTCCACCAGGCCGCCGCGCTGATCGGTTCTGAAATGGTGTATCAACTCGCCGCGCGGGAATCCCTTAACGCCATGCTGCCGCGCCGGACCGTTGTCGGCGACGATCAGGCGGATGACTTCTGGCGTCATTCCCTTCGGTGCGCCTTTATCAGCGAACTGATCGCATCCGAAGTCGGCTTTCACGAACCGGCCGACGCCTATTTAGCCGGTCTGCTGCATGAAATCGGAAAATGGATCCTGCTCTTCCACTTTCCCGGCCACTATCAGGCGGCCTTCAAGGCCGGCCGATCGATTCGGAGCGCGCTCTCCTGCGAAGAGGAAATGCAACGCTTCGGCATCGACCATGCCGCATTGGGCGCCCGACTGCTGGAACACGTCCCCCTGCTGCTGCCCATCGCGGACGCCGTGCGTTTTCATCACTTTCCGACGCATCGCATCATGAGCGCCTTTCCCCTGGTCAAAATCACGCATATCGCCGGACGCCTCGGTACAAACGAAAATGCACCCTCGGCGGAAACCCTTGCAGCCGTCCAAACCGTGTTCGCTTTTGACGAGGCACTGGTGGATGAAATTGTGACAGCCGCCACGGTCCGGCTGGAGGATCTCATGCAATCTTTTGGTGTGCCGCAGACCCGGGGCGAAGCCCCGCGGCCGGTCTCGGGGCCGGCGGACGACATCCGCTGGCGTCTCAACACCAAAACACAGCACCTGTTTCTCGGCAGCGGTCTGGGTCGTTCCCTTTTGCAGACATTCGATCAGCGGGAGATACTGCGCCTCACCCGGCAGCATGTGCAGATGCTCTGCGGCATCGACGCCATCCGTTTTTTTCTTTACGACCAAAGCAAAGATGTGCTGACAGGATACGATCTCGGTGACGGCAGGGCCGATGGCGGCTGGCGGCATCTTGAGATCCCGGTCGACCTGGCCGACTGTCTGCCGGCGGCGGCGCTGCGGACGGGAAAGCCGCTGGATTCTTTTAGCGATCCGCCCTCGTCCCAGCCGGCGGTTATCGACGAACAGCTGATCAGGAGAATCGGTGCGGAAGGCATGGCCTGCATCCCCATGCGGGCGGTATGTGAAAAGAAAATCGGCTGCATCCTGATGGGGATCGACCGCCAGCAGGCGGCGATGTTGAAAAAGCGGCTGCCGCTGGTTCAGTCGCTGGCCGGCTTGACGGCCGATGCCCTGGTGCACGCCGGATCCGAACCGTCGTCTTCGACCGGCCGCCTGGAACCGGTTGCGGATATACAGCTGCACATCCGCAAGGCCGTTCATGAAATCAACACACCGCTGAGCATTGTGAAAAACTATCTCCGCGCCCTGGAAAACAAAGCCGCGGAACACGACGGCTTTCAGCGGGATATCCGCGCCATCGACGCCGAAATCAACCGCATCGGCCGCCTGCTGCAGGCTTTGGCCGGGGGGAACGATCCACCGCGGGGACCCGAAGACCGGATTGATCCGAACGCCCTGTTGTCCCATCTGGCCGAACTGGTGAGGAAAAATCTGCCGCCCGACAAGGACATCCAATTCCACCTGGCCCTGGACAGCACGCTGACCGCAATGAAAACCCGCGGGGATCCTCTCAAGCAGGTCATTTTAAATCTGATCAACAATGCCGTCGAAGCCCTGCCGACAGGCGGAAACGTATATTTGAAATCCCGTCTGATTCCGCGCAACGCCCATGAAACGGAAAAAATGCAGATCATTGTCCAGGATGATGGACCGGGATTGCCCGCAACGATGAAGGATCGGCTTTTCAAACCTTCCGTCACCACCAAAAAAGGCCACCAGGGCCTGGGGCTGTCCATCGCAAGCGAACTGATGAAACAACTCAATGGAACCATTTCGTGTGAAAGCCGCAAAGACGCCGGCACCTGGTTTTTTATCGAACTCCCGGCCGGTCGGGCGTCTTGGCCCTGAGGATAAAAAACACACATGCCATTTACACCCAAAATTCTGATTGTCGATGATGATCCTGCATTGGCGGACAGCACAAGCAGACTTCTGTGCGGCCGCGGCTACGACATTCATACCGCCTACCGCGCCACGGATGCCCTCAAGCGGCTGCGGTCGGAGCATTTTCATCTGGCGCTGCTGGATGTCATGATGCCTGTCATGAGCGGCTTTGATCTCATGGACGCCATAGACCGCGAAACCATGGAGACCCTTTTCATCGTCATCACCGGCGATGAATCCACGGACTCAGCCGTTCAAGCCATTCGCCGCAATGCCTGCGACTATCTTAAAAAACCGTTTGAACCGGACGAGCTGCTGTTGCGGGTCGAAAACGTGCTGCAGCGCATCGCGGCCCGGCAGGAACAAAAAGCGATGCAGAAAAAAAACCGCCAGTTGGAAAGACAGCTGCGGCAGTCGCAGAAAATGGAGGCCATTGGAACGCTCGCCGGCGGCATCGCTCACGATTTCAACAATATACTCGGAATCATTCTCGGCAATGTGGAACTGGCCATGACCGCCGCCGACGATCACAACCCTTTGAGACCCAACCTGGAAAAAATCAAAGCGGCCGGCACGCGCGCCAAGGATTTGATCGCCCAGCTGCTCTCCTACACCCGGCGCAGCGAGATTGAGACAAGGTCCATCGACATGGGAGAACTGGTGCATCAAGCGTTGAAGCTGATGCGGGCCTCCATTCCCACCCATATCGACATACAGTGCCCACCCGCCGACCAATCCATTATCGTGGTCGGTGATGAAACCCAACTCAACCAGATCCTTTTGAACCTTTGCACCAATGCCGCTCAGTCCATGGAAACCGGCGGCGGGACCCTTACGGTGCGGCTGGCGCCGATCACGCTGACGACCAACATCCTCACCGACACCGGGGAGCTGCCGGCGGGCGAATACGCCCGTCTGACCGTCGTCGATACGGGACCCGGAATTGATCCATGCATTCGAGAGCGCCTTTTCGAACCCTACTTCACCACCAAACAGCGCAACAAGGGAACGGGCATGGGGCTTGCCGTGGTCCACGGCATCGTAAAAACCCACGAAGGCGCCATACGGGTAAAAAGCGAACCGGGATGTAAAACCGCATTTCAGGTGTACCTGCCGCTGGCGGATGCGCCGGCGGAAGCCACACCGTGCGACACGGCCGCTCCGTTTCAGCGGGGGCGGGGGCGGATTCTGCTGGTTGACGACGAGCCCATGATCGTCGACATGATGCAGCAGATGCTGGAGTTGATGGGATATGAGGTCTGTGCGCAGACGGACAGCACGCGTGCACTCGCCCTTTTCCGGCAGCAGGAGGACACGTTTGATCTGGTGGTGACGGACATGGCCATGCCCGGCATTCCCGGAGACCGGCTGGCGGAAAAAATGAAAGCCCTCCGACCCCGGATGCCCATTGTTCTTTGTACCGGAAACGATGAATCGCTGGAGAACAACCCGCAGCGACGCGCCCTGATCGATGAAATCGTTCTCAAGCCCGTCGGCATGCAGCCGCTGGCGCAGACCCTGCACAGGCTGCTGGAAAACCGCGGAGCGGAGCGGCGGGCGCATCAGCGCTACCCCGTGGACGGCAGGGCCTGGGTTGTTTCAAAAGCCCACCACGCCGGGCAGGGCCGGCTGATGGATATCAGCTGCTCCGGGTTGTCCTTTACGTATGTAAAAAACGGCCACCCATGGCAGCCCATGGAAAGCATCTCCATCACTTCAGGGGACAGGGCCTTCGTTTTGGAGGACATCTCTTACAAAACCGCCTGGGACCATCACTGCAGCGGTCCCCTGGGCGCCGTTCCCGGCACCCTCCGCCGAAGAGGCGGACAATTCGAGAATCTTACCCCTTCCCAACGCGAAGATCTCACCCGGTTCATTCAGACCGTTGCCATAGGCGACGGGGCCGCATAAATGAAAAAAGCTTGCCCCATCCCTTAATCTTATGATAGATTAGGCGTTTAACAAAAAAATGATCCAATTGCGGGATGATTTTTCATCCCAAACAAGGTAGATCTGTGACCCTGCAGCCCACCATTGTCATTGCCACCTTGAACGAGGGAAAGCGTGCCGAAATTGCGCAGCTTCTAAAGGGTTTTTCCGTTTCTATCAAGAGCCTTGGTGACGTGGGTCCCGTACCATCGGTTGAAGAAGACGGTGACACTTTCGAGGAAAATGCTTACAAAAAAGCCAGTTTCACTGCGCGGGTTTTGGGAATGCCGGCGCTGGCCGATGATTCGGGGCTCAAAGTCGCGGCGCTTGACGGGCGGCCGGGGGTGCACTCCGCACGCTATGCCGGCCGCCACGCCTCGGACCTGGAGCGCTGCCGCAAGCTGCTGGCGGAGATGGCCGGCGTCCGGAACCGTCGGGCGGTGTTTGCGTGCGTCATTTCCATTGCCGTACCATCCGGGCTGGCGCTGACGTATGAAGCGATCTGCAAAGGGTGTATTGCGGAAACCGCCGCCGGCACCAACGGCTTCGGCTATGATCCCGTCTTTTATTATCCGCCTTTTGACAAAACCTTCGCCCAGATGACGCCGGATGAAAAAAACCGCATCAGCCACCGGGGAAGAGCCCTGCGCGAAGTCGCCGGCGAGTTTGCCCGAATTCTCAAATGGATTGAACTGAAGATGCCCGCCGATAGGGCGGCCTTCGGGTACAAATAATCGGTGCCGCATCACCGCAAAACCATCAAACGGAGAAAAAAAATGCTTGAAACAAAAAAAGGTCTTGACATCATTCAAGAAATCGGAGGCATCCAAGACCGTGACGCCGCCATGGCCCTCTTTCAACACAAGATGGATCCCGACCATTTCGAACGCGTCCGCATCTTCAAGGATCCCGACATCATCAGCCGCATCGCCAACGCCGTCGCCATGTGCAATCCGGACAGTGTATACATGAACAGCGGAACCGAAAGCGACCGGCAGTTCATTCGCGATCTGGCGCTGAAAAAAGGCGAAGAAGCAACCCTGCCCATGAAGGGTCACACCATCCACTATGATCTCAAGGACGAGCAGGGGAGAATCATCGACCGCACCTATTATATCGCCAACCCGGGAGAAGAGATCAGCTCCCTGGCGAATCGAATGGACCGCACGCAGGCGCTGGACCGCATACGGGATAAAATGACCAATATCATGCAGGGCATGATCATGATCGTCGGTTTTTACATGCGGGGTCCCATTGGGGCACCGGTATCGAATCCGGCGCTCGAAATCACCAGTTCGGCCTACGTTTCCCACAGCGCCGAAATTCTTTACCGCAATGCCTATGAAGGCTTTGAACAAGAAATCCAGCGCCTGGGGCATTTTTACACCAATGTTCACAGTGAAGGACGCAACCGGCCGGAAGATCTGCCCAACGCCCGGGTTTTCATGGATCGAAGCTATCGCACCACTTTCAGTTTCAACTGCACCTATGCCGGCAACACCCTCCTTTTGAAAAAAGGAAACCACCGTTTTTCCGTGGACAAGGCCGTCTACGAAAACAAAGGGGTGGAGCTGGCCGAACACATGTTCATCACCGGGCTGGAAGGTCCCGGCAACCGGACCACCTGGTGCACCGGCGCCGCTCCCAGCGGATGCGGCAAGACGACCACCGCCATGGCCGGCCACCATTTCGTGGGAGATGACCTGGCCCAGATGTGGATCGCCGAAGACGGCAGCATCCGGTCCGTCAATCCGGAATGCGGCATTTTCGGCATTGTTGAGGACGTCAACTGGACCGGTGATCCAAAGCTGATGGAGGTGCTTCGCAAGGAGGGCTACGAGGTCATCTGGTCCAATGTGCTCATCGACGAAAACGACGTCCCACAATGGACCGGCAACGGTGAACCCCTGCCCAGCGGGGGGCGCAATTTTCAGGGCAAGTGGAAACCCGGTCTGGTGGATGAAAACGGCAAGGAGGTACCCATTTCACATCCCAACGCCCGCTGCACGGTTGCCTCCACAGCCCTGGCCAACTACGCGGATGCAGCGGAGGATCCCGAGGGCGTGGAAACGCGCATCATTACCTACAGCGGTCGTGACAGCGACACCATGCCGCCCGTCTGGGCCGCCAAAACACCTGACGAGGGTGTGGTGATCGGCGCCTGCATCGTTTCCGCCGCCACCGCCACCGAAGTCGGCGCCACCGGTGTCAAGCGCGCACCCTGGGCCAATGCGCCGTTTATTCCCGGTTCTCTGGCGGATTACATGGACGCCCAGTTCACCTTTTTCAACAACCCCGCCATTGCCCCGGAAAAACAGCCCGTGATGGCCGGGCTCAATTATTTTCTCACGGATGAGGCCCGGGGCGGCACATCCAAGAAACTGCTGGGCGAAAAACGGGACGTCAAGGTCTGGCTGGCCTGGCTGGAACGGCGGGCATTCAACGATGTCGACGCCATCGACACCCCGATCGGCTTCATTCCCTACTATGCCGACCTCAAAACCCTTTTCAAGGACATTATCGACAAAGACTATCCACGGGATCTGTATGACAAGCAGTTTTCCCTTTATCTTGACAATATCGTGGGCCGGATCGACCTTCAGCTGGCGGCGTATGGAAAGGAGCGGAACATTCCGCAGGCGCTGTTTACGGTTCTTGAAAAACAAAAGCAGGCGCTGCTGGTCTTTAAGGAAGCTTACGGCGCCGTGGTCACACCGAATCAACTGGCGGACCGCAACGCTTCGGCCGTTTGATATTCATGCAGCACGAGGCCGCCAATGGCAACGCCAGCCGTGCGCGGCTGTTGCTGGGTCAACTCTGCAATCCCCGCATGCTGGTGGCCCTGTTGATGGGGTTTTCCTGCGGTCTGCCCCTGCTTCTGACCATCACGGTCCTGCAGGCCTGGATGCAGGAATCCGGCGTCGATCTGTCTGTGATCGGTCTGATGGCACTGGTGGGTCTTCCCTACACCCTCAAGTTTCTTTGGGCCCCCTTTCTGGACCGCTATACACTGCCCTTTCTTGGTCGACGCCGGGGATGGCTGTTCCCGGCCCAGATTGCGCTGATGCTCTCCATTTCGGGACTGGGTTTTACAAGGCCCGCCCAGCAGCCCTGGATCGTGGCCCTGGCGGCCTTTCTAGTCACCTTTTTCAGCGCATCGCAGGATGTGGTCGTCGACGCCTATCGCAGAGAGGACCTTTCGGATGCGGAACTGGGACTGGGCTCCTCGCTTTACATCAACGGCTACCGCATCGGTATGCTGCTGGCGTCGGGCGGCGGTCTTATCATGGCCGACCGAATGTCCTTTACCATGGTTTATCAAATCATGGCCGTATGCATGCTTCCCGGACTGATCGTTACCCTGGCCGCGCATGAGCCGCCGCTGCCCGAAGGAACGCCGCGCTCGCTCTACGAAGCGGTTGTACAACCGCTCATCGAATACTTCAGCCGAAAAGAGGCAGGATGGATGCTGGCCTTCATCCTCTTTTACAAAGTCGGCGACACCATGGCCGCCGCCATGACCACGCCCTTTTATCTCGACATCGGGTTCAGCAAAACCCAGATCGGCACCGTGGTCAAGCTGTTCGGCTTCTGGGCCACAATCATCGGCGGCCTGGGCGGCGGTGTTTTGATGCTGTACCTGGGTATTTATCGTTCACTGTGGGTGTTCGGGTTCCTGCAGGCCGTCAGCACGGCCGGCTTTGCCGTTTTGGCGGACATCGGCGACAGCATCGCCGTATTGTCCGCCGTCGTGGCTTTTGAGAACATCAGCGGCGGAATGGGTACGGCCGCCTACGCAGCCTTTATGGCCAGTATCACCAACAAAAAATTCACCGCGACCCAGTATGCCTTGCTCAGCAGTCTCATGGGGGTTCCCAGAGTGCTGGCATCCGCGCCCACCGGCTTTCTGGCCGAACAAATCGGATGGTTCGGCTTTTTTGTGTTCTGCACCCTGGCCGCCGTCCCGGGAATGCTGCTGCTTTTGAAATTCGCGCCGTTAAAGCGTTTGTCCATGTAATGCTTCGCAATCGGCGTTTGACCGGCCGGGAGCGGCTTTTTTTCCGTATGCCGGGCAATGCGGTCCAAACCCTTGCATACTGTTTTTTCAAAACATAGGAACCCGGGGAAAAGAATACGCATGATCGCAAACCACGTCATTGCAAAGCGCATCAACGCACTGCAGGCCAAGCGGCAGCGCCTGGCCGCGCTGCCGCCCGAAAAAGCCACGGCGGCCATTCTGGACGATGAGCGCGCCCTCGAACTCGTTCATTCCTTTGCGGAAGAAGATCTGCATCTGTTGCTGCATGACATCGGACCGGAAGATGCCCTGCCGCTCCTGGCGCTGGCTTCCAACAAACAATGGGAATACCTTGTCGACATCGATACCTGGAACCGGGACCGCATGGACAATCCAGCGGTGTTGCGCTGGTTCGACCGCATGCTGGCCGCCGATTCCCGACGCCTGATCCGTTTGTGCCTCCATGACTGGATGGATTTATTCGAATTGTTTGTGCGCCGCAATGTCACCGTCCGGATCTGCGATGCAGACCGGAGTCCTTCGGACTTGGAGGACGATGCTTTCACCTTTGACAATGTTTTCTATTTCAACGTCCCCGATATTCTTCCGGCATCGGACCTTGGAATGACGGCCGACGATGCGGCGCAGTACAACAGGGAACGCAAAGAATTTTTTCTGAAACTGTTCAAGCGGCTCGCCGAAGCGGATTACCAGCGGTTTCAGAATCTTATCATGGAAGCGGCGGCCCTGATACCGGCGGAAGCCGAAGAAACGCTGTACCGCCTGCGAAACATCCGGCTGGCGGAAAAAGGCTTTGTACCCTTCGCGGAAGCGGTGGGCATCTACCAGCCCATGACGCCGGATGCGCTGCGGGACCGGCGGCGGAAAACCGTATCCGGCGGTGCCGCTGGTCTGCAGCCGCCGCTGTCGCCCGGACGGCTTATTGATCCGGACAGCCCCTTTTCGATTGCGCTGCAGCACATTGACTCCCCGGATACGCTGCGGCAGCTGCAGGTGGAATTTGCAGCGCTGTGTAATCAGTTAATCGTCGCCGATCAAAAAACCGTCAAGACGCAGGAAAATCTTGCAGAAGTGGTCAGAAAAACCGGCGGCTACATCAGTATCGGCCTGGTGCAATCTTTTGGGCGTTATGAAAAAAACGCAGCGGCCCTGCGCCGGACCCTGACTGCGGCGCCGCTGGTCGATTTTTTCCGTGTCGGCGTTTATGCTGTTCTCCAGCTCAAGCAGCGTGCGAAAAAGTGGTTCACTGACAGCTGGTTCCGGCAAAAGGAATTGCCGTTGACCTTCTGGGGCGATGCGTGGATGGGGGTTCTGGGCGGGCTGCTGCTGAAGAGGCCGCTTTATTTCGACAACTACCGCACCGGCGTCATCTACCGCGAATTTCTTTCTGCCGCGGATGTGGATGAAACCAGCACAACGCTCGATGAAATGATGGCCGTTGACCGGCTTCTGACAACACTGGACATCGCTCCCGCTATTCCTGGAACATACAACCTGCTCACCTGCCACAGCCTTCTGCTGACGGCATGGGCCCGGCACTGCACAGAAAGCCGGGAGGGAACCACCGTTCAACCGCTGCCACTGAAAAAATTCCGTCCATTTTATGAATCGCTCTGGGAGAGCGGTCCGCCGCCCCGGCGCATCACGGCCGCCGCTAAGACATCTTTTTTAAAGTGGATTTCAACCCGTAGCGGGCTTGCGCCGTCGACGCTGACGGACAGGCTCGGGGGGGTTTTCGAAAAACTGTTCGCGGCCGTCGAAAATGAATATGGATCGGTGGCTCCCGGCGATCTCGACCCCCGTTTCATCATCCTTTTTCTGGTGCAGAAATAAATGCCTTGAGCGCTTTTTCCTGTTCATCATCCAACAAAGATTCCGGGCACTGTGCCAGCACTTCCCGGCAGCGGTGATTGGCGCGCCGCAGCACGTCCCAGCCGGCATCCGGATCTTCGGCCACCACAAAAGGATCCCAGTCCGCCACCGTCGGCACCCACAAAGTGCGGAATTTTTCCAGCGTGCTGGCGTGTTCGAGATAAGAGCCGGTCCGGCCGATCTCATTAATGACGCTGACATTCTTGAAATAGTCCTCATCGGATATATCAACGCCCTGCAAAATGCGCTGCATGCGGCTCAGCATTTCTTCGTCAATGATGAATTTTTCATAGGAAACCGTTTTGATGCCGTCCAGGGTGCCGAAGCATTCGTTGATGAGATGCGTGCCGCTGAGCAGCATTGTAAAATAATTCTGCATGGTTTCATAACCGGCCTGACAGTCGACCTTTTTGGAATCCGTCAATCCGGCCATGGTGCGGGTGGGAAAACCATACAGATCAATGGCCAGTTGAAGCCCGATCATGTTGATCAGGCCCGACTCCGGCGAACTGGTGATATAGCTGGCCGATTTCATGTTGGGAACGCTGGAGGCGGGACCGTAAATAAAGGGAGTGCCCGGATTGATCAACTGAATCAGCACCATGCCGGCCAGTACTTCCGCATTTTGTTGAATAACCGTGCCCACCAGACTGATGGGCGCCGTGATGCCGGCCATGGCGGCGGAAAGCACCAGAATCGGCTGACGCCTTTGGGCGTAGGCAATCAGGCTGTCACAGGACTCGGGGGCGTAGCGCAATGGGCTCAGCGAACAGATCGAAATGCCGATGGCGGGGTGGGTGTCCAGATAGTGCGGCCGCCCCATAACGCACTCGGTCATGTCCAGCATTTCATCGACGCGCCGGCGGTCGTCGGTCCAGCCCATGAGGGGCTTGTCGGTATTGCGCAGCAGATGATACATCATCTGCAGGTGGCGTCCCTTGATGGGAATGTCCGACGGATCCACGGGAATTTGTCCGATGATGCTGGCGACGCCGCTTTTCTGGCCCAGGCGGTACAGATTGACAAGATCCGCCAAGGTTCCGTTGCGGCGCCCCTTTTCCACATCCTGAATAAATACCGGGCCGTGATCCAGCAGCACATGCGTGCGGCGCTGTTCACCGCCGACCATGAGACTGTTTTGCGGATTACGGGCATGCCATTTAAAAACCCGCGGCACAGAATGCATGGCCTGATCAAACAGCTTGCGCGAAATGTGCACGACCTCCCCGTCCACGCGGGCGCCGTGTTTCTTGAACACATTGCGCGCCGTTTCCGAATGAAAGGCAATGCCGGTTTGATCCATAATTTCAAGACTGGACTCGTGAATGCGGTCAAGATCGCCGCTGTCGACGATTTTCAATTTCATTTTCAATGCCATGGGATCGCCGCTCCTCCGTTGGGGTTGTCGCCATTATGTTGATGATGCGCTATGAACGGGGTTTTTCTGATATATCAGCCATGGCCCGGCTGTCAATACAAAATGCGGCGTAAAACCTTGCATGCAGGCCTTCTTTTCTGCTATTGAAAAAGGTACTGGGTCCAAGGGCAAGGCAATTTTGAATTATGAAATTTTTTTTCAGCACCACAGACAGCATGCCATCTTTCCACGCCAAACATACCTTCCGCCGCAGCGGTTTTATCGTCGGTACACTGCTTTGTCTGAGCGCTGTTTTTCTCTGGTCAAAACCGGTTCTGCCGGCCGGATTTTCGCGGGCCGAACGCGCGGTGTTTCAGAACGCGATCATTGACTACCGTTCACGGCTGCACCCACGCTACCGGAAAATCGTCCGTAAAAACACCCGCTACATCATCGTTCACACTTCGGAAGGAGGCAAGGCCGGAACGCTGCAAACCGTCACCCGTGGCAAACGCCTGCACAATGGACGGCGCACCTACGGCGGCCACGCCCATTACGTCATCGACCGCTCGGGCGGAACCTATCGCACCCTGGACAAACGCTACCGTGCCGACCACGCCGGCAAAAGCATGTGGAACGGCCAAACCGACATCAGCAGCATGTCCATCGGGATCGAGCTGGTGGGTTATCACTATGCCCCTATCACCGCGCGCCAGTACCGGTCGGTGGGCCTTCTGATCGCGATCCTCAAAGATGTCTACCACCTGAAGGACCGGGACGTTCTGACCCACAGCCAAATCGCCTACGGCGAACCCAACCGCTGGATCCGCGCCGATCACCGCGGCCGCAAACGATGCGCTAAAAATTTCCAGCGTGAAAAAGCCGGTCTCGGACCCACGTGGCGCCATGACCCGGATGTCAGAGCCGGTCGTCTGACGGCGGACCCGCATCTGGCTCTCATTTTCTACAGCGGCGATAAAAAGGATGATCCCGACCGGTTGAACAATATGATTTCCAAAAACAACAGTGCCTGGGCCATTGCCGGTGAAGACTACAACAGCCGGAGCACCGTTTACCGCTTCCCCGACGGACAGCTGTTGACCGGACATGAAATCGACCGCCGCGGGGCCTGGTCGCGCATTCCCCCCAAAACCGTGGTCCTGCTCAATCAGCAGGGCATCAAGGCGCTTGCCGAACAAACCGGTCCGGTCAAAACCATTACCAACGGGCTGTCGGCCTGGTCCTTTGCGGGGCCGGCCTATAACGACGCGACCACCTTTTATTTTCTACCCCGGGGTATCGTTAAAAACGGCAGGATTATCTCGGACTGGGATGATCTTCCCCATATGACGCGCCTGATTGTGGGCTACCGCGGGCCCTACCCGATCACACCCAAACAGTACCCGTATCAAATTGCGGGTCAGGATTACAAAAGCAGCCAAGCGCTTTACTACTATCCATCCCGAAAAATCGTCGCCGGCAGCGACATTCGCAATTTTGACAAACTGCCGGCCGGAACCCTGCTGTTTATTCCGGACCGTTGACGGAAGGAAACAGGGAACGATCCGTGTGCGGGATGAATTTGGCGGCGCTGAAACGGTTCATGAAATCCTGGTTCACATTCAATTCCACGTAGGTGATGCGCTGGGTGATGCGATCGATTTCCTCCAGGGATTCCCTTTGCGACAGCAGCCGCGACGCGCCTTCAAGGGAGCTGTTGCCCAGGGAGACATAGGCATTCAGGGACAGATCCGGCAGCATGCCGATGGTGATGGCCGACCGGGGGTCGATAAACGCGCCGAAGGTCCCCGCCACATAGAAACGGGTGAGATCGCGCGGGCGCAGGCCGACGATTTCGGTGATGGTTTCCAAAATGGTGTACATGGCGGCTTTTGAACGGATCAGGCTGTCCAGGTCCGGCTGCGCAATCACAAGCGGCTTTCCATCGGCGGTCTGATCGGCCGCCACAATCTCCAGGGCGGCGCTGCCGCCGTCTTCACGCAACCGCGGCCCACAGTTCGATGGCACCAGCCGGCCGCGGATGTCGATCATTTTATTCAGGAACAAATGCGCGGCCAAATCAATCAGACCGGATCCGCAAATGCCGCGGGGCGGCTGATCTCCGATGACGTGGATTCGGAATCCGCCAGAGGCGGGATCGATGGCCACGCGGTCGATCACACCGGATTCCGCCATCATGCCCATTCGGGTGACCCCCTGTTCCAGCGCCGGTCCGGCGGCACCGGCGCAGGCCACCATCCACTCCTGATTGCCCACCACCACTTCGGCATTGGTGCCGACATCCACCAGAAGGGCCGTTTCCGGTGCCCGGCCCATGCCCGCATGCAGAATCCCGGCGACCACGTCGCCACCCACATAACTGCCGCTGTTGGGAAAAATGTAGACCCGTGCCCCGGCATTGGCCTCAAGGTCCAGATCCGAGGCCCTGAATAGGCCCGGCCGGTTGAAAACGGGAATGTACGGCTCCCGGATCATCCATCGCGGCGCTACACCGGCGAACAAATGACTCATGGTCGTGTTTCCCGCCAGCGACACCAGGCAGACATCCGCCGGCCGGCGGCCACTGCGGCGGCAAAGATCGCGGATGTGCCTATTGACGGCGGTCACGAGGCTGTGGCGCAGCTGTTCCAGGCCATGGCCTGTTTTTTCCGCGTAATGGATCCGCGACAATATGTCGGACCCGACCGACCGCTGGGGGTTGTCAAAGGATGCTTCATTCAGTACGCGGCCGGACAGGAGGTCGACAAGCCGTGCCACGACCCGTGTAGTCCCCAGGTCAACGGCCAGACCGGCAAATCGAACGGAATCCGTGGCGGCGGAAACATCGATCAGGATCCAGCGGGATCCGTCTCTGAAGAGGGCGCAGCGCACCGCAAAGGCACACGTCCGCAGCTGAAACGGCAGCCGCCGCAACAGCGCGAGGTCAATGCGCACCCGATCGGTGTTGAGGCGTTTTTTTAAGGCATCCGACAAACGGTCGGCGTCCGAGGTGTTGTCGTCCAGGCTCGGCGGCCGCAGATGGACGGTTTCCACCCATCCGGAGGCCGGCGCCGATGATGTGTCAGACGCAAGCGGCGTCATCGCCGGTCACACATCGAAGCTCATGTCGCTGCCGACGGCCAGACATTCGAAATCAAACCCCTCTCTCATAATCCGGTGGCGGCAGATGTCAACGATGCGGTCCATGTCCGCATCGGTCCGGTCCTGATTCAGATGAAACAACCCCAGCTTTTTGACACCGGCTTTAAAGGCGAGTTCAAGAACATCGGCATAACTGGAGTGACCCCACTCGAGATAGGTCTGATACTCCTGCGGCGTAAATTCGGCGTCATGAATGAGAAAGTCGACACCGGCGGAAAAGGCGGCGTAATCATCGAGCGTCAGCCCTCTGGGATGCACGTATCCCAGTTCATTGTCCGTTAAAAACACGAAGGATTTGCCGTCTTCAGTGAATTTATAGCCCCGGCCGCCGTTGGGGTGGCTCAGATGGATGGGAACCACCGCAACGGAGCCAATGGTAAACGTGCCCGGGCACCCCTTTTCATAGGTGAACACCGCGTTGAGATCCGCATATTTGACCGGGAAGTTCGGCGGGGTTAAAATCCGCGTGATCATTTTTTCGGCGTACGCCCCTGAATAAGGGCAGCGAATCGTTTTGATGCGGGTTTTTTCCTGAAACAGGGGCTTGAAAAAGGGCAGCCCCATGAGATGGTCCCAGTGGGCGTGGGTAAAAAGGAAATTGATGCCGTCATGGCCTTCGGCCACCAGTTTGTTGCCCAGCCGCCGAATGCCGGTTCCCGCATCGACGACGATGAGGTCACCGCTTTGGGCCCGTATTTCGAGACAAGTGGTATCCCCGCCGTACTTGTTGTATTCCTTTCCCGAAACCGGTATGGAGCCTCTGGACCCCCAGCACGTTATTCGCATTGGTTCCCTTTCAAAAAACCGGGCAAGGGCTGTTCATACCACAAAACGGGTCGCCGGGTCCACGGTTTTTCAGCCCTGCATCAAGCCGGAGGCGCCGCCCTCACCGGCGGCAGGAGGCTCGGGTTGAAGAACGCTCGAACGTTCTACGGCAGCTGGTCCAGATGCCATTCCATGGGGTCGAGCAGCTTGTAGCCCATTTTTTCCAGTTTTTTCTTTACACGGCGTACATCCTGCGTCAACAGATACGGGAACACCGCCCGCTTGTCCGGCTCCCAGTATCGGGCGACCAGCACACTGCCGAAGGAAACGTTTTCCTCTGTGATGGCATCCACAATTTTCTTCAGCTGCCCCACCTTTTCTTCCACGACAATGCCCAGGAGGCTTCCCGGTTCACCGATGCCCAGCACGTTGGTAAAGGCGCGCAGCAAATCCCGCACGGAAAGAATGCCTTTGACTTTTCGGTCTTCATCCACCACCGGAAAAGCACCGACCCTTTTCTCTTGAATGAGCAGCAATGCATCCTGGATCGTATCCACCGGTGAGATGGTGAACGGATCCCGCGTCATGACTTCGCCCACCCGGATGCTGCGGCCATCCTCTCCGACCGGCATGTTTCGGGGGTCCTTGAGCAGGCGCAGCGGAAGAGCACTGCGAATGTCGCGATCCGTTATGATACCGATCAATCGTTCTTCGTCATCCACGACCGGCAAATGACGAATTCGATGGTGCGCCATCTTTTCCTGCGCCTTGAAAAGATCGACGTCTTCTCCGATGGTGATCACCTTTTGCGTCATGGATCTACTGACAAACATTTGGTCTCTCCTTGATTCTCCGTCTAACGTTCTGTTTTCAGGCCCAACAGCACGGAAACGTGGTTTTCGGCCAGTTCCGGCAACCGTTCGAGGCAGTAGCCGCCCTCCAGGATGGACAGCAGCCGGCCCTTGCACAATCGCTCCGCAAGGGTGAAAACGGTCTGCGCCATCCAGGTGAACATGCGGGTGGACAATTTAATATCCGACATTTCATCTTCCCTGTGCCCATCAAATCCGGTGGAAACGAGGATGGCTTCGGGCATGAATTTTTCAAAGGCCGGTATCAAATCTCTTTCAAAATAATTGCGGTATTCGACATCCCCCTGACTCGGCAGGACGGGGGTGTTGAGGGTAAAGCCCCGGCCGGTCCCGCTGCCTTTCTCGAATTCGCGGCCGGTTCCGGGATAGGCGAAAGAGGGGTGCTGATGAATCGAATAGTAGAACACCGACGCATCGGCTTCGAATATGTGCTGCGTCCCATTTCCGTGGTGCACATCGAAATCGACAATGCCGATGCGTTTGAGATGCCATTTTTTCTGAAGATATCGGGCCGCAATGGCAATGTTGTTGAAATAGCAGAAGCCCATGGCGGCGTTCACCTCCGCATGGTGGCCGGGCGGACGCACCGCACAGAACGCATTGTCGATACCGCCTTTCATAAGCAGATCCACCGTCTTCAAAATGCCGCCAACCGCCAGCAGCGCCGTTTCAAAGGTCTCGGTGCACATTCTGCAGTCAGGGGTGTCAAGAGTTTGCTGACCGGCATAGCAAACCTCTTCAAAACGCCGAATGTAGGCGACGTCGTGGATTTCCTCCACCCACTTCATGTCCGCGCGTTCGGCATCGATCAGGTGCAGCAGGTTGAGAAGTCCTGCTTTGCTGATGCCGCGATAGATCGCCTGAAGCCGCTCCGGAATCTCCGGGTGGAATGGGCCGGTGTCGTGCAACAAAAAACGCTGATCAAACAAAAAACCTGTTTTTTTCATCATATCATCGGCCGTTGCCTTTGTGTTATTGAACAATGCTGTCGAAAATGTCGTACGCGGCTTTCAGCGCCGGGTTGTCTTGCGGCAACGCCGTTGTCGGCCGCCCGTTAAGATCGTATTCAAAAACCGAGCGGTCCCGCGGTATGGCGCCCACCAGCGCGAGATTTTCGTTCTCAATGGCCGAGCGCAGCGCCGCCACGCTTTCCGGCTCGGCCTGATTCAGGACCAGACAGCTGCGACCGACCCCGATATTCAGGTTGCGGCTCAGTGCATCGATGCGGGATGCGGCCTGAAGCCCCCTTCGCGAAGCGTCGGACACAATCAGCAGCACGTCCACGTTGCTGGTCGTCAGCCGGCTGATATGTTCCATGCCGGCCTCGTTGTCAATGACGATGTAGGGGTAATTACCGGTCAGCCGCTCCAAAAAGGCGGTTAACAGAGAATTGGCGGCACAGTAACAGCCCGCGCCTTCGGGCTGCCCCATCACGATCAAATCAAACCCATCCTCTTCAACAACCGCCTCTTCAAGCTTCATGGAGATAAAGATGTCCTTGGTCATCCCCGGCGGCACTTTGCCTTTTTTCATTTCTTCCCGGGCGTTGCCGAGGGTTTGGTTAACCTTCAGACCCAGCACTTCATTCAAATTGGCATTGCTGTCCGCATCGACCGCCAGAACAGGCTTCTTGCCGCGGCTGACCAGATATTTGACGAGCATTCCGGCAACGGTTGTTTTTCCGGTGCCGCCCTTGCCCGCCAGTGCAATTGAAAAAGCCATTACGTTTCGTCCTTTCCTTCCTGCCGCACTATAAATTTTTACTTTATGGCAGCATTCAACTTCCGTCAAGAGCATTTTCCGATCGGGAAAGCCATCCACGTTTTTTCCCCCCGCCGCCGGCGTTGGAAGCGTCCGCAATGTGGTTGCATTGCCGGTTTGGCTGTGATAACGCTGAAACGTGAATATCATACGGCGGCCGTCCGGCATCCGGCCGTCTGTTTGAAAACCCCGGGAGGACACGAGGCATGGAGTTCGAGCTGAACAAAACACAAAAGGAAATACAGAAGGCCGTTCAAGATTTCGTCAAAGGTGAATTTGACAAAGATCTGGCCCTCGAATGGGACAATCATCATCAATTTCCGGAAAAAATATGGCGCAAGGCCGGTAATCTGGGTTTTATCGGCGTCCACTTTCCTGAAGTCTATTCCGGTCAGGGGCTGGGTTGCTTCGAGGACATTCTCGTGATCGAGGCGTTCTGCCGAGGCGACTCCTCCATCGGCAGCGCCGTGGCTCTGTCCAGTTTCGCCTCCGAACTGATACTCCATTACGGAAACGAAGACATGAAAACCAGGCTGCTGCCGCCGGTTGCGGAAGGGCGGATGCTGTCGGCCGGCGCCTTTACCGAGCCCAACCACGGCTCCGATATCACGCGCCTGGACACCACCGCGTTCAAAGACGGGGACGCGTGGGTGGTCAACGGTGTGAAAACATTTATCACCAACGGTGGAATGGCCGGTTTCTATTCCGTCATGTGTCAGTCGGACCCCGAGGCCTCCCCCTCCTATCGCGGCATCAGCCTGATTCTGGTGGAAGCGGACCGTGAAGGTGTTTCCACGGTGGATGTGGGGCATAAAATGGGCATCAACATGATGGCCACCGCCGAAGTGACCTTCAAGGACGTACGGGTGCCGTTGACAAACCTCATCGGCCGGGAGAACAAAGGCTTTTATCACGTGCTGGAATTTTTCGATGAAAGCCGGATACAGGTGGCGGCCCAAGCGCTCGGCATTGCCCAGGGTGCCTTTGACCGGGCGCTTGATTACGTCAAGCAGCGGGAGCAGTTCGGTAAAAAGATCGCCCAGTTTCAGGTGACCCAGCACAAATTGGCGGACATGGCGACCAAACTGGAGACGAGCCGTTTGCTCACCTATAAGGCGGCCTGGAACTTTGACCAAGGGCGCATCGATCCCAAATTGACCTCCATGGCCAAAATGGCTGCGGGCCGGACGGCCGTGGAAGTGGCGGACGAAGCCATCCAGCTGCTCGGCGGCTACGGCTACATGAAGGAATACGAAGTAGAGCGCTTTTATCGGGACGCCAAAATCACGGAAATATGGGAAGGTACGCGTGAAATCCAGAAAAACACCATCGCGGGCCAGCTCATCGGGAAACTCAAATAAAAATAAAATATGCGATCACCCGCCTGGGTGTTGTCATAAAGAGGCGGACGGCACAGCGGCGGGTGATCGCATATTTTATGATATTTAAAAAATCGGCATCGACCGAATATGGGACGGAAGGCTGGAAAAGGGGGACAAACCATGCTGGATCTGATAAAAAACAGTTTATTGACAGGCATCGGGCTGGCATTGAAAACGTGGGATGAAGTCGAGGCGATAGCCAAGGAAATCGAAAAAAAAACACAGATGCCCCGCGACGAAGCCAAAAAATTCATCGCCGATATCCGCAAAAATTACGAAGAGGCCCAGGACGAACTGGAAAAAAGAGTTGAAAAAAGCGTGCACGGCTTTTTGAAAAAAACGGACATCGTGACCGGCGAAGAATTAAAAGGGCTCAAAAAGGAAATCCGGGAGCTCAAGAAAATGATCAGCGCTGAAAAGACACCGCCCTCACAAGAGTAGACCCGGCGCCGGTTTTCTTCCGCCGCCGCGGGAGCATGACAGCCCATGCTGAGCATACGCAAAATCGGTGTTTTCGGCCGCACCTACCGTCACCTGAACCGATATCGGCAGATTCTGACCATCCTTTTCCGTTATGGCTTCGGGGACCTGGTGGAAACGCTCAACATCGATCAGTACATCGAAATCGGGCTGCAGGTCATATCAAAAAAGCCGCGCCGACGCCTGGAAAAAATTTCACGGGCGCGCCGGGTTCGCATGATTTTCGAAGAGCTGGGATCCACCTTCATCAAGCTGGGCCAGGTCCTGTCGGCCCGCCCCGACCTCATTGCCCCGGATTTTATCAAAGAGCTTTCCCAGCTTCAGGATGATGTCCCGCCCTTTGGTTTTGCAGCCGCCAGAGAAATCATCGAATCGGAGCTCAAAAAACCGCTGACATCCCTGTTCGAATCCATCGAAGCCGTCCCCCTGGCTTCCGCATCCATCGCCCAGGTCCACAAGGCCCGCCTGCCGGACGGGGAAGTGGTGGCCGTCAAGGTTCAGCGGCCGGGCATCCGCAAAATGGTCGAAGTCGATATCGAAATCATGCTGCATCTGGCCACGCTGGCCGAGCGGCACGTGGCGGAGCTGTCGTTTCATCAGCCGGTGCGCATCGTGCAGGAATTCGCCAAGACACTGGAAAAGGAGCTGGATTTCACCATCGAGGCGGTCAGCATGGAGCGGGTCGCCCGCAACTTTCTGTCGGACGCGACATTATACGTTCCCAAGGTATATCAGGAGCTGACGACCGATCGGATCCTGGTGATCGAACACGTAGACGGCATCAAAATCACCAAAATCGAACAGCTGGATCAGAGCGGCTGCGACCGCAGAACCATCACCCGCCGCGGCGCCGATATTCTGCTGCGGCAGATATTCGACCATGGCTTTTTTCATGCCGACCCGCACCCGGGCAACATCTTCGTGCTGCCCCAAAATGTCATCTGTCTGCTGGATTTCGGCATGGTGGGAACGGTGGACCGCGGCACCCGCGAAGATTTCGTGGAGCTGGTGGACAGTGTCCTGAACCAGGACGAATCCCGTACCGTCAACGTGCTGCTGCGGCTCACATCCTGGGAAAAGGAGCCGGACCTGCGGGAATTAAAGAAAGACGTGTCGGCTTTCATCGGGCAGCATCTCTACAAAACCTTGAAGGAAATCGAGCTCGGCAAACTGCTGCACCAGCTGCTGGAAATATCCAGCGTGCACCAACTGCGCATCTACCCCGACATTTTTCTGATGATGAAAGCCATTGTCACGGTTGAAGGCGTGGCGCGGTATCTGGATCCGGATTTTGACATGCTGGAACAGGCGGCCCCCTTTATCAGACGGGTGAAACTGGCACGCTTCACCCCCAAACGCATTGAACGGGATCTGGCCGATATCGCCGGGCAGGCCCTGCGTTTTATCAAGGATTTCCCCGGCGATATCCTTGAAATCACACGTCTTATCAAGCAGCGCAACCTGTCCCTGCGCCACAATGTCGAAGGGCTGGACAAGATGCTCCACACCCACGACCAGATCAGCAACCGCATCGCTTTTGCCATCATCATCGGTGCGCTGATCATCGGGTCGGCCATGATCGTCATTTCCAACACGCCCCCTCTGTTTTACGGCATCTCCCTGATCGGCATCATCGGCTTCCTGGCCGCCGCCGTCATGGGCGTCTGGCTCCTGATCGCCATCATCAAGAAAGGGCGTCTGTAGGTAAAAATATCAAATTTTCATGCGTCCTCTTTAGAAGACAATCCTGACGGCTACCCAACAAATGTTGGTTCATGTGCTGCTGTCGGCCATCGGCATGAAAATTACGGTCCGCCGTTCGAGCGCGTCGACCAGGTTCCGGTCGATGCGTGGTAGATGTGAATGCTGTCGTCCGTGTGCACAAGGGCCGGCGTCGCCGCCATTTCAAGAGAGTCAAAGGAGTCGACAAAAAATTCGATTTCACTGAAACGGCCGGTCGCCGCCGAAAACCCGACGGCACGGTCCGGTTCGAAGTAGGCGTCATCTTCGTCAATGCAGACGCCGATGCCCGCCAGAGCGGTAATCATCAGAGCAAGGGACATTCCAAGCACAGCGATTCGAATCATCATTATTCCCTCCGTCAATTGGTTGAATTGATCAAGGCATGCGATTCCATTACAAGGTGTTGGTGTACATTCTTCACCAGATCAACGGAGGGTGAAAATAGGGCGGCCCTTGCATTTTTTCCCGGTGAGGCATGTATCTGTCCGGATTTCGGTGGCGTTGCCGTGCCGCCGGAAGCGCTGCATTGCTCACATCGCATCCGGAGGAGCCGGGGGCGGGACTTTTAATTTTTGCCGCAATGTTTTTCGATCGATGCCTAAAATATCGGCGGCCCTGGTCTTGTTGCCGGAAACACTGTCGAGCACATGGCGGATGTACTCGGCTTCCACCTGCGCCAGCGTACGCTGCAAACCGGCGGTATGGCCGAAGCAGTCGGAGCGCATGCCGGCCGGCAGATCCGGTGCATCGATGCCATCTGTGTCGACCATCGCCAACAGCCGCTGAACCAGATTTTCAAGCTCACGGATATTGCCCGGCCAGGAATACGCATTGAGCATTTTCAGGGCCCGATCCGAATAACAGGGGACGGTCCGTCCCATCTCTTCCGCATACTTGGCGCTGAAATGCCGAACCAGCAGCAGCACGTCCTCTCCGCGCTCCCGCAGCGGCGGCAGCTCAATATTGATCACGTTCAGGCGGTAAAAAAAATCCTCTCTGAATTTGCCGGCGGCAATCAGCCCCCGCAAATTTTTGTTGGTTCCCGCGATGATGCGCACATCGATTTTCTGCGGCTTGGCCGAGCCCACCATGCAGATTTCTTTTTCCTGGAGCACCCGCAGCAGTTTCACCTGCATGCCGGCACTGGTTTCGCCGACCTCGTCAAGAAATATCGACCCCTTGCTGCTCGTCTGAAAAAAGCCGGCGCGTGTCTCGGCGGCGCCTGTAAAAGCGCCTTTTGTGTGGCCGAACAGTTCGCTTTCCAGCAGATTTTCCGGGATCCCGCCGCAGTTTACCGGTACAAACGGATGGGCCGCGCGGTGACTGAGATAGTGAACCGCCCGCGCCGCCAGTTCCTTGCCGGTGCCGCTTTCACCGGTTATCAGCACATTGGCGTCCACCGCCGCGGCCTTTCGGATGGCGGCATAGACCGCCTGCATGCAAGCGGATCGGCCGATAAATCCGGAAGGTGTCGCCGCACAGGCAGCTGCCGGCTTTCTTGCGGATTGTTTTTTCAGTGCTGATTGCACCGCCTCCAGCAACTCCTTCTTGGTAAACGGTTTGGGAAGGTAGTCTTCGGCGCCCAAGCGCACCGCCTCCACCGCACTGCCGATGGACGGATAGCCCGTGATCATCAAAACCGCCGGCTCCCGGTAATGGGTTCGGATATGGCGAATCAGATCCAGGCCGCTGACGCTTGGCATCTTCAAATCGGTGATCACCAGATCGATGGCGGTTTGTTTCAGCAATCGAACGGCAACTTCGGCGTTTTCCGCCGTGATGACGCTGTAGCCGGCCGGCTGAAGGTGGCGCTTGATCAACTCCAAAGCATTCACGGAATCATCGACGGCCAGAATTTTCACGTTTTTGGAAGACGTTTCGTCAGAGCGCTGGGAAAGCATTTTAATCCATTACCGTTGCTTGGGACAACGTTCCGTTCTTCGGAGCGGGGTTCGCCGGCAGCCAGACCCTGAATTCCGTTCCTCCCCCGGGAAGATTGAAAACATCGATGCCGCCGTCGTGGGATTTGACAATGCCATGAACCACGGACAACCCGATGCCCGTGCCTTCATGCACTTCTTTGGTGGTGAAGAAAGGCAGAAAAATTTTATCCCGTATTTCATCGGGGATGCCGCCGCCCGTATCCTGGACGTAAATAGTGATCCGATCCGCCGAAGATTGTGTGCCAATGATAAGACGGCCGCCGTTTTCCATGGCCTGAAGCGCATTGACAAGAAGGTTCATGATGACCTGCCGGATTTGCGATTCGTCGGCGCTGATCGGGGGCAGTGCCGGGTCAAGCTGCGTCTGAATGCGGATGTCCTGCTGGCGGCAGCGTTCCTTGAGAAAGGCCGCCACCTCCCTTGCCAGGCGGTTGATGCACACCGTACGCTGACGAGGGGAAATCTGCCGCGCAAACAAAAGCAGCTTGCGCACCACCTCACGACCATGCAGGGCCGCGGATTCAATGCGCTCGACGTCCTTCAACGCATCGGGCGGCATGCCCGGAAACTCTTTCAGCAATTCGGAAAATCCCAGAATCCCGGTGAGCGGTTCGTTCAGTTCGTGGGCGACGCCGGCGGCCAGTTTACCGATCGTCGCCAGACGGTCCGCGTGGCGCAGCTGCTCCTGCAGGCGGCCGTGTTCGATTTCCGCCTGTTTGCGTTCAATAATCAGGGCAACTTCGCGGGCGACGGAATCCAGCAAATGCCGCTCTTCCTTCAGAAACGGCCCTTCATCCATCTCCGGTCGCGGCTCACGGTAAACGACTTCCACCATGCCCCGTTCCAATCCGCCGATAACAACGACGGCTGTCTGAGATTGGGCCGTTTCCACAAATCCGTCGGTCGCATAGCTGTTGCCGTCGAAAAGGATGCGGGCTTCCGTAATTTCCGGGTACAGATACGCCGGCGGCAGCAGCTCAGCGGTCTGCTGCAAAAAAGTATCCACGGATTGGCCGGAGCTGACCGCTAAATTGGCGATGCTGTACATGCAGGTCAACTCCTTTACCCGCTCCCGCAGTTCGAAGCGGGACAGGTTGTGGCTGACCGTCAACCCGATAATGGATGCCAGGCGGTTTAAAAGGTCTTTTGCCGTACGGTCCACGAACCGGGAACGGGCAAACGACATGACCAACACACCGTTTTCGGAACGGCCGGCCGGAATCCCCAAAAAAAGATAATGCACGGCCTGATTTTCGGAAGCCGCCGCCACCGAACGGTTGTCCGTCGCAAAACAATAAACCCGGCGTCCTTCATTTTTCTTGCCCTTTTCGGCCTGCGTATGCGTCTTGAAACACCGGCATACATCCAAAGGCACTGTTTCGAAAAAATCGCAGCAATCCGCGTCATCCACCCACACTTCTTTCCATCCCGACGTGCGCGTCGATCTTCCCCTGACCGTCTTGACATGCAGGAACTTATGATTTTCCCTGTAAATGATTTCAATCGTGCGGCAGCCGTAAAAGCGCTGCAATATGCGCGCGATGTCCTTGAACACGGCCAGGGTGATGCGGCCTTCACCCGATGATGCGAGAATGCGGTTGAAAAGACGGCGATAATCGGCATGGCTTTTTCTGACCAACCGTTTACCACTGCGCCGGCGGCCGGCTGACGTCGGATTGTAACTCAAGATGGATGATCGATCCTTTGCGCTTGAAAAGGACGCGCTTTACGCACCGGCCGGGCGGCGCCGGTGCGGGTACGAATGAACCGAAAGCGTTTTCAGGCCCTGCCGCGCATTCTGGCCGCCTGCGCCACGCGCTCCACCGCAATCATATAGGCGGCCTGCCGCATGAAAACGGCATTTTTTTCAGCCAGATCAGCTATGGCATGAAACGCCTTTGTCATGATCTTGTCCAAACGGGAGAGCACTTCGTCTTTTTCCCAGAAAAAATTCATATTGGCCTGTACCTGCTCGAAATAGGAACAGGTGACGCCGCCCGCGTTACAGAGAAAGTCGGGTATAACATAAATGCCGCGCTGCTTCAAGACAACGTCGGCATCCGGTGTGGTCGGCCCGTTGGCCCCTTCGGCGATCAGGACCACTGAGTCGGCGATCTGGTTGACATTCTCCGCATTGATCTGGTTTTCCAATGCACATGGCACCAGAATATCCACCTCCTGATGGATCCATTCATCTCCGGGCAGGATTTCATAACCGGCGTCCAGGGCGAGCCGCCGGTCGATGGCGCCGTAGCCGTCCGTGATGGAAGCCAGAAAATCGACATCCACACCATCCGGCTTCCGATAGGTGACGGCCGCATTCTCCTGCGCGTCCCAGCAGGAAAAAGAGACGGCCCTGCCCCCCTGCGCTGAAAACCACCGGGCCGCGTGCTGGGCCACGTTGCCGAAGCCTTGAAAGGATGCGGTCATGTCCTTCACATCCCGGTCAAGGCGTTTAAGCGCCTCCCGCAGGCAGAACATGACCCCCAGACCCGTTGCCTCCAGCCGGCCGAGGGATCCGCCCATACCGATGGGCTTGCCGGTGATGAAGCCGGGATAATGCCCCCCGGCCAGGGTTTCGTATTCATCCAGCATCCAGAGCATGTGCTGACCATTGGTCATCACATCCGGCGCCGGCACATCGCACACGGGGCCGACATTTTTGAAAACCTGGCGCACCCACCCGCGGCACAGCTGCTCCTGCTCGCGGGGCGACATCCGGCGGGGATCGCAGATCACCCCCCCTTTTCCGCCGCCCAGCGGAATGTCCACCAGGGCGCACTTCCAGGTCATCCAGACCGCCAGAGCGCGCACGGTGTCGGCCGTTTCCTGAGGGTGAAAACGGATTCCCCCCTTGGCCGGGCCGCGCAGGTCATTGTGCTGAATCCGAAACCCTCTGAAAATCTGCGTCGAACCATTGTCCATATGCACTGGAATGGTAAAATGAAATTCACGCATCGGCCAGCGCAGCAGATCCCGCACGCTGTTTTCCAGACCGAGGATCTCCGCGACCTCGTCGAACTGGCTCTGCGCCATGGCAAAAGGGTTGAATCGCGTTAACATGATATTTTTCTCCGTTTGAACCGTTCGCCCGCCGAACGGGCATCCATCGCCCGGGCTTCCTTTGAAACCCGAGTCATTTTCATTGACAGGCCATGCGTTACCTGCCTAACATTACTTGTATTCTTCGCAGTGCCATACCCCACCGGGATGTTTCGGCAGTCGGCAATGCGGCAGGTTCTCGCAGTTGATGCACAGTCCCAGCGGCGGGTCTTCATGCGCACCGGATGATTCGCTGTCAGGGCCTTGACGGTCTGTAATCAAAGCCAGATTGGGAACGGAGACAGGCGTGCACTCATGCAGCTCACATTCGATGATCGGAGTGGTCGCTCTCAGGGCGTAAACACAATCCTCAAGATTTTTGCAGTTGGCGCAGAGGCTGGCGGCGAGCACTTTGTTCCGCAGTCGCTCCTCTTCGCGGGTTTGATTGGTTTCTGGTGCAACGGTTGCATTTGGGGCGGCATTCAGATAATTTTTCATTTAACGCTCCTTTTTTAAAAATGGTTTGCCTGCGGTGCTGTTCCGGATGCTGAACACATGGTCTGCAAATCAGAGAGCACATTCCGTACCAATGCCCCGAAAATGCAGTCACAACCCGCTCTTAATTTTATATCTTATTGATTTTTATGTTTAAATTTTGAAAACAGCTTACCGGCCGTTCCGGATAGACGCTGATCCGCACCTTTCGCAAACAAGCCAAAGCGGGGCGGATTGCATCGCCGGGGAAAAATTACCCGCCGCAGCGGATGACAACGACTTAAAGAAAATCCCCTCCCCTGTTTGCGCGCAAGCCCCGCCCGGAAAAAACAACAATCCCACAGTGCCGCAATCCTGGTATGATCCTTGCTTGGTAAAGCGTTCATCCATTGTCCGGCGGACCGTCGTCGATAGAAGCAAAAGACCGCTTCATGTTGCGCCGCACGCCGCCGGATACGACCATTTTTATAAGGAGCGCTGCTGCATGCTGGACATCGATTCCATTCAACATCGTTTTGACACATTTCACTCTTTAATGGCCAAACGCATCCGCGAAGTGTTGCTCGTCTCCAGCATTTATGATGCCTATACGCTGGAGGAGGACGGCACCCTTGAAGAACACATCTGGCAGCAGTATTCGGATCGCGGACTCTCCACCGCCCCCCGCATCCGCAAAGTGTCGGACGCAAAACGGGCCTTATCGGTCATCAATTCGGAAAACATCAATCTGGTCCTCTTTCTGGTTCAGGAAGAAACCGACCTGGCGTTTGATCTGACCGCAAAAATCAAGCGCATCCGGCCTGATTTGCCGCTTGCGGTGCTGGCAACGGATCCCGCATCGCTGCAGCGGCTGCAGGAACAATTCAAAAACGCGGGGGTGGACCGCATTTTTTTGTGGCAGAACGACCCGACGCTGCTGGTCGCCATTTTCAAATATTTCGAGGATGCCGCCAACGTGGATCATGACACCCGTGCCGGAGCGGTCAGAGTGATTCTCTTGGTGGAAGACTCCATCGTGCACTATTCCATCATGCTGCCGGCGGTTTACACCGCCATCATGGCTTTGACCAATCGCATTATCGATGAGGGGTTGAACCACCATCATCGCCAGCTGCGCATGCGTTCGCGCGCCAAAATTGTTCTGGCCGACAATTACGAGGACGCGCTCGACCTCTTCAAGCGCTATCAGAATTTTATGCTGGGTGTCATCACGGATGTGCGCTTCACCAAAAGCGGCTGCATGGACGACGAGGCGGGATTCAGCCTTGTGGATCTGCTGCGCCGGCAAAAGCGGGGGCTGCCGATTTGCATCCAGTCCGCGGAACCGCAGAACACCCGGGGCCGCGCTCTGGATTTCGGCGCGCACTTCATTGACAAGAATTCCAAGCGCCTGGTATTCGAGCTGCAGCGTTTTTTACGGGAATATATGGGCTTCGGCGATTTCATTTTCCGATCCGCCAACGGGGGTGAAATCGCCCGTGCCGCCGATATGCGCGATCTTCTGGATTGTTTGCGCAAGGTGCCCATCGAATCCATTCTCCTGCATGCACAGCAGCAGCATTTTTCCCATTGGATGATGGCGCGCACCGAAATAAAAATCGCCGAACAGTTCTATCCCAAACAGGTGGAAGACTTCGACACCCCCGAAGACATTCGTCGATTTTTGATTCAGGTCATCGAAACAGCCATGTTCGAAAAACAAAGCGACATTATCACCCGCTTTGGTCCCGACCGCAGTCCTTATGAGGTGCAATTCATGCGGCGCGGCAGCGGGACCCTCGGCGGCAAGGCCAGAGGACTCGGCTTTTTGCGCTACCTGCTTTCGCGCTTGGAAATCCCCAATCGGTTTCCCCATATCCACATACAGTTTCCGCCGACGCTTGTCATCTGCTCGGATGCGTTCAGTGATTTCTTATCCGCCAACCAGTTGTGGGACGATGCCCTGCAGGGGACGCTGCCGTTCGATGATCTGCAACAGAATTTTTTGGGCGGGAAGGTGAGCCCCGAACTTGAGCGCGATATCACATCTTTTCTAACAGCGGTGAAAGAGCCTCTGGCGGTGCGGTCGTCGAGTATTCTCGAGGACTCCCATCACCTTCCTCTGGCAGGGCTTTACAAAACCTATATGCTGCCGAACACCGAAACCGCGATCGAGGACCGGGTCGCCTCTTTGCTTGCCGCCGTCCGCCTGGTTTGGGCTTCCACTTACGGCGACAATCCGCGGGCCTACTTTCAACATTCGAACTACCGTCTGGAAGATGAACGCATGGCGGTGGTCGTTCAAACGATGGCCGGCGGCCGGCGGGGCGGCTATTATTACCCCACCTTTTCAGGGGTGGCGCAGTCGCACAACTTTTACCCGGTTGCATACATGAAACCCGAAGAAGGAGTGGCACAGCTGGCACTCGGTCTGGGAAAAACCGTCGTTGAAGGCGGCGCCGTCGTCCGCTTCTGCCCACGGTATCCGGCGCTGCTGCCGCAGTTTGCCGACATGCGTTCCTGGCTTTATTTCACGCAAAAAAAATTTTATGCGCTCAGCTTGAAGCCCGTCGCGGGCAAACGCGATCCCGTCAACATGGAACGTCTGGAACTGTTGCCGCTCGAAACGGCGGAACAGCAAAATGTGCTGCAGCGTGTGGCATCCGTCTACCAGGCCGACAGCGGTCTGCTGGCAGACAGTTTTATGTACGAAGGCCCCCGGATTGTCACATTCCATAAAATTTTACGGGATGCCAAATGCAATTTGAGCGGCCTGATATCCGAAATGCTGGCGGTGTGCGAGCGGGCGATGCGCACACCGGTTGAAATGGAATTCGCCTGTGAAATGCCGGATGAGCATCAAATGATTTTTTATCCCCTGCAGCTTCGCCCCATGACGGCCAAACGCCACTGGAAAAAAGTCGATATCACGGATGCGCACCGGCGGCGCGCCATCTGTTACACCCATATCGCCCATGGAAACGGTTTCTTCACAGGCATACGGGATGTGGTGTGTGTGAAATCCAATGTGTTTGATGTCAGCAAGACAGGCGAAATCGCGCGCGAAATCGGCATGCTGAACAAACAACTGACGGCGGAAGGGCGTCATTTTGTACTGATCGGCTTCGGGCGATGGGGGTCCATGGATCCCATGATGGGAATCGGCGTCAGATGGGGTCAAATTTCAAGCGTGCGCGTGCTGGTGGAAGTCGGCTTAAAGGGATTTAATGTAGATCCGGCGCAAGGCACGCATTTTTTTCAAAACGTCACTTCACTGAACATCGGATGTCTGTCAATCCCTTTCAACAGCGATGCATTCATCGACTGGCAGCGTTTAAAGAGCGGTGAAGTCGTCCAGGAGACCGTTTTTCTCCGGCACCTCCGCTGGCGGCAGCCGCTGGAAATCCGCATTGACGGCCACAGCGGCCAGGCCGTCATTCTGTCCCGGGATGGATGACGGCCGCCGTCGGCTGCGAAGCACCCGGATTTATCATTCATAATTGCTTTGCCCTCGGCCCCTTGAACCCTCAAAGCAGGGTATACTCCGGCCCATCCCCCCCTTCGGGGCAGGTCCAGGTGATGTTTTCAAACGGGTCCTTGATCTCGCACGTCTTGCAGTGCAGGCAGTTCGAGGGATTGAGTTTGATGGGCGGCCCGCCGTCTTCTTTTGCGGCCAGTTCGTACACGCCGCCGGGGCAGAAGCGCACACAGGGCGCCTGAAAAACCGGGATACACCGGCGGACGCAAACGTCCGGGTCGTGAATGATCAAATGGGAGGGCTGGTCTTCACGATGATGGGTTTTGGAAAGATACACCCCGGTCAGTTTGTCGAGGTACAACACCCCGTCCGCAGGGGATGCCGCGGCGGAGGGCACAGGCTTTACAGCGGGTTTCAGATGCCGGTGATCCGCCGTCAGCGGCATTTTGTCCTGCAGCCCACGGCCGCGGGTCACATACTGGGCCCCCAAATGAATCAGCTTGGTCAACGGCGGCTTGGCCAGGGCCTGAGCAAAATTGCGGCCCTGATACAATTCGTCCTTGATCCATCCCGTCTCCATCCGTCGGGGATAGGCTGCCAGCCTGCGCGTATCAAAGCCGCCGCCGGCAAAGGCCTCCACCACGGCCTGCGCCGCCAGCATGCCGGATTTCATGGAAACATGGATGCCCTTCAAAGCCGGCGTGTTCTGGATGCCGGCGGCGCCGCCGATGAGCATGCCGCCGTCGAACAGCAGCCGCGGCATGGTATAATAGCCCCCGGTCGACACGGTCCTGGCGCCCTGCTGCAGCACCTTGCCGTCGGCGATCAGCCGGGACACGAAAGGATGCCGTTTGAACTGAAGAAACAGATCGTAGAGATCCGTGGCGGTGTCTTCATAGGAAAGGGCGGTCAGGAAACCGAGCGTCAATCGGTTTTCCGACATCTCATAAATGAAGCCGCCGCCGGGCGTGCGCAAACCGAGAGGATAGCCCATCAGGTGGATACAGTTTTCGCGGCTGCGGCTGAAATAATGGTCCTGCGGCAGCTGAATGACCTCCTTGATGCCGGTTTCGAACACCTGCGGCATGCGGCCTTCGAAAATGTGCAGCCGTTTCTGCAGATCGCGGGTGAGGCTGCCCCGGGCGCCCTCGCCGAAAAGCGTCACCCTGGCGGTTAAATCGATACCCGCCTCGAAGGTGCCTTTGCGGCCGCCGTCCTTGTCCAGCCCTTTGTCGCCGGTGCGCACACCGGCTACGGTGCGGCCGTCTGCATCAAACAGAACCTCGCTGCCCGCAAATCCTGGAAACACATTGACGCCCAGGTCTTCGGCGATCTGACCCAGCCAGCGGGTGAATTTGGAAAGACTCACCACGTGAAAACCCCGGTTGTGGAGATAGCGCGGAATAAAGGGCAGCCTGAAGTGCCGGTTGGGGGTCAGATAAACCATGGCATCCTCCCGCACCGTGGCTTCGATGGGGCAGTCTTTTTCGCGGTAGTCGGGAATCAACTCCGCCAGCGCCGCCGGATTGAGAACAGCGCCGCTGATGCCGTGCGCGCCGATCTCGGATCCCTTTTCAATCAACGCCGCTTCCAGCTGCACACCGGCGGCGGCGGCCGACTGCATCAACTGAATGGCGCCGGCCAGGCTCGCCGGTCCCCCGCCTACGAAAAGAACATCAAACGGAATCGATTCTCTTTCTGCATTCATTGCTTGGTCTGCTCCTTTTTCTGCTCCCTGAACAGGGTTTTCTTGATGACCGCTTTGTCGTAGGCACCCAGAATGTCGCGCCGGGTCAGCACCCCCACCAGTTTGTCGGAAATTTCCGGATCCACCACCGGCAAGGTGGAAAAATCTCTCAGACTGATTTTTTCCAGAGCGGTATACAGATGATCATCCGTGGTCGCGGTCACCACCGACGGCGTGGCGATGTCCTTGGCGATGACCAGGTGGCTGAGATCGTCGTTGAAGATGACATCCTGATAGTCGTTGAAGGAAAGGATACCCCGCAGGCGCCCTTTTTCATTGACCACGGGAAAGCTGTTGTACTTGCTTTTGGAGACCTTTTCCGAAATGGCGCCCAGGTCCATGTTTTCTTTTACGGTCTCCACCGCCGGATTCATGACGTTGCGCACGGCGATCGATTTCAGCACGTTGACTTCCTTGCCCTCCCGAATGTCCACCCCGCGCCGCATCAACTTGAGGGTGTAGATGGATTCGCGCATCAGCCGGCCCACAAACAGCGAGCTGATGATACAGGCGGTCATCAACGGCAGGATGATTTTGTAGTCGCCGGTCATTTCAAACAGCATCAGAATGGCCGTCAACGGTCCGTGCGTAGTGGCGCTGACCACGGCGCCCATGCCCACGATGCTGTAGGCACCGGGCGAGGCGGTCACATCGGGCAGAAGGGTGTGGGCCGCAACACCGAACAGCCCGCCGGTCATGGCGCCGAGAAACAAGGATGGAGCGAAAATGCCGCCGGAGCCGCCGGAGCCGATGGTCATCGCGGTCGCGGCGATCTTGCAGAGGATCAGAATCAGCATCAGCCACCAGCTTGTCTGCTGCACCAGCGTCAGATCAATCGCCCCGTAGCCCACCCCCAGCACCTGGGGAAACAGCAGACCGACAATGCCCAGAATCATGCCGCCGAAGGCGGCTTTCAACCACCCCGGCAGCCGGATGGCATCGAATTGATCTTCGGTGAAATACAGTGTTTTAACAAACAGGAAGGCGATAAAAGCGCAGAAAAAACCCAGCAGGACGTAAATTGGGAACTCCCAGGCGCTGATCAGACGATAGGTGGGCACGACAAAGGCCGGGTGGTCGCCGAGAAAATGGCGCGAAACCGCGGTGGCGGCCACCGATGAAATGACGATCGGGCTGAACGTGGCCAAGCCGAATTCGCCGAGGATGATTTCCAGGGCGAACATGGAACCGGCAATGGGTGCATTGAACGTCGCGGCGATGCCGGCCGCTGCACCGCACCCCACCAGGGTGCGCATGCGGTCGGCGGAAACCGCGAGCAGCTGTCCGATGCTGGAGCCGATCGCGGAACCGATTTGGACGATCGGTCCTTCACGGCCCACAGATCCTCCCGTCCCGATACAGACGGCAGAGGCCAACGACTTGACGACGACAATTCTTTTACGGATCATGCCGCCTTTGAGGGCCACGGCCTCCATGACCTCCGGCACCCCGTGGCCCTTGGCCTCGCGCGCCAGAAAATAGACCATCAGACCCACGGCCAGCCCCCCGGCGGTGGGAATCAGGATGCGCTGAAACCAGGGTACCGCCACCACGACTTCCAGCAGGTTGCGGGCGGAGCCATAGGCCGTTTTTTGAAAATAATTGATCAGGTGCCGAAACCCCACGGCGCCGAAACCGCCGGCCAGGCCGACGAACACGGCCAGCACGGTCATAATGCTGTGCTCACTGGTCATCAGTGATGCCAACCACCCTGCTTTTTTCCCGGAATCGATCGTCATCGTCTTTCACCACCCAACGGGCACAACACAGCTGCAGGGTTAAAAGTTTTATTGCTATACCAGGTTCACCCCGGCGGGTCAAATCAGACCTTGCGAAAAATAACGAAACTTTATAGAGAATAGGTGCCCGGTTCAACCAAATCGACAAAGACGGAAGACAATGAACAAACCATCGCACCCTGCTTTGCCTGATCTGCATGATGCCGCCGTGAAGGGCCGACTGTCCCGCAGAACCTTTCTGCGCTATGCCGCCTTGCTGGGCGCCGGCACCGCGGCGGCTGGATCGCTCCCGGCGGCGTTTCGGCTGCGGACGGCGGCCGCGGCTTCCTACGGCGGCACCCTGACCGTTTCCGGACGACTGGAACCGGTGACGCATCCGGCGGCCCTTTCCTGGATTGCGCCGGTGCAGCCTTTGCGTCAAGTGGCGGAATACCTGACCTACACCGATGCAGACAACATCACCCATCCCTTCCTGCTCGACTCCTGGGATGTAAACGAAGCTCTGGATGTCTGGACCTTGAATATCCGGCCGAACATCTTCTTCAACAACGGTGATGAACTGGTGGCCGAGGATGTCATTTTTTCCATGCATCAGTGGCTCGATCCCGGGGTGTCCTCGCCCTTGAAAGCCACCATCGGCCGGTACCTGCGCCCCGTCGGCATCGAAAAGACCGGCCGCCATCAGGTCACCCTGCACCTGCGCCGGCCGGAAATCGCCCTCCCCGAACATCTGTACCATTATACGGCCCTTGTTTTGAACCACAGGACCTTTGAGGGTGATTTCATGGCCGCCCCGCACGGAACCGGACCGTTTACGATCGAATCCTTTGACGCGCACACCCAGTGCCGTCTGAAAAAACGTCCCGGCTACTGGCGGCCGGGCCTCCCTTTTCTGGACACCATTGTTTTTTACGATCTGTGGCAGGAGCCGTCCACCCGCCTGGAATCCCTGAAAAACGCCAAAATCGACGTTATCGACACTTCGGACATCGACGAACTGTCTGTTTTCCGCCGGCTGAAGGGCCGGCGCGAAATCCGTTTGAACCGGGTCACCGGCGCCAACGTGAATGTTCTCAGAATGCGCGTCGACAGAGCGCCGTGGCACGACAACAGGGTGCGTCTGGCGATGAAGCACTGCCAGCACCGGGAAAAGCTGCTGCTGCTGGCCTATGAGGGTGAAGGCCTTCCGGGACACGACTGTCATGTCTGCCCCCGCCATCCGGCATTCTGTCAAAAGCCGCTGCCCCGCTTTGATCCGCGCTCCGCCCGAACGCTGCTGGCCGATGCCGGCTATCCCGACGGCCTGGATGTTGACCTGTGCATCAGCGACGGCGCCGACGATATGCGCCGCTATGCAGAGCTGCTGCAAAGCGACGCAGCCCGGGCCGGTTTTCGGATCCGCATTGTGACGGTCCCCGAAGAACGTTACCGTCAAAGCATGTGGCGTGAAGTGGACTTCGGCATCACGCCCTGGTCGCATCAGTCCCTGGAAACCATGGTTCTGAACCTGGCTTACGGTGCCGATGAAAAGGGTGCGCCGACCGCCTGGAACGAAACCCGGTGGGTCGATCCGGAGTTTTGCCGGCTGCTGGACCTTGCCGGCCGCACATTAAACACGGCAAAGCGGCGCTCTATTCTGTGTCAACTGGAAGAAATTCAGATCCAAAGGGGTTCAATCGGCATCGCCTGGTGGAAAAACAGCTGGACGGTCTCCCGCCGCAAGATCAAGGGGATCCCCCCCAGTGCCTTCGGCTACCTGGACCTTCACGCTGCCTGGAAAGAAGACTGATTGGCGTTTTGCCCGTCGCAAAAAACATGTTGTGCACAAAGGGGTATGATCATCTATGACAACCGGCATCCAATCAGAAATCACGTCGTATTTGAAAAACCAATCGTCATCCATGTTCGCTCTGCTCAAGGAACTGGTGTTGATTCAAAGCGGCAGCGACAACAAACGCGGCGTCGACAAGGTGGCGCAACGGCTGGAATCGGCTGTACGCGATCTGCCCATGACGCTGGAGGTCGTCGAGCAGCAGATGGCGGGCAACCACCTGCTGCTGCGGTCCAAAGCCTGCGCAGCAGCCGAATCCCAGGCGCTCATGGTGGGCCACATGGACACCGTGTTTCCGAAGGACACGGACTTCAACTGGTACCGGGAAGACGAATACCACGCGTACGGACCGGGCGTCGCCGACATGAAAGGCGGTCTGGTAGCCGGCGTATTCGCGCTCAAAGCCCTCGGCCGCGTCGGTCTGCTCGATCGACTGCCGCTGACCTGCGTGTTCAACTCGGATGAAGAAATCGGGTCCAGGACCTCGATCGAACTCATCCAGTCGGAAGCCAGCCAAAGCGCGTTCGCCTTCGTACTCGAAGCCGGCGGACTTTCCGGCGGCATTGTCACCGGCCGCAAGGGCAACCTGATCATCGAACTGATGGTGGAAGGCAAAGCCGGACACGCCGCCTTCGCCGGACCGGACAAAGCCAGCGCCATTTTGGAAATGGCCCATAAAATCATCGCCTTTGAGGCGCTCAACGACTTCGGCCGCGGCATCACCGTCAACGTGGGAAAAATCGAAGGCGGCATCGGCGCCAACACGGTTTCTGATCTTGCCAGCGCGCAGATCGATCTGCGCTACACGGGACCGCAAGATCTGAAAGACATCGAAAAAAAGGTTTTCGGTATAACCGAATCCACCCAAACCCCCGGAACCATGAGCCGCATGGATGTTCTCTCGGGACGACCGCCCATGGAAAAAAGCGCCGCCGCCCGCCGCCTGTTTGAAATCGTTAAAAAGGTGGCGGAACAATCGGGCGACACGGTCACCGATGAATTCCGCCACGGCGTATCCGACGCCAACTTCATCGCCGATCTCGGCATCCCGGTGCTGGACGGCCTCGGGCCCGTCGGCGGCAACGACCACAGCCGCAACGAATTTATGGTAAAGGAAAGCCTGTTGAAAAGGACCACTCTCCTGGCAAACGCCCTGCCGGCGTGCTGGGAGGCATACGGGCCCCACCGCAATGATTAGAGTGGTTGCAGCGTGACTGCCGGCATCATGTTCCGAGTGAAAAACAAAACGCAGCCGATTTCGGAAAACCCGTAGAAAAAAGGAGCGTACCCATGACGATCAATGTATGCATCGCCGGCGCCACCGGATGGGTGGGCGCGGATCTATCGCGCGCCATCCATGCCGCTGCGGATCTCCATCTCAGCGCGGCCGTCGCCCGTCGTGCCGCCGGCAAACAACTGGGCGCCGTTTTACACATTCCCGAACTGGATCTGGTGGTCAGTCGAACAACCCGGGATGCATTGCAGGCGCCCTGCGATGTTTTCGTGGAATTCAGCGTCCCTCAAGCCGCCAAAAACCACGCGTTGGAAGCCCTGGCAGCCGGTGCACATGTCGTTATCGGCACTTCCGGGTTGACCGACGAAGATTATGCCGACATCGCGCAGGCCGCCGAGGAGGCCGGGCGCGGCGTGCTGGCGGCCGGCAACTTCGCCCTGACGGCGGTTCTGCTGCAAAAGTTCGCCACCATTGCTGCACGCTTTATTCCGCAATGGGAAGTCATTGACTATGCAGGCGCCGCCAAAACCGATGCACCCAGCGGCACCGCCCGGGAGCTGGCTTTTCGAATGGGACAGGTGCGGCACCCCGAAACAACGGTACCGATAGAGCAAACCGTCGGCCCGCGGGAAAGCCGGGGCGCGCGGCTCGGCGGATGCCAGGTGCACTCACTGCGGCTGCCCGGCTACGTCGCCTCGGTGGAAGCCGTTTTCGGACTGCCGGACATGCAGCTCTCCCTGCGCCACGACGCCGGCACAAGTGCCCAGCCTTATGTGGACGGCACCCTGCTGGCCATCCGCAAAGTGCCCGCCGTCAAAGGGCTTAAGCGCGGACTGGACACCGTTATGGAATTTTAGCGCGTTTGCCGGAGCAGCAAAAACGCCGCGGATCGTCGGCGTTTCAGCGTTCAGGTGTCAGCGGTTTGGACGGCCCCCGCTTGTATGAAATTGGGTTAGGATCGTTGAGAACGTTGAGATCGTTGGGATCGTTAGGATCGTTGGGTTCGCTTTTTGTCGATGAATCGTCATTCCGGCGCACGCCGGAATCCAGTAAGACCGACGGCTTCTTTTATCCCGCCGTGACCGTTCTTCGTGAACGTAAACGTGCGCGTGCGCGTGCTCGGTTGTTGGCCGCAAGGCCCTCTGGTTTGGTTACCATTGAATGGCCGAACAGACCGTGTCAATAGCTTCCACAACCAGGTCGTTGGTAAAAATAAAAGATTCGTGCACGCGCACGAGCACGTGTACGTTCACGTGTACGTTTACGAGGGATCGCTGTCCGCTCTGACCAAGTTTCTGGCCCGATAAATCCGGATGCGCGCAGCCTGCCGCGGCGCAGCTCGCAGAGCGTAGACGGGCCGGCGGCCCCCGCTTGTATGAAACTTCACGTTTGTTAGCCCCATGCGCGCATGCTCGCGTTTTCGACATGCGCCACCGTCAGGGTCAGGACCCCCCATTCCTGCGTCACGGTTCCGCTGATCAGATACGGCCGGTTGCAGACGACCATGTGCCGGAAGCGGCGATATGTCCGCGGGAAGAAGGTCGTTTCCACGATCCCGGTTTCGTCCTCGAACGTCAAAAACTGCATGTCCTCGCCGCGTCGTGTCTGAACCCGTTTGGCGGTGATCAGCCAGCCGGCGAAGCGTACACGGCGCTTCACATATCGATGCAGATGCGCCGCCGCGATCACCCCGTGTTTTTTGAGCGCCGCCCGGTAAAGCTGCATCGGGTGCCGGTCGCAGAGAAAGCCGAGCACGGCGAACTCCCGCCGCAGTCGGCGGCGTTCGGAAAACGGCGGCAGCGGTGGAACATCATCATTTCCCTCTGCTCCCTCTGCAAAAAGGGTCGCCGGACCGCGGCGGTCCGAATGCGTCTTGCGCCAGCAGGCCCATTGCCACAACAGGCCGGCCCGGTCGCCCGCCCCCGCAAAGCCGTCGAGCGCCCCGCTGTCGACCAGTGCGCCGGCCTCTGATTCATCCGGCGCAACCCGGTCGAGAAAATCCGGCAAGTCCGCAAAGGGTGCCCGGTTCCGTTCGGCGAAAAGGCGGCGGCGCCGGCGCCGGGAAAGCCCCTTAATGGACAGCAGCCCCACCCGCAGGCGGCGGTCCTTTCCCTGCCAGCGGTCCTGACTGGCATGAATGTCGGGCGGATCGATGCAAAGTCCCATGCGCCGCGCTTCCGAGACATAGGCAAACGGGCTGTAAAACCCGCCCCGATTGCTGATCACGGCCGCCATGAATTCCGCCGGGTAGTGCTGTTTGAGAAACGCCGCCTGAAACGACACCTTGGCATAGGAGGCGCTGTGGGGCTTGCAGAATGAATACCCGCTGAAGCTCATCATCATGTTCCAAATCCGGTCGACCGCACGACGGTCGACGCCGCGCGCCTCGGCCCCGCGGTAAAACCGGTCGCGATAATCCATCAGCTGATGTTCCCGGTCTTTGCGGGACATGATTTTGCGCAGACCGTCGGCCTCGGCGTGTGAAAACCCGGCAACCGAAACCGCTGCCCGGGAGACGTCTTCCTGGTACACCATGATGCCGAACGTGTCGTCGAGCACGTCCGCAAGAAGGGGGTGAATCGGCTCCCAGTCTGCACCGTGGAGCCGCTGAAGGTACGCCTGGATAAATTCATTGGCCGCCGGCCGGATAATACTGCTGTGGATCACGAGGTGTGCGAAATCACCCACCCCCGCCTTTTGCTGCAGCAGACGCATGGCAGGGCTTTCAATATAAAAACAGCCCATGGTTCTCCCCTGTGCCAGGGCGACCTGCGTGGCGTAGTCGTCTTCCGGTTCCCAGCGCGTCTCGTCAAAGGACAGATGGTTGGCGCGAATGTTCCCCAGCGCATCCCGAACGACCCCCAGGCTGCGGTTTCCCAAAAGATCGATTTTGATCAGACCGGCCGTTTCGACTGCGTCCTTTCCCCACTGCATGACCGGAACCCCCTTGGGAGTCCGCTCCAGCGGCACATAGGTTGCGACAGGCCGTGGGGTGATGACGATACCGCCGGGGTGCACCGACAGATAGCGGGGACACGCGATCAGACGCCGCGACAGGCGGATGATTTCCGGCCACGGATCGCCGCCGGGCAGGTTTTTCAATTGCGTCCGGCCGCCGCGGCCGGACCGCCGACCGTCCGACGATGCAGACATGCGAAAAAAATGCGGCAGACGTCGGCAAACCGCGCCGATCTCCCGTGCCCCGAGGCCGAACACCTTGGCGGTCTCACGCAATGCCATGCGCGGTTGAAACAGCACGTGGCTCGCCACCATGGCAGCATGGTCCTGATAGCGCGTCAAAACCATGTCCAGCACCCGATCGCGTTCATCCCAGGCAAAATCAATATCCAGATCCGGGGGATCGCGCCGACCGGGATTCAGAAAACGTTCGAAATACAAATTGTGTTTGAGCGGGCAGACATTGGTGATACCCAGACAGTAAGCGATAATGGAAGCGGCGCCCGATCCCCGGCCGCAGGTTCGACCGCCCCGGGAAACGATATCGTGCACCACCAGAAAATAAGCGGCAAATCCCATTTCCGCAACAATGCGCAGCTCGTGCTCGATGCGCTCCACCACCGGTTCGGCGAGTTCACCGCCGTACCGTTTTTGCGCTCCCTGATAAACACGCGTCCGCAGGCACGCCAGCGCGGTCCGCCCTTTCGAATCCTGCCACGGCGGCATCACTACACCGAATTCCGGGCGGTGGAACGTCAGCCGTTCAGCGAGGACCTCGGTGGTGCGGATGGCCCGGGGGCAGACGGCAAAACGGCGCCGGTACACATCCGGCGGCGCCAGCCAGGCGTCGGCCGGGGCGACATCGGCCGCCGTGAGTTTCGACAATACGGTATTGCCGTCGATGGCCCGCAGAAGACGATGCAGCGGCCGGTCGTCCGGGGTCAGAAAAAAACTGCCCGGCGTCGCCGCCAGCGGAATGTCCAGCCGCCGCGCCGTCCGGCAAAGCGGATGGCCGGACGGCAGAGGGCGGCGCGGCAGATTGGCGGCCAGGCAGACCCCCTGGTGATGCCAGTTGCTCAGCAGCGCCGCGTTTTTGGTCAGCACCACCAGCCCTTCGGCCAGCGCCGGCAGATCCCGCTGCAGATCGAATTCCCCGTCCATGCGGCGCCGCGTCAAGAGTCGGCACAGATTGCGGTAGCCGGTTTGATTTTCCACCAGGCACACGGCGCGCCGTTTCCGCCGGGGATCGGTCACCTCGGCACCGATGATGGGCCGCAGCCCCTCCTGGCGGCAGGCCCGGATGAACGTCCACAACCCGTAAAGGTTGTCGGTGTCCGTCAGCGCCAGGCATTTATAGCCCATCCGGCCGGCGGCGCGGCAGATCTGCGGTATCGAATTGACACCCCACATCAGGGAATAGTGCGACCGGACGTAAAGCGGAATCATCGTTGCGCCGGAAGATCCACCGCCCCCACCTGCAGTGCCTGAAGGCCGAAACGATCGCGGATGCGATCGACAACCTGCATCAGACTGTCGCGGCGCGCTTTTTCACGGCGGCCGTCCTCAAAGAGCGGCAGCTGGGCCGGCGGAAAAATGAGGCGGTCGCAGACCAGACGCAGACGGCGGATGCGGACCCGGCGCTTCCAGGCCGACAAAAAAGCCTGGAGGACGGTTTCAAAAAGGGTCGGATCATTGGCGCTGGCCGGCTTCAATGCCCGCCGCCGGGCGCATGCCGCCCCGTCCGAATAGTCCAGGATGACGGCGATGCGGCGCGCCGCCAGGCGCTGGCGGCGCAGCATCCGGCCGGCCCGCTCGACCAGGCCGTACAGTGCCGCTCTCAACAGCGGAAAATGGTTGGTGTCCTCGTCAAAAACACGGTCGACGTTCACCACCGGCGGTTGTTCCCCCGCCGGCAACACCGGCGACGAATCGATGCCCCGCAGGATGTCATGGACAAAAGAAGCCCGGGCACCGAAGAGAACCTGCAGCTGATACGGGCTCAGAGCGGTGACGTGGGACACCCGGGTGAGGTTGAATTCCCGCAGGCGGCGCAGATCCTGCGGTTCGATGCCGGGCACGATGTCGACCGGCAGCGGTGCCAGAAACAGCGCCTCTTCCCCACCGCCGACGACATACTCACCCCAGGGTTTGACCAGACGCGTGGCCACTTTGGCCACCAGCTTGTTGGATGCCACCGACCAGATGGGATTTATGCCGAGCCGCTCTTTGACATGCCGGCACAGGCGCCAGGCGATGTCGACCGGCGGCCCGAAAAGCCGGCCGGTGCCGCTGACATCCGCAAACAGGTGCCCGTCCTGTTCACCGTTTTCAACCAGGGGCGAATACGGCAGCGCCTGTTTCATCAGGGTGCACATGGCTTTTTCGTATCGCTCGGGATGGGGCGACAGCACCTTCGCGTCCCGGCATCGCCGCAACGCGCGCGGCAGGGCCATGTGCTTGCGGACGCCCGCCTGATACGCCTCTTCACTCATATCGTACACCATCGCCCGTGCCGATGTCCGGGGAGCGATGATGACCGGACGACCATTGAGCCGATGGTCCATCACACGCTCCACCGCCACGGCAAAATCGGCGACGTTGAGATGAATAATGGCCCGTTCAGAAAGCATGTGAACCAATCCCCTTTTGTTCCAATTCCTGCATCAACCCATGCGGCATAGGAGTACCCGCTCGTGCCGATACGAATCCGTCAGTCGGGTGCCGGTCTTTTTCAGCATCCATCATCAGCACTCCCGCGGGCGTCCGGCATCGGGGCCGCGTTGAATGCCGACCACTTTCCCCTGGATCAGCACCTCGCTGAACGGATGCCGCAGGGATTCGTAGGCTGGATTTTCCGGCCGCAGTTCAATGTGGTCGGCATGCAGGAAAAACCGCTTGACCGTGGCCTCTTCGTGGTGGATCAGCGCCACGACGATTTCACCGTTGCGCGCATACTGCCGTGGTTCGCATATGGCCAGATCGCCGTTCAAAATGCCGGCGCCCGTCATGGAATCACCGGCAACGCGCAGTGCAAAAAGATGTGCGCCCCGATACACGGCGGCATCCAGCACAACACTGCCGTCCCACTCCGGCTGGGCATACATGGGCAGGCCGGCCGTGATGGCGCCGACAATCGGGATCTCACGCCAGCGCTGCAGGGCGGTCGTCTCCCGGGCCGGATTCAGCAGATGCAGCACCCGGCCGTAGCGTCCTTCCCGCCGGAGGTAGCCCTTCTTTTCCAGCGCCCGGATCGTCTGCGCCACGGCCGAATGACTGATTCCCAAATCCACCGCCGCCCGGCGGAGACTGGGCGTCGTTCCCTCCCGCTTGATTTCATCCTGAAGATATTCCAGCAGCACCTGCTGTCCGTGTGTCGGTTTTTCCCGCATGCGGTGTTTCTCCGGAAGCGTTCAACGGCTAGCCGTCAGTCATCCCCCGTAAACGTGCACGAAGAACGTTCACGGCGGAAGAAAAGAAGCCGTCGGTTTTACTGGATTCCGGCGTGCGCCGGAATGACGGTTCGTCGACAAAAAGCGAACCCAACGATCCTAACAAACCGAACGATCTCAACATCGTTTCATACAAGCCTCCACCAGGATCCGGCATCCATCCTACCGCGCAAAAATGTAAATGTCAATGTAAATATAAATGTATCATTTTTTACCTTACAAAACCGCCACCCCGCCGGGTGGGGCGGGGTTGATCCGCTTTCCGATTGCGGTTGACAACCGTGGGGACTTTTGCCATATGGCCTTTAGCGGTTTTCCGTATCGAAGAGCGACAACCGCACCGGCATACAGATGGAGGGATGTCGCGGCACCGCTGTTGCGGTGGGAAAAGGAGGCACCTTTGGAAGAAACAGTTCAGATCACAATCGATTCGGATGGTCGTCGCCTGACGGCCAAAAAGGGACAGTCACTGCTGGAAGCGCTTGTGGGCGCCGGTATTCTTTTGCGTGCGGATTGCGGCGGAAAGGGCCGCTGCGCCAAATGCAAGATCCAACTGCTCTCGTCCCCGTCCGGCACTGTCCCGGCTCCGGATGAATCCGAAAAAAATGCTGTCAGCGAAGACGAAATTGCGGCTGGATACCGTCTGGCCTGCCGCACCAGCGTCACCGGGGACTTGACCATCGACATCCCCGAAACCAGTCTGCTGGCACCGGAAGTCGCGCAGAAGGGGCCGACCACACTTCCTGAAACCATTCCGGTTTACAGAAAAACACCGCCTGCGCCGGACGTTTACGAAGTGGCCGTGGATCTTGGCACCACCACCATCGCCGTCTACCTGTGCGACATCAATCAAGGCAAGGTCAAAGCTTCTGTTTCCATGCGCAATCCGCAGGTGATATTCGGCGACGATGTCATGAGCCGTATCACGGCCGTATCGCAAAAAGATGGGTATCTCAACCGGCTGCAAAAAATGGCGGTCAGCGCCATCGACTGGGGGATCCATTCCCTGTGTAAAAAATACCGCATCGCACCGGACCGCATTCAAAGAGTGCTGCTGGTCGGCAACAGCACCATGGTCCACCTTTTTGTGGGAGAAAACCCCACATCCATCGGTGTGTTTCCCTATGATCCGGTTTTCTACGAAGAGCGCGTCTGCCCGGCTCGAGACGTGGGACTCGCCTTTCATCCGGCGGCGGAGGTCATCACCCTGCCGCTGATATCCGGGTTTTTGGGAGCGGATATCATCGGCGCCACCATTGCCGCCGGTCTTGAAAAACGGGAGCAGGGCACGGTTCTCGTTGACGTGGGCACCAACGGGGAAGTCATGCTGTTGGAAAAAAACGGTTTTTCCGCCACGTCCTGCGCCACCGGGCCGGCTTTCGAAGGGGCCTCCATCCGCCATGGCATGCATGCCATTTCAGGCGCCGTCGACAACGTGCGCATCGACCCCGACAGCGGCCGCCCCGCATGCACCCTGATACAACGAAATCCCAAAAAACCAAAAAAAGCCGCCGGCATCTGCGGATCCGGCGTCGTGAGCGCAGTGGCGGCGCTTTATCGGGCCGGCATTATCCGGAAGGACGGCCGCTTTAACGAAAAGGCCTTTCCCGACATCTTTATTTACGACGAAAACGAAATGCCCGAATACATCCTCATTCCGGGGGAAGCGACGCAGTCCGGCAAACCGGTGACCTTGACCCAGCGCGATGTGCGCGCCATCCAGCTGGCCAAAGGCGCTCTGCTGGCCGGTATTCAGCTGCTTTGCCGCAATGCGGGGACAGAGCGCATCAGCCGCCTCCTGGTCGCCGGTGCCTTCGGCAGCTACATCCGCAAAGAAGACGCCCTGACCATCGGCATGTTCCCCGACATCAGCGCATCAGAAATCGACATCATCGGCAACGCCGCCGGCGCCGGCGCCATTATGGCCCTTTTTGACGAGCGCCTGCGGCAGAAAGCCCTGGATCTTTCAAAAAACACCAAAGTGGTCGATCTTGCCGGCCAGCCCGATTTTCAGGACACGTTCATCCAGTCGCTGGCGTTTCCCGGCTAAACGGCACCTTCCGTAACCGTTACCGTATTTCAAGCGTTTCACCGCTGACCGGAACGGTTACGGAATAGCCTTCTCTTTTAAGATCGGCGGCCAGGGGCAGGGACTGCGATTCTTCGCCGTGCACCAGCGCGATCTGTTTTATACGCAGATTCGATGCGCGTACAAACCGCAGGAGTTCATTCCTGTCGGCATGGGCGCTGAATCCCCCCAATTTGATAACCCGGGCCTTCAGGGGGTACTCCTTGTTCAAAATTTTGACCATTGGTGCCGCGCCGCGCCGCCCGGCGGCTTCATAGGCCGTTCCCTGCTCCAGAATACGACGCCCCAGCGTATGGGCCGCCATGTAGCCCACCACCAGAATCGTATGTTTGGGGTTGTGTATCTTGTAGCGCAGATGGTGCAGAATGCGCCCGGCTTCACACATGCCGGAAGCGGCGATGACCACATGCGGTTTTTCCTCCCGGTTCAGCGCCATGGAGGCCTCCACCGAATCGACGAAGTGCATCTTTTCCATTTGAAAGGGATTCTGTCCGTTCATCAGGAAGGTTTCATGCGTATCGCGGTCGTAGACCTCCGGATGTTCGCCGAACACCCTGGTGATCTTGGTGGCCAGCGGGCTGTCAATATAAATGGGAACCTTGGGCACCGCGCCCTCGTCGTAGAGCTCGTGCAGGAAATAAATCAGCTCCTGGGTCCGTCCGTAGGCAAAGGACGGTATCAGCAGGGATCCCCCGCGCTCGACCGTTTCTCTTAAAACCCGGGCCAATTCGGGTTTCAGATCCTGTACGGCTTCATGCGCCCGGTCGCCGTAAGTGCTCTCCATGACCAGCAGATCGACATTCCGGTCCTCCTCCTCAAACGCCATTGTCGGATCCTTGATGATTGGTTTTCCGAATCGGCCGATATCCCCGGTGTAGCAGACATTGCGCACCTTTCCGTTATGCGTGATGCGGATCATGCTGATGGCCGATCCCAGGATGTGGCCGGCGTCGTAAAGCGTGACCCGGGCATGCCGGCCGATGACGACCGGATAGCGATACGGATACCCGTCCAAGCAGCCGATGGCGTGTTCCGCGTCCTGAATGGTGTAAAGCGGTTCGACGGTCTCCAGACGGTTTTCGCGCAGCAGCGCTTCGATAACCGCTACGTCGAGCTGATGCGGCCCCTTTTTCAGCCGGCGGGCGATTTCCCGGCGCCGGCTGCCGGCGGTGCGGCCGTGCTGCCTCGAGGCCTGCAGCAGATGCCCGCGCAGTGTCTTGTAGTTCAAATAGGCCGCATCCGATTCCTGGATGTGGGCGGAATCCAGCAGCAGGTATCGGCACGCCGCCGCGGTGGGACGGGTACAGACCACCCGGCCGTTGAACGGATGTTTCAGCAATACGGGGATGCGCCCCGAGTGGTCGATGTGGGCATGCGAGAGAACCAGGCTGGTCACCTGCCGGGGATCGAACGGCAGGCGACGGTTCTTTTCAAAAGACTCCCGACGCCGGCCCTGAAACATGCCGCAGTCCAGGAGAATGCGGTCATCTCCGGCATGCAGCAGATGAGATGATCCGGTCACTTCGCGGGCCGCACCGTAAAAAGTAATGTTCATTGTCGCCTCCGTTTTTGTCACGCGTACGTCATCAGATGGGTTCGCAGGTTGGCCTTTTGGTTTTTGATGCCCAGCTTCCGGCGGATGCTGTCCCGGTGGGACTCGATGGTGCGGGTGGACAGGTGCAGACCATCGGCGATCTCTTTGGTGGTTTTGCCGTGTTTTATCATATTGGCAATTTGAATTTCCGATGGTGTCAGGTTCAGGTAGCGGGTGGACAGCGATTTGGCAAAGGGAGAAACGATGTCATCCATATTGGCTTCGAGAATGTCCACCCAGGTCTGCTGGCGGCTGTCAAGCCGGCTTTTCTTCAAATTTTCCACCAGCGGCTGAATCAGCTCCTTGACATTGAATATCACCTTTTCTTCCAGTTCAGCCCGGTCTTCTTCCCGTTTTTTCAGAAGAACCGTCAAGGTTTTGTTCATGTCTTTCAAATTCTCCGATTTGATCCACAGCTCCCTGGTCCGCTCTGCGACTCTTTTCTCGAGCTTTTCATTGGCTTCTTTGAGCTGTTCTTCCATATGCTTCAAATTCATGGCAATATCGATGGAAGTCAAAATCTGCTGCTCGTGGAGCGGCTTGAGAACGTAGGCGAAGGGTCCAATGGGCTTGGCGCGCTCCACCATTTCCGCATCGGCGTAGGCCGTGAGAAAAACAACCGGTATCCGCAGCGAACGGTTGATTTTTTCCGCCGCGGCGATTCCGTCCAGTTCTCCCGGCATGACGATATCCATCAGGATGAGATCGGGCTTCAGCGCAAAGGCCATTTCAACGGCTTCGTCACCGGACGCCGCGATTCCCAACACATCGTACCCCCTGGCTGTCAACGTTTCCTGAATCTGGGTGGCGATAATCACCTCATCGTCCACCACCAGTATCCGTGTCATATGCGGCTCCTTTCCCCTGCCGCCGCTTCGGCGGTCGGAAGCAGCGTCCATTCCACATGCGCACCTCCCCTTACAACCGAGGCCACGTGCCCGTTAAAATAAAAATGCGCCACCTCAAAAGGACGGTCCCGGTACAGGACCCGGAGGTGCCGCCGATCCATCACTGTCTGCACACGACAGGCCGACAGAGCGGAAAGGCCGACGCCGACCGCTTTCAACACGGCCTCCTTGGCCGTCCAGTAGCGGAAAAAGAGCATCGGGTCATCCGCGCGCCCCAGCCGCCATTCACTTTCCGCGGCCACTTTGCGGCACAGCCCGTCGGATACGTTTTTTACGGCTTCAATGTCTATGCCGACGGCAAAATCAGCCGCCACCGCGCCCACGTAGCAGCGCTTGTGGGTCAACGACCAGTAGCAGCCGCCGTCGGGCAGAGGCGCGCCGTTTTGGTCTTTTTGCAGTTTGCAGAGACGCAGACCGCTTTTTTGCGCGGAAACCGCGAGAGCGCGCCGGGCGTGGCGGCTCAGGGCGGCGGCCCGATCCCCGGGCCGGCATGCAGCGTCCGCAGGGGGCACCGCTAAAATGACGGGATAAATGACGGTCCGCGGCGGTGTTTCACCAGGACGATTCTTCATTTTTCACTGCCAGTATTTCCCGGTAAGCCGTCTGCCGCGACCAGGCGAAGCGATCGGCCACCACTTTGGCCAGCTCCGTCAGCCGGGGGTTTCCCGCCGTCAACGCCTCTCGGATGAAACGACGCACATCACCAGGCGTCGCCGCCTCGGTTTCCGACCGCCCGGACACCAGCAGCGTACACTCCCCTTTTATCTCCCCTCTGTCCTTCAGGACGGCGGCAACCGCCCTCGCGGTGCCCCGCAAAAATTCTTCGTGCTGCTTGGTCATCTCGCGCGACAACACCACGCGGCGCTCGCCCAGAATTTCAGCGATGTCCTGCATCAGGTCCGGCAGGCGGTTCGGCGACTCATAGATGACAAGCGTTCGATTCTCGGCGGCGAGACGCATCAGCTCCCGTCGGCGTCTGTTTTTTCGTCGATTCAAAAAACCCACAAAAACAAACGCATCCGTCGGCAGACCGGAAGCGCTCAACGCGGCGACCATCGCCGACGCACCGGGGATGGGGACAATTTTTATTCCGGCGTTGACAGCGGCAGAGACCAGACGATAGCCGGGATCCGACAATGTCGGCGTCCCGGCGTTCGAAACCAGCGCGATGGACAACCCGGACTGGAGCCGGCGCATCAGCTCGACCGTACGGGTCTCTTCATTGTGTTCGTGAAAGGAAACCAGGCGGTTTTTAATGCCGTACCGCGCCAGCAGTCGACCGGTTTTGCGCGTGTCCTCGGCCGCAACGCACTGTGCATTTTTCAAGGTTTCCAGCGCTCTGAGCGTGATGTCCCCCATATGACCGATGGGCGTTGCCACGACGTACAGAATGCCGTCTTGGGTCCGCTGCTGTTTTTGATTGCCTTCCGCCGCCATGGCACGCCATCTTACGCCAGGCCGGCGTCTTTTTGCAACCGCTTTCAATCCGAACATCAACGCATCCTCAAATTTGATGGACAACCGACCGCACGGGGGATAATATAGCGATCAGCCGTTCATAGAAGCGATCGGGGGGTAAAAGTCAGAGATCGGAGGTCGGAAGTCAGAAGGGCTTTGACGAGCCGGCACCATGAAGTTCAAGAACATGAAGAAAATGATTGCCGATTGATGTGAATCCCAACAAACCCAACAAACCCAA
>Ga0180434_10000443_pt1 | contig 60912 bp, 55 predicted proteins | sample SS_ome_7_FD_132453 | JGI IMG/M metagenome (GOLD analysis project Ga0180434, IMG submission 132453) | Hypersaline lake sediment archaeal communities from the Salton Sea, California, USA - SS_1_D_2 metaG | ecosystem: Environmental > Aquatic > Non-marine Saline and Alkaline > Hypersaline >...
CCGGGGATATCTTCCCCTTCCAGATACTGCCGGACATCCTCGGCCAGGGGCACCAGCGTATCAAAATTCCGGCCGATGATTTCCAGACTGATGGCTCTTCCGGTGGGGGGGCCGACGGTATTTTTGGATACCGTGACGGTGACCCCGGGATACCGGTGGGTGAGTTTACGGGATATCTCCCCCTTGATATCAGCGGTGGAAATCCCGTTCCGCTCCTCGTAATCGATAAAGGTGATGGTGGTCATGCCGCGGTAGGGGGTATTCCCGGTGCCGCCAAACATGTCATTTTCTCCCTGCACGCCGTTGCCGATGGTGGTAAGGATCGACTTCACGATATCCGGATAACGTTCCAGAATCCGGTAGAGATCATTCTCGATGGCGGTCATCACCTCATCGGTGGCGGTGATATCCGATCCGATGGGAAGATCGGCCATCACGTTGATATAATCCGGTTCATTGGGGGGGAAAAGTTCCACCTTGGGATTCCTCATGCCGAAGAACATCATGGTCAGGATGAACACCACCACGGTCAGCAGCAGAATGGCCCCCGGCCTTTTTCCTCTGAGGGAAAAACGGATCAGTTTCAGGTACCAGTGTTCCAGACGATCCAGGAAGGTAAACTGGAACCAGCGGGAGGCCCGGTATAAAAAGGTGACATTTAGCAACACCACCAGGGAAACCGCCAGAGATATGACCGCCAGCGGGTTAAGTCGCAGGATGAAAAATACCACGCCGCCCAGAAGAGCCGTCAGGGAGATCTTGAAAGACTTGGACCGGTCGGGGGGATGGCTTCCGGCCTCCCGCTTGATAAAGCGCCGGACATAGACCGGGATAATAATCAGAGCGGAAATCAGGGAGGAAGTCAGTACCACGATCAGGGTGATGGGAAGAAATTTCATGAATTCCCCCATCAAGCCGGGCCAGAAGGCCAGGGGAATGAAGGCGGCCAGGGTGGTGGCCGTGGAAACGATAATCGGAAGAGCGATCTCCCCCACGGCCTGCCGGCAGGACTCAAACAGGCTGTACCCCTGCTGCAAAAACCGGTAGATATTTTCCACCACCACGATGGCGTTGTCCACCAGCATTCCCAGGGACAGTACCAGGGCAAACAGCACCATCATATTGATGGTGGATCCGATCAGGCCCAGCACCACAAAAGAGATAAACATGGACATGGGGATGGACATCCCCACAAAAACGGCATTGCGGGCACCCAGGAAAAAAAAGAGAACCAGGATCACACAGATCATGGCCAGCAGGATGTTGTTTTCCAGGTTGTTGATCATCTTGCGCACGATATCCGACTGGTCATTGGTAATGGATATGTTGAGGTTCCCGGGAAGCGCCTTGTCCCGCCGCCCCTGATCCAGCACCTGGAAAATGGCTTTGGAGGCATTGAGCAGGTTTTCCCCGCTTTTCTTGATCACCTGAACCGACACCACCGGCTGACGGTCCAGCCGGGCCAGGGTCTGGGGATCCTCAAACCCGTCCACCACCTCCGCCACATCCCGCAGATAGACGATGTGGTCCTGTTCATGCTTGATGATGATATTCTCGATCTCCTTGATACTGGTGAATTCCCCCACCGTCCGGATCGACCGCAGGGTATCATCGATCTTCAGACTGCCCCCGGAGATGGAGACATTCTCAGCGGTGACCGCCGACTCGATGTCATAAAAACCCAGTTTCCTCGACTGGAGTTTGAAGGGGTCCACATTGATCTGGATCTCCCGTTCATTCAATCCCCTGATTTCCACCTTGGATATCTCCGGGATATCTTCGATGGCGTCCTCCAGGTATTCGGCATACTGTTTCAACTCGTTGATGCTGTAATCTCCGGAAAGGTTGATGTTGATGATGGGGAACTCATTCATGTCGATATCCATCACGAAGGGATCTGTCATCAGATCATCGGGCAGCTCGCTGCGGGCCTTGTCCACGGCATCCTTGACGTCCTGCAAAGCCGCTTTGATTTCCACGCTGGGATTGAACTCCACGAATATATTGGAGCTGTCCTGGGCGGATACCGACCGCATCACCTTGATCCCGTTGATGCTGTTGATCTCCTTTTCCAGCGGCCGGGTGATCAGGTTCTCTATGTCCACCGGCGGATTCCCCGGATAGATGGTATTCACGAAAACATAGGCGAATTTCACCTCGGGGAAAAGTTCCACCGACATCATCCGGTAGGATATGATCCCGAATACCGCCAGAACGAAGGAGAGCAGAAATATGGTGCTCCGGTTTTTCAGGGCGAAGGTGGTGGGCCTGAATTCGCGGGTGATTTTCTTGTCTTTTTTCATTCCTCGGCTCTCACTTGATTTCGATCGTGGTTCCGTCTTTGATGAAATTGTACCCCCGGGTCACCACCCGGTCCCCGAACTCCAGGCCAAAAGTGATGATGGAACGGTTTTCACTGGAAATACCTTCATGGACATACGCCTTTCGGGCCTGGAATTGACCCTCCTTTTCCTCCACCCGGTAGACATAGGTGCCCTGAAGATCCTTCTTGATTACGATAGACGGAACCACCATGGCGGATTCATTCACATAGTCGGTCAGTCGGACAACGGCGATCAAATTGGGTTTCAGGCGCTCCCGGCGGTTGGGGATTTTCAACTGGATTTTGAAGGTCCGGTTCTCGGAATTGATCACCTGGCCGATTTTATGGATGGGAACTTCCAGCTTGAGATCGGGCACGGAGGGGAAGGTCACTTCCCCCAAATCCCCCACCCGAACCACGTCCAGGTACCGCTCGGAGACATCGGCGTTGATATAAACCTCCCGGAGATTCACCACCAGGACCAGCAGCTGTCCGGGGCTGGCCAGCTCCCCTTTTTTCAGGGGAATCCGGTCCACGATCCCCTCGATGGGAGAGGTGATGCGGGTCATGTCCAGCTGGGCTTCCAGAGCTTTGAGCCGGTTTTCCAGGGATTCTTTCTGATTCTTGGCCGAAAGGAATTCCACTTCGGAACCGATCTGCCGGGACCAAAGGTCCCTGCGCTTTTCATAGACGGTGGTGGCCAGTTGCAGATGGGTCCTGACTTCAGCGATATTGTTACGGAGCACATCGGAATTGAGGGATATCAGGAGATCGTCCTTCTGTACCCGGTCCCCTTCCCGCACGTGAATCTGCTGGATCTGCCCCGGGGTCTGGGTACTGACGTAGGATTCCTTCACCGCTTCCACCGATCCGTTGACCTCAAAATGATGGGTGAAGGTTTGCGGCATGATCTGCTCGACTTCTACCGCCACCGCGCGGGTCCCGTTTTGTTCCTCGAGGATGTCCAGCCTTTTTTGCAGGGCCTCGTTTTGCTGTTTTAACCGGATGATCTTCTCCCGGTTTTCCGCGATTTCCCGACGGAGGGACTGGGGATCGGGTTCCTTCTGGCAGGCGCCCATCCAGATCGCCAGGAACAATATCCATACCATTCCTTTCTTCATCTTCTACCTCTCTTCATAATTGATTGAGTGCTTTGCGCAATCCCAGGCGGGCGGACAACAGGTTGTACATGTCATTGAGGTGCTGGGACTGTGCTGCCAGGTACTGGTTGTGAATCTGGGACAGTTGCAGGCTGGAGGCCATTCCCTTCTGGTATTTGATCTTGGTTTTTTCAAAGATCCGGGAAGCCAGCCTGAGGTTCTCTGCCGAACTGAGATACTGCCCGTAACTGGTGGCATATTCCGACCGGGCCCGGGCCAGCCCCAGTTTCAAACTGTCCAGCACGTCCTTTTTCTGGTTCTGAACCTTGCGGAGGGCCAGCTCGGCCTGTTTGACCTGGGCCCGTTTCATGCCGCTGGTAAAAAGCGGGATGTTGATGTTGAATCCCAGGATGGCCGAGGGAAACCATTTTTCATCCGAAGTAAAAAAATTGAACTGGTTCCTCATGGCATTGCCGGTATAGGAAAAAAAGGCCGACATCCCCGGCAGGTATTCCGCTTTTTCCTTCTTCAGCAGCAGGGCCTGGGATCGTTCCTGGGTGTCGAGGATCCGGTAATCGATATTTTCCGTGACATCCGTCCCGGCTTCCATAAGAGACGGAAAATCCAATTGCTCGACAAAGGAATCCAGATCACCGGTGAGGCGGATGGGACGATCCAGCTCAACTCCCATCTGGAATTTTAAAAGCCGGCGGGTGTTGCGGATCTGCCGTCTGACCGTATCCAGCTGGTGCCGGAGGGTCAGCAGGGTGATCATGACCTGGTCGACATCGGTCTTTTCCAGAAATCCCGCCTGGTACAGGGCATCGGTTTCCCGATGGATATCCTGCATAATCCTCAGATTTTCTTCCAATCTCTGTCCAAGCCCCTCGGAAAGCAGTACCAGGTAATAACTCCGGCTGACCGTTTCTTTGATTTCGATCCTGGTTTTTTCGAACTGGTTTTTGGACAACTGTAAAAAAACCCGGGAGGCCTGCAGGGCCACAAAATAGGATCCCTGAAATATCAACTGGCTGGCCGATACCTCAAAGGAAGCGTTGTGCTGGGTACCGAATTTCAATTCCAGGTAATCATCTACACCCGCCCCGGGGTCGAAAATCCGGGCCGGCACCAGGGTGGTGGGAATCTCCAGCATATTCTGATAGCTGAGGGAGCCGCTCACCTGGGGAAGCCCCAGGGCCGTGGTCTCCCAGATCTTTTTTCTGGCCATCCCGATATCCAGCCGGGCATTCTTCATCTGGTTACTGTGTTCCAGAGCATGGCGGCAGGCATCCTCCAGGGAAAATACCGCCGGTTCCGAAGTACCGGCTGATAACAGGCAAACAGCCGCCAGGCCCATTATCAAAGCAAACATTCTTCTTTTTTTCATCATTTTTCGGGTCCTGATTTTGGGTGGGAATCAACCAACCGTAACAGTATACCATAAAAATGTTAACTCCGGGTTAAGTTGATACCCTTTGGTTCGATAACCGCCATGACATTTCGGTAAAACTACTGTTTTCTCGGTGGGGATCACTGCCGGTATTCCTTCCGGGAGGGGTGGGATTCCGGTCCGGGATAAATTATAATAAAAGATGATTCCCCGGAAAATACAATGGCAAGACGGCCATCTGTACCTCTACCGTCGCGGATCCCTTTCCTTCGGTTTTACCACCCGCGGGATCAGCGGATCCGATCTGCGGGAATACTTCCAGGGGAAAAGGCTGCGACAGGTTCGACAGCTTCACGGAGACCGGATCCGTTACAGCAGCCGGCTTGGCCGGCCGTTACCGGGAGACGGGATCATCCTGGACGAAAGCGGGATCCCGGCGGTCATCAAAACCGCCGACTGCCTCCCCCTTTTTTTCTGGACGGCGGATAACGCCCTGGGAGGGATTCTGCACCTGGGATGGAGGGGATCGGCCCTGAATATGGAAATCCGTCTTGTCGATATCCTGACCGCCCGGGGCATATCCCCGGAAAAGCTCCGTTTCCTGATGGGGCCCTGTATCTGCGGCCACTGCTACGAGGTGGGCCCGGAGCTGCAATCCCGGTTCCAACCCCCTCGTCTTCGCCCCCGTATCTTCCAAAGCACCGGGCGGGACCACCGGTATCGCCTGGATCTTAAAAAAAAAACCCGGATCACCTTACTGGAAAAGGGAGTTATGCCCCGGTCCATTTTCGATTCCGGTTTCTGCACCTACAGATGCAGGGATTTCCCTTCCTATCGCCGGGAGAAAAAAAATGCGGGCCGGATCTACAATTTCATGATCCGAAACAAATAACCGGTAATTTTCAGTCCTGGCCAAACCTGCGCTGCAGATAGCGAAAAACCCGGTCGTTGACCAGTCTTCTCCGGTGCATTCTCTGCAAAATAATCAGCCGCTTGTTTCTCATCCGCCGACTGGTATCCGATAAGGGCGAATAGCGGCGGGGATTGGGGAGAACGGAGACCAGCCGGATCGATTCTTCCACCGTTAACCGGGAAGGACTTTTCTGAAAATAATGGCGGGCCGCCGCCCGGATTCCGTACACTCCCGGTCCGAACTCGATTACATTCAGATAGATCTCCAGAATGCGTTCCTTGCTCAGGCATCGCTCCAACCGCAGAGTGATCAGGGCCTCCCGGGCCTTGCGAAAGAGGCTTTTTTTGGGAGTAAGATAGAGGTTTTTGGCCAGTTGCTGGGTGATGGTGGATCCCCCTGAGACGACCCGGCCCCGGTGAAAATTCTCCCGGATGGATTCCTTCAGGGAGTCCAGATCAAAGCCGGCGTGGTGATAAAATTTGTCATCCTCCGCGATGAGCACCGCCTGCTGCAGGTAGCGGGAAATCCCTTCCAGGGACACCCAGGATATCCGTGACCGGGAGCGGGGATTTTTTTCCAGGTAACGGATCAGAGAGGTGGTCCGGGGATTCATCTGCCGCAGCAGGGCCACCCGCGGAAGGGTCAGGTAAAATATCATGACCGCGGCCACAATTCCGCCGAGAATTCCCAGCAGAACCGTCCGCCGGACCGGTCTTTTTTTCTTTTTCTTTTTTTTCATCCACCCGGAAAAAATAAAAACCGGCGGTTGATCAGGGATTCTGACTGTCCCAGAAAAGCCGGAATTCCTCGGAAGTTTTGGTCAGCTCGACGCCGACCAGGTAATTGTCCGGAAGTTTTTTCTTCCACTTGATCCGGCCGGTAAGGGTGAACATCCGCCCCTCGATGGCAATCAGGATCTCGATTTCCCGGTCGATCGCCAGGGGGATTTCATCGTGAAAGAGCACCATCATGCCACTCTTGGATATGTTGGAGGTTAAGGCCGCTCCTTCAAATCCTTCGATACTGACATGGAGCATGTAATTCTTGGAAATCCGCTTTTCCCTGCGTTCGATCTTTTTTCCTGACATCCTTTTCCCCGGGAATTAAAGTCCGATCACAGATAAATTATAATTTTTTCGAAAATGTTTGTAAAGCCGAAAACATTTTTTTGTCTTCCCCGGGCCTGATCCCATCTTCTTCCATCACCACCCCCAGAAACACCGTCCCCCCGATCACCGCCAGACCGGGGGGAAATTTTCTCTTTTTTCGAGCTGGAGGGGGTCGGGTCCGTGGTTAACCGAAGGGGTTTTTGGTCAACCGTATCGGATGTCAATTGACCGTACCCGGAAGGCAGGGGGCGGCGTTCAGTGTCCAGTGCAAAAAAGCCAGGAGAATGCACCCGCTGGTGGCTTTTGCGATTCCTTTGATCAAAATCTTCTCCTTGATTGATTTCAGACCGGTCCATAGCGGTTCTTTCAGGCAATCCCGATACCGGTTTTCTCAGCCGGATCTGTCCCCGGTACGGTCAGGGAAGATCCGAGGGTGCCTGTAGGAGCCGACGGGGATCCTGCAAACGGTAGATTCCCCGGCCGTGGGTGCCGACCACCACTTCCCAGGATCCTTCATCGATGGCCAGGTCATGGAAGGGAACGGAGGGAATGTTTCCCCGGACGGACCGCCAGCTGAGACCGTCGTTCTCCGTCAGGTAGAGATCTTTCACCGTACCGCACAACAACACCCCCCCGGACGCCGGATGTTCCCGCAAAACCAGTACCGGTTCATCCTGTATCTGTCCCCGGATGGACAACCAGTCAGCCCCGAGGTTTTCGGTCATGAAAATGTAAGTTTGCAGATCATCCGAAAAAAGCCCGGACATGGTCACATAAAGTTTGCCTGGATCAAAGCGGGAGGGAGCGAGTGAAGTGACCTCCCGGCCCGGGAGTACCTGCCCGATCTGTCGCCAGGCGCCGGCCTGGGGATGGAAATACCAGACGTTGCCGTCATCGGTCCCGGCGAAAAGCAGGCCGGGAACCCGGGGAGATTCGGCCAGGGCGGAAATGGTTCCGTAGGGCAGGCGGTTGAACACCTCCCGTCCCCGGGAAAGGTCGGGAGAAACCGGGGTCCAGTGATTGCCCCGGTCCGTGCTCAGCAACACCATGTTGGCGCCCAGGTACAACTTCAAAGGATCATGGGAGGAAACAAAGAACGGGGTCAGCCAGTGGAACCGGTAGGGAGTGGTCAAGGGAGATGCCTGGGGTTTGATCCCGGTTCGAAGGCCTTTTTTCAGATCGATCCGGAATATTTCACCGAACTGGTAGGCGGAATAGACCTGTCCCTCGACCCCGGGTATTTCACAGGTATCTCCGCCGTCTCGATCCAGCAGTTTGAGCCAGTAATAACGGGCGCCGGATTCCCGGGGGCGATACCCCATCACCACACCGTTGTCCTGCAGACCGCTGTAAACAGCAGGATTTTCCCCCCGGCCCAGGGAAACCCGGTAACACTGGGTGATGGGCAGATTGAGGAATTGCCGCCAGTTTTCCCCCCCGTCGCTGGAGATATTCAACCCCCCGTCGGTCCCCAGGTAAAGCAACCGGGGACTGCGCGGATGGATCCAGAGGGCATGGCTGTCCACGTGCACCAGACGTTGATTCTGAGGGCCCTGTTTTCGGGTAAGACAGTCAAAGGTCCGTCCCCCGTCCCCGGAACGCAGCATTTCGATCCCGAGCACGTACACGGTATCCGTATCAGCGGGAGAAAGGACCACCCGACCGAAGAAAAAGCCAAAGGTGTAAAAATACGGGTTCAGGGATTCCTGATTGATCTTGCGCCAGGTATCTCCCCGATCCTCGCTGCGATACAACTCCGGCCCGGTGATGAAGGGATTGAACTGCCGGTCGTTGATATCAAACAGCATCAGGGCCACCTGGCGGGGGGTGATCCGATGATGGCGGACAAAGGCCTTGAGCACTGACGGCGTATATATCTCAGCGGCCTGCATACGGTCCAGTAGCCGCTGCAGGCTCTTGTTTTTAAGTTTGAGAAAATCTTCGATCGACAGGTTGTTCAAGCGATCGATGGTTAATTCCTGATCATCTTCTCCGGGGGGAAGTTGTTCCCGGTGATTGTCCACCAGGGCCATCAGGACCCTCGGATCCGAGGTCCCGATGGTCAGGCCGATCCGGCCGGTAAATTCATCCCCGGCGAAAATCCGCTGCCAGGAAAGCCCCCCGTCCAGGGTGCGGTAGATCCCGCTTCCCGGTCCGTAGGCCTCAAACTTCCAGGGCCTCTTGAGCCGCTCCCAGGCCGCCGCATACAGTATCTTTGGGTTTTCAGGATGCATCACCAGGTCGATGATGCCGGTCCGATGATCAATGAAAAGGATCTTTTCCCAGGTGCGTCCGCCGTCAGTGGTTTGGTAAAGCCCCCGATGGGGACTTTCCGAATAAAGCGGACCCGGGGCCGCGACATAAACGGTGTCCGGGCGAGACGGGTGGATAATGATTCTGGATATATAATGGGTCTGCTGCAGACCCCGGCATTCCCAGGTCTCTCCGCCGTCCCGGCTGCAGAAGACACCCTCGCCGTAAAAAGAACTGCGGGAAGCGTTGGGTTCTCCGGTGCCCACCCATATCAGGTTAAGGTCCCGGGGGGTGACAGCGATGTCACCGATGGCATTGAATCCGTCAGTCCGAAAAATATACTCCCAGTTCTCCCCCCGGTCCCGGCTGCGATAGACACCGGCGCTGGCACTGCCCACCAGAATGATGCGGGGATGATCGGGGTAAGATTCAATGTCGGAGATTCGCCCGGAAATCCCGTGGGGCCCGATGTCGTTCCAGTGAATTTCCGCTGCCGGCAGGCGGAAAAAAATTCCCAGAGCCAACAGACACAAAATCCGAAAATGGACCGGGCGCTTGGTCTTCATGACATTTTTCATACAACATCCCAGCGAAAAAATCAACTTCTCTTCACCCTTCGGTAAAGACATAAGGGTAGCCGTGCCGGACCCGCAGAAACGGTCGGGCGGAAAAGCCCTCTGCTTTCAGGATCCGGGCCAGCACCCGGATGAAAAAACCGTGGGATATCAACAGGATGTCCATCTCTTTCCCCCGGTGGGGAAAGCACCGGCGAATCAGGAATCGCCGGGCCCGTTCACAGGTCTGCCGCCGTTTTTCCCGTTGCCGCGGAGAATTGGTCAGCCAGAAAAACCGGCCGAAGATCAACCAGAAGAGAGTGGGAATCCGCAGCCGGGTGTCAAAAGCGGCATGCAGGGGAACCTCGTTGAGGGCCGGCAGGGACCGGCAATCTGTTATCCCCAGGAGACGGGCGGTCAGACGGGTTCTTCGAAGGGTGGAACAGAAGGCCAGGGGCGTTTGAAACCGGGACAAATCCACCTTCAGGGGTTTCACCCCGGCCCGGTCATAGGCCTGCATCCGGATATCAAACAACCGGCTGCTGCTGAGAAAGGGGAAAGCGGACTCCACCGGGAAATGCCGCAGCAACACGATCCTCATGTCTCCGTCTCCATTCGGACTGGAAGGGAGGGAAGGAAAGGATCCAGCAACCGGAGGTACTCCGGGTTTTGTTTGGAAGCCGCCAACGCCGCCGTGATCAGGGAGTGTCCCTTTTTCAGATACAGGTGGATCTCTTCCGGCTCCGGTTCGCCTGCCTGCCGGGTTCTCATGGGGGGACCCCACCGGCCGGCGCAAAAATGCAGCCTGACGGGTTTCTCATATAAACCCCGGCTCTGCAGATATTGCAGGTACTGCTCCAAAAACCGCTGGTGGGCGTCAGAGGGAGGCGGAACCGGCTGAATCCGGGAAAAAAGATGGAGAGCAAAGACCACCGCCTGTCGGATCCGGGAAACCATCCGCCGGAAAAAATGGTGACGGATTTGCTCTGCCTCCTCGTAGTGCCGGATCCCCACATCCAGGTAGTTGATCAGGAAATCCGCCTGTTTCCGGGTCAGGGAAAGCACCAGGTGATCGGTGTTCAGGTTTTTGGTTTTCTGCTCCCGGTCGATGTAAAACAGGGGTTCTTTATCCAGCAGGGCCTTTAATTCGTTGAGGGTAAAGGCATGGCCATCGGTTAACCGGAACACCCGGAAATCTTCCAGCAGGACGGTATGACCGCTTTTTTTGACCTGGTTGAACACCAGCTCTTCGGCCCGGTCCCTGAGGACCTGCGGGTACCGGTCGTACTGACGGCAGAGATGCCGGTACAGGCGATAGGCTTTGTCCGTGAGTGCCGCCTGGATCCTATCGTAACACTCCGTTTCCGCCTGAATCCCCGCCTCGAAAACCAATCCCTCCCGGGGATCGGCAATCTTCAGCGTCCAGGGAATCTGGGCATGCAGCAGCTGTATTTTGCAAAAATTCTCCGTCAACGGGATTCCGATTTCCCCATCAAACCCGTCCTCCTCCCGGTTCAGTTTCAGCTTGATGAAAGAATCCCGCAACAGGGGTTTGTGGGGAAGAATTCGGCCGTTGATGAACACCGACTGTCTGATGTGACTGCAGTACTTGGCGATGATCGCCTGCAGTATTTTGGGTTTGAGTTCCGCGGAGAGAAGCATCCTGATCTCCGTTTGGGGGTGGAAACGGCCCGCCCGTTCCCGGTAGCGGCAGACGGTTCCCTCGAAACTCACCTTCTCCTCGGAGAGGAGCTGAAGGTTGAGAATATCGATCCTCTGATAATCCGGCGTGAAAAGGGCCAGCAATCCGATGCCGGTTTTCCGGATAAACCCCTCGATGATTGCCTCTCTTTTAACCAGATCCAGCTTGCGGTTAAAAAGGTACCGCAGGCTGAGGATTTCCCGGGCGCCGATCCCGCTGCCGTCATCCCGGATCTGAAATACCCGGCCCCGGGAAAACACCTCGATCTTTCTGGCGCCCCTCAGTACCGCGGTCTTGATCAGTTCGATCGCAAAGAAATATTCCTCCACGAAGCGATTTTTGGTCACCTTGGCAATTTTTTCATCCAGGTCGATCGAAAACAGCGGATCAAGCGCCATTCGGCCCCTCCTTGCCTGCCCGGCCGAGCAGGTAACGGGAGATCCCCTGCAAGACTCCGCTATCCGGGGGAGGAAACAGGATGGCGCTCCTGGGATCGAGCAGTACCTGTTGCAACACCCGGTGCACCATCAGAAACTGCGAACGGTGATCCCGCACATAATTGTTCAGAATATCCTGTACCAGGGGAAACCGGTGATTGATCACCACAAAGCGTCGACCGAAAGGATTGGCATTCAGAAGCTTCTTCAGGTTGTAAAAAGTGAACCGGGGATGGTCCGGGGAATCGATCAGGTAGAAACGAACCCTCTGCTTGAATACCCGGCCGGCGATGGATTCCAGAATTTCAAAAAACTTTCCATACATTCGTTCGAAACGCTGGTAATATTCACGGATATGGGAATATACCGCATCCGGATCCGAATTCGCCGGCAGCAGCCGAAACAACTTTCTAAACTGCCGTGCCCGGAGAAAAACCATGGTATATTCCGAGCGCAGGTACTGCAAAAGAAAATTTTCATCGGAGGTAAATAAGGTCTCCACCAGGCGCTTCTTCAGAGACATCCGGACCAGGTCTTTGAGGGAAAGGTGCCCCCGGTTAACGCTGGGGATAATCGCCAGGTCCCACAACTTGCTTTCATACCCCCAGATCTGGGGGTTTTTCAAAGCGGTGACCGCGAGATCGGCAATCACCGGCTCGGTGTTGAATTCCTTTTTGTATCTCCGGCTGCGATGGTACAACAGCACTTTCTTGGCAAAAAAGGCGCCCATCAGGCCAAAAAAAAGAACCGCGATCAGAAAATACGCGTTCCCCCGGATATACCCGAGAATTTTACCCGGCAGGTTCCCGGGCGGTGTTCTCCCGGGTTGATCCCGGGAAGAAACCGCCTCCCCCTGAGGGGGGGGGCGGGTACCCGGTGGAATCAGCCGGGGATATATGTGTTCGGTCAGGTCCGCCGGCTGCCATCCCTTTCCCTGGACAAAATATTCGCACCAGGCATGCAGCCGGGAGGCCTCGATCTCCCCGTTCTGCACCACGTACCCGATTACCAGACGGGACGGGACCTTGACCTTTCGCAGGAGAAGCGCCAGGAATCCATTGAGAACGTCACAGTCCCCTTTCCGAATCGCCACCACCCGGTCAACCCATTCCCGGTTTTTAGAACGCATATAATCCCGGATGGTCTGAGAACTGACATCGTAGGTCAGGTACTGCAGGGTCATCTTCTGGAACAGCCGGACTTTCTCCTCGGTTTTTTGGTCAATATTCAACATCGCCTGCCGATCGAAATCCGGGGGCAACCGGATTTCTTCCGGCAGGCGGGTATAATACCGGTACCGAAGGGGAGCCAGTCGGGTAACCGGCCGGGGAACGCACCGGTACCGAAGAGATTCCAGGGGCAGATACTGCCGCTTGAGGGAGATAAAAAACTCGCCGTTGGTCAGATGGAACAGAAAGGGGGCCACCGGATCCCGGTTGATGGTGAATTCTCTTTCCAACACCACATATCCCACCGGGCAGGGCAAAAAAAACCGGCTGGATTCCCGCCCGACCGTTTCCACATGATCGATCTGCAGCGGGATGACGGGTGAATCCTCAGCCGTCGCAGGCAGGGATTGGAAATCCCCCGATCTGTCCCGCAAAAAACCCCGGCGAAGATCGTAGTGGTCGGCGTAATAAAGACTCAATTTGACCTGCGGATATTCGGGACTGCGGATCAGGCAGCGGCTCTCCCCGGCCCCCCACTGATTCACCGACGCGCTGTATTCTCCCAGCTGGAACCAGTCACCGGGTCCTTCTCTTCCGGCATTCCCCGTCAGTTTCCATGCCAGCAGGGTCACTGACACCAGAAAAACCAGGAAAGCCGCAGACCACCAGAGGTTGTTCTTAACCGAATAATAAAGGTTCCGGAGGAAGGACCCGATCTGACTGAATACCTTCAGGCGCCCGGGATTTTCCGCATTGAACCGGATCAGGTTCTGTAATTCGCTCTGGGCCTGACGGATCAGTTTTTTCAATGCGTGGTTCTCTACCACCCGCCGGCGGGTGATATCCACTTTCAGGCGATTGCTGTTCAGGTACACCACCGGGGACAGGCCGTCAATGTCATGGGGAAATTTGGGGGACTGGTGGGTAAAGAATTCCGACAGGGATATGCCCTCCCAGACCAGCAGCCCCTGGGAAAAGATCTTCACCAGCGGACGCCGGTCGATACCCACAAATCCCTCATGGGAATGACCGCGAAAACTGACCGCAAAGGGGACGGTGGGCCGCATCCGTTTGCTGGATACCCGCTGGCCGTTCAGGCTCACCCGCAATTCCCGCAGGCCGGTGCTCTTTACCCGCAGGTACCGACAATGGCGCAGGACCGCTTCCCGGACCGCCTGAACGAACCGGTTCTCCTCCTCGTACACCGCCGGCCGCCGGAGGGTAATGCCGGTCCCCGGCCGGGACAGACCACAGGGGATTTTCCGGATTTCGAAGTCCCGGTTCACCATCAGCGCCCACTTATCTCCCCGGGCCGGGTAGGATTCGATGGTGATCTCCCCGGGATTGAAACGGGTCACCGACCAGAACCCGATCCCGAAAAGTCCGGCGGATTCCTGATCATCCGCCTTGTTGGAAGCAAACAGTTTGAACAGATAGTCCCGGGCGTCCGGAAGGGAAAGCCCCCTTCCGTTATCCTGAAAAGAGATCCGTTCCCAACCCTCCGCCCGGCGGGCATCGATAAAAATCTTGGTGGCGCCCGCATCCCGGCTGTTCTGGGCCAGTTCCCGTAAAAATATCCAGGGGTCTTCGCTGTAATCCTTCAGGCTTTTCTGAATAAAACCCAGAAAATCCTTGGATTTCATGGAACCGCAGGCGGTGAACCCGGGCGAATGCGGCTATCGGTTATTGTCCCCTCTTGTCGTACAGGTACTTGAAAAACTCCATACTGGTGGTCAGAATTTTCCGGGCGCCGGGCAGAAGCTGTTCGTAATGCTGGATGGCGATCCAGAATTCCGCAAATTCGGGGTTGACTTTATAGGCCTCGTTCCGGATCTTGAGGGATTCGGCGTCGGCTTTGGCCCGGATCTCCTTGGCCTGCCGCTGGGCGCCGGAAAGGATCACCTTGCTCTCCTTTTCCATCCTGCCCAGCCACTGGGCCTTCTTTCCCTGGCCATCGGACCGGAAGGCCTGGGCGATCTGCTTCCGCTCTGAGATCATCCGGTTGTAAACGGACTGGGTCAGGTCATCCGAGTACTTGATCTGCCGGATGATGATATCGATCAGCTCGATCCCGTATTCGGGGGTGGTTTCCCGGGCCATGGCCAGCATCTCTTGGGACAGCTTCTCCCGGCCGGTCTCGATGTCCTGGTACTGTTGATCTATGTAAGTGGAAGAGATGATGGATTCCGGTTCCACGCCGTCTTCCCCGCTGCCGCCGGAATCGGTTAAAAATACATTCTTCCGCTCGATCTCGTTGATGACATTGGAATTCCGGACCGCTTCCCGCAGGGAATTGTTGGCGATCACATTGCGCACACTGGATTCAATTACCTGGTCCAGCCGCCGGTGGGCTTCGGCGATGAGGCCGATGGACATGAAAAAAAGCTTGGGATCACTGATCCGCCATCGGGCGGAGGTATCAACCCAGATGAACTGGTTTTCCACCGTGGGCAGGCGTTGCGGATCCCCGTCCCAGGGCAGGATTTTCTTGGGATATTTGGAAATTTTATCCACCACCGGCATCTTGAATTTGAGACCGGCATCACTGTAGGTCTGGAGAATCTTGCCAAAACGGGTCCGGATGCCCAGTTCTCCTTCCTTGACCACAAAAAAGGGTCCCAGGATAAAAAAGAGCACCACCAGGATTGCGATTACGATCAGTACGGTTCTTCCGGTTTTCATTGGTCATCTCCTTTTTTGTTCAAAGACTTGATCGGCAGGAAATTTTTCAACTCCTTGTCGATCACTTCCACATTATCCAGGTTCCGGAATACTTCCGCGAACATCTCGTAGTATACCCGGGCCCGGGTCATCCTCGGATCCTTGCGGTATTCTTCGTAGACCGCCCTGAACCGGGCCACATCCCCCTTGGCCCTGTTTACCTTCTCGGCGGCATATCCTTCCGACTGCTGGATGATCTTGTTGGCCTCCCCCCGGACCTTGGGAATGGTCTGGTTGTAGGCTTCCTTTCCCTCGTTGATCAAACGGTTCCGGTCCTGGATGGCTCGGTTGACATCCTCGAAGGCATCCTGCACCCGGTCCTTGGGGGGGACAACGGTAAGCAGCTTGACATTCTTGACGTCGATTCCCAGCTGGTAAAGGTTGTAGAACTTATTCATCATCATCATTCCCTGGTCCTGGATATTGGTTCTTTCCCCGCCGATTACATCAAAGATAGTCCGGTCTCCCACCAGCAGGTTGATCACCGACTGGGAGATGTCCCGGATGGTTTTGTGTCTCTGATTGACATTAAACAGCCAGGCTTTGGGATCCACGATCCGGTACTGAATGGTCCAGTTCACATCGATGATATTCAAATCCCCGGTGAGCATGAGAGACTCCTGGGAGTAATCCCGCGTAGAATACCGCGTGGTCACCCCCGCCTGCTCGGTTCGGAATCCAAACTCCTCGGTGAGAATTCTCCGCACCGGAACGTTGAAATTCTGTTCGATGCCGAAGGGGATCTTGAAATGGAGTCCCGGGGAAACCGTCCGCTGGTATTTCCCGAAGCGGAGGATCACCCCCTCTTCCTCCTGTCCCACCATAAAAAAGGACGATACCAGAAATACCAGGATCAGGATCACCAGAATTCCCAGCCCGATCTTTCTGGGGCTTATTTTTCTCTTAAACTCTTCCATGTCAAACACATTCTCTGAAGTCATCAGACCTCCTTGGTTTTGTTGTTTTATTATAGAGGATCACAAAAATAAAATCCACCCGGCGGGGGGCGGGTATCCTGCAAAAACCGGAATTTATCCGCAGTGGATGTATTTTTTGACCACTTCCTTTAACACATCTACCTTTCCATACATCTTTTCGCTGAGATTTTCGTCCCGGTAGGATTTGAGTTCCTCCGCGATCCGGTCGATCATCTCCCTGGGGAAAACCCCCGGATCTTCGTAAAAGGACCGCTGTTCCAGCAGTCGCCGGGCGGCCTGATAACAGGAACCGGGGAGTTGTTTCAGTCCCTCGATCCGGGCCGCATCGGTCTTCACATAGGTATTCCGGGCAATCTTGAGGGAATCGCGGTTTTTCAGGCCGTAATTGGCAGCCACCGCCATTCCCGCCAGTAACTGGTGAACATTGGCGCTGCCGTCCGGGCTGCGCAACTCAATGGTCTGGCTGTCGACGGTCTTCTTTTGGGTGTCCGGTTCCCGGGGATTGCATTTCTTGACCATATTGCCGGCCCGCATGAAGCCCAGGGGAACCCGCACCAGTACCGACCGGTTCCGGTCTCCCCAACTGATGGCAGTCGGCGCTTCCTGATGGGGCACCAGGCGCAGGAACGAAGTGGGGACGGTGTTCCCGAAGGCGGTCAGAGAAGGCGCCAGTTCCAGAAGTCCGGCGATCACTTTCCTGGCCACGTCATTGATACCGTCGGCGGAAACCATTACATTCCGGTCTCCCTTGATCATCCGGGTATGGATATGCAACCCGCTGCCGGCCTGACCGACCAGGATCTTGGGGGCGAAACTGACCTCCAGACCGTATTTGTAGGCAGTCTCCCGGATGGCCCACTTGGCCAGTACCAGCTGGTCGGCGGCATCCTCCAGGGGTTGCAGCGAACATTCGATCTCGTGCTGCACCATCTCCCGGTCCCCTTCGATAATATTTCCCACCTCGGAATGGCCGTACTTGACCTGGCAACCGATTTCACTGAGAAACCGCATGGCCTCCTTGCGGATAAAGGCCCATTTGGAAAAAGGATGGGACTCATGGTAGCCTTTCTGCGGGATGATGGGATAGATCGAATCCACTTCGGAAAAAAAATAAAATTCCAGTTCCCCCAGGGCCTCCATGGTATACCCGTGCTCCTTTTTGAGCAGATCGGAGGCCTTTTTCACCATTCGTTCCGGAGCGCTCTCGAGGTATTCGCCGTCCTTGGTGAAATAAGAGCACAGGATGTCCAGGCTGGGAATCTCGGTAAAGGGGTTGACAAAGGCGGTCTTGAAACGGGGAATGACATAGAGGTCACTGGAGTCCGCGGGAATGTAGTTGAACAGGCTGGAACCGTCCACCCGTTCCCCCTTGGAAAGGAAACGCTCCAGGTGATCCAGGTGGTTGATGATGAAATTCAGCACTTTCAAGCGGCCGTCTCCGCCCACGTAGCGGAAGTTTACCATCCGGATATCGTTGTTCCGGATAAACTTGATGATATCCGCCTTGGTGAAATCCTCCGGTTCCTTCTGCAGATAGGTCACCACCTTGTTGGGGTTGAGAGTGATTTTATCATTCATTTTTCCGTTCGCTCCTTACCGGGATCTGTTCCCTCATTTTAATGGAAACCGCCCGACGATTCAATCTTTTTTCACCCGGGGAGTTTTTCGATACCGGTCCGCCGGTTTTTAACCGAATTCCGGTCCGGGGAAAATTTTTTAATTTCTTCATCAATTTTCAGCTGGGAATGGAAATTCTTCAAAAAAAGGCCCTGATCTACGCAATATTATGAAAAACAGTCCCGGAAAAGGGTCGGTTCTTATCCCGCAGGCTTGACCGGGTTTTCGGGTGGAGCCGAAAAGGGGGCAAACGGGGCATGGTCATTTTTATTTATCGGTGTTTGGTGGTATAATAGGGGCAAATCTGTCCTGCGATCCGGGTGCCCCATGGGAAAGAAAAGAAACATACATTTTTTTATCAAGGCCAAAAAAAAGCGGCAGAAAATCTCTGCCATCACCGCCTACGATTACAACACCTCGGTGCTGGCCTCCCAGGCCGGGATCGATCTGATCCTGGTGGGAGATTCCCTGGGAATGGTGATCCAGGGCCGGGAAAATACCATCCCCGTCACCCTTGACCAGATGATCTACCATACCCGTCTGGTCACCCGGGCCCGGCCCGACAGTTTCGTGGTGGGAGATATGCCCTACGGTTCCTATCACGTCTCCCTGGATGAAAGCCGGCAAAACGCCCTGCGGTTCATCAAGGAAGGCGGCGCCCAGGCGGTGAAGCTTGAAGGCGGCCAGAAAAGGTTTCACACCATCCAGGCCCTTCTGGATATCGAGATCCCGGTCCTGGGACACCTGGGATTAACCCCCCAGTCCATTCATCAGCTGGGAGGGTTTAAAATCCAGGGAAAACTGAAACGGAAGGCCGAACAGATCCACCGGGACGCGCTGGCCATGGAAAAGATGGGGGTATTCGCCATCATCCTGGAGGCCATTCCGGAAAAACTGGGCAGAGAGATCAGCCGGTCTTTGAAGATCCCCACTATCGGGATCGGAGCCGGACGTTTCTGTGACGGACAGATCCTGGTCATGAACGATGTGATCGGCCTGTCCACCACCGGTTACATCCCCAGCTTCGCCCGCCGGTACGCCGACGTGGGCGCTGCCATTCGGCAATCCCTCGAACATTACGTCCGCGATATCCAGGCCGGTGATTTTCCGGCTCCTGCAGAAACCTATCCCACCGGCAAACCATGAAAATTCTTTCCACGGTGTCATCCATCCGGGAGGAACTGCAAATCTCCTCCGACCGGTCCCTCGGTCTGGTGCCCACCATGGGATACCTCCATGAAGGACATATCAGCCTGGTGCGGCAGTCCCTCGCCGACAACCATCTGACCGTTGTATCGATTTTTGTCAATCCCACCCAGTTTGGTCCTTCCGAGGATTTCAACCGGTATCCCCGGGATCTGGCGCGGGACCTGGAAATCCTGGAAAACCTGGAAGTCGATTACGTCTTCGCTCCCGATGCCGGTGAGATGTACGCCCCCGACCATCTCACCACCGTTCAGGTAAGTGATTTGGAAGGACAGCTGTGCGGAGCCAGCCGACCCGGTCATTTCCGGGGAGTCACCACCGTGGTGCTGAAGCTCTTCAATATCATCCGGCCCCGGCGGGCCTATTTCGGGCAGAAAGACGCCCAGCAGGCGGTCATTATCAAGAAGATGAGGGACGATCTGAACCTCGACGTTGAGATCCGGGTGCTGCCCATCGTCCGGGCGGCGGACGGCCTGGCCCTCTCCTCCCGGAATTCCTATCTGTCCGAAGAGGAAAGAGCGGCAGCCATCCGGCTGCCCCGGGCCCTGACCCTGGCCGGCGCCATGATCCGCAAAGGAGAACTGCAGGCAGATGCCGTCACCGGGTTGATCGAGGAGGAATTGAAACAGGATTCCCGGATCACCATCGAATACGTTCAGGCCGTGGACCTGAAATCCCTCCAGGCCCGGCAGCGTATCGACCCCGGTCGGACCCTGATCGCAGCGGCCATCAGGATCGGCAGAACCCGGCTGATCGATAACATCGTTTTAGGAGAAATTACATGTTGATACCCTTTATGATATCCAAGATTCACCGGGCCCGGGTCACCGGTACCGACCTCGACTATTACGGCAGTATCTCGATTGACGAGGAGATCATGGAAAAGGCCAAGCTGAAGGAAAACCAGCAGGTAGAGGTTTATGACTGCACCAACGGCAGCCGGCTGACCACCTATGTCATCACGGCACCGAGGGGATCCGGGGAGATCGTCATGAACGGCGCCGCCGCCCATCTGGTGAATCCCGATGATATCATCATCATCGTGGCCTACGGTTTGCTGGAAGAAGAGGAGCTGGATTCCCGCAGTTCGGTCATCCTGTTCATGGATCACAACAACCATATCGAAAAGATCGTTAACGGAAAGATATAATCCGGGAGAATCCCATGGCTGAATTGGACGACGAAATTACCAACGAGATATTTCTGCAGGAACTCAAACAGGAATTCTACGACACCGCCGCCCGGAATATGCAGGAGATGGAGGACCTTTTTCAGACCCGGGGATGGCCCCGGCTGGCGGAAATCGCCCACGACATCAAGGGAACCGCTGGATTGTTCGGATACGATGAAGGAAGTCGCCTGGCGGATCAGGTGGTGATCGCCGCCCGGAAAAGGAGCCGGAAAAAGGTCAGGACAGCCCTGGAGCGGCTGAAAAAATACCTGAAAAAAAACAAGATCATCGGAGACCCAAAGACTGATTCATGAAAAGCATCCTGGGGATCGGGAACGCCCTGGTGGATACCCTGATCAGTATCGAATCGGATGAATTTCTCCTCCGCCACCACCTGCTCAAGGGCGGCATGTCACTGGTGGATGACCACCGGATCCGGCAACTGCTGCGGGGACACCGGGAGATCCCGGTCAAATCGGTGGGCGGATCAGCGGCCAACACCATCCATGCCCTGGGCATTCTGGGAAACCGGGTTTCTTTCATCGGCAAGGTGGGGAGTGACGATTGGGGGGATTTTTTTGAAAGCGACCTGAAAACCCGTGGAATCACCACCCATTTGTCAAGGGGGAAACTTCCCACCGGCAAAGCCCTGGTATTGATTTCCAGAGACAGCGAACGTACCTTCGCCACCTTTCTGGGCTCCTGCGGGGAACAGTGCGCCGGAGACCTGCGGGAGGAATTCTTCATCGGCCCGGACCTCCTGTACCTCGAGGGATATCTCATCCCCAACCGGGAACTGGTTCAAAAGGCGGCCTGGATGGCCAGGAAACAACAGATGACCATTGCCCTGGATCTCTCCAGCTACAACGTGGTAGAGGAAAATCGCGAGTTTTTGCGATCTTTCATCGACGAGAATGTGGATATTCTGCTGGCCAATGAAGACGAAACCCGGGCCTTTTTTGGTGTTTTCGATCCCCTGGAGAACCTCTCCGGGTTCGCCCGTTACTGCCGGATTGCCATTTTGAAAATGGGTGCCGAAGGGGCCTACCTTCAATCCGGAAAAGAGGTGCACAAGATCGATCCGGTCAAAAGCCGCCGCCGGGATACCACCGGCGCCGGAGACCTCTTCGCCGCGGGGTTTTTACACGGATGGTCCCGGGGATATGATCTTTCCCGCTGCGGAAAGCTGGGCGCACTGCTGGGGGGGCGGGTGATCGAAGTGGTGGGCGCGAAGATGGACGATCGCCGGTGGAAACGCGTCAAAAAAAACCTTTCCACAATCAGGTAATCCCCAATCCCTCCTCCCCCCCCAAAAAAAACAAGGCATTTTGTAACCTCCCGCACTTCTGAAACGTTATTACTGACAGAAATCCTTGATCGGGAGAACGAGAATGACAGGCCGGCGGCAAAAAAAAAGGCAGGAGAATCAGGACCCGGCACCGGCCGGGCAAATCTACCATCGGATCATACGGACCGAGCGTCTCATCGGTATCCTTCTCTTCATCATCTGCGCCGTTCTGGTCATCCTCTACTGACCCCCGGCGACCGGACCTGAAGGGTGGATCAGGCGACGATCTGGTTCTTGCCCTGTTTTTTGGCTTTGTAGAGATTGAAATCCGCCTGCTGCAGGTAGGTGTCAATCAGGGGTTTCACCTCCACCCCCAGAGTGCCGTGGGAGATGCCGATACTGACCGTCACCCGATCTTTTCCCACCTTGATCGTCTCGATCCGGGAGCGGATCTTCTCGGCGGTTTCCAGAACAAAATGTTCCTTGATATTGGAGAGAAAAACCACAAATTCCTCTCCCCCGTACCGGCCGGCGATATCGGATTTTCGGATGTTGTTTTTGATGGTCCGGGCCACCTGACCAAGCAAACGGTCCCCTTTGCGATGACCATGGATATCGTTGATCCTCTTGAAATCGTCAATGTCGATCATGAAAAAGGCCACCCGGTGCCCCGATCGGGCCGAAAGGTGACAGAGGGGAGTGATGGTATCGAAGAATCCCTTCCGGTTGAGAATCCCGGTCAGGGCGTCGTAAGCGATCCGGTCCGCCAGCTTCTTGTTGGCGGCCCACAGCTTCTGCAGGGCCTTGCCCATCAGTTCCATTTCCGGGGAGTTCAGCCGGCATTCCTGCACCGCCCGGATGAGGGCGTCGATATGCCGATGGTAATCATCCTCGGGATTGGGATGATCATCGAATCCCTTGACGTAATGAAACAACATCCCCAGGGCCGGATGAAGCACGTAAAATTCCAGCTTGAAGGCGATAAAGAACGCCCGGGGCAGGGAAATCCCCGGTCCCGCTTCCCGGGCCAGCTCCTCAACCTCCACCGCCAGGGCGCTCAAATCCCGCAGGACATCCTCCGGCTGGTTGAATATGTCGGGGATAAGGCTGGCGGCGGCCAGATCGATCAACCGGTCCCAGAAAGCGATGTGCCGCTCTTCGTCGGCGGCCATCCGTCTGAAAAAGGCAGCGGCCGGTTTGTCCTTGAGCTCACCGCTTAAAATGCGATAAGTCCGAAGGGCGATCTGATCCAGCTTGCGACAGTTCAGGGCGATCTCGGTCATCAGGGAACGCTTGATCATCGTCTTTGCCGGCAGAACCTCAGCGGGCCGCTGTCGACGGCCCGGGCCATCCGCCGACTCCATTATAGGAAAAATGCGGGTATAAAGCCATCCTTTTGAAAAAAAGACTGCCCGCCGATCCGTCAGGGGGGCGGGGTTTTTTCAAAGACATCTCCGTTCTTCTCCCGCTTCTGCTCCTCGTAGGGACTGGCGATCCGGCGGTAAAACTCCTGTTTGACGGATTCCAGCACCCCCACCACCTCGTTGATGATCGTATAGGTCAACCGGCTGTAATGGGACAGGTACCGATCGATCGTCCGGGCAATCAGGTAGTTCAACTCCCCGGGATTCTGGGGAGAATGACCCGCGTCCAGCCGTTGCCTGGCCTCTTGGTCCACATAGGGCATGGTTCTGATCCTTCCTTATCACCGGTTCCGGATCCGTACCTTCCCGGTGCCGGTGTAAATTAACTTTTCCGGGTCACCAGGATGATGCCGCCGATCCCGGCGGTGGCGATCATGAACAGGTCCACCAAGAACCACAGCACATGGTCATCGATCAACATGGCGGCGACCACCGCCACGGCCAGCACCAGCAGCAGGGCGCCCAGTATTCGATCTCTTTTCATTGCAGGTCTCTCTTCAGGATGATTGTACCCCACCCCGGGGAAAAAAATCAAACCGCGGGGAGAAGGCGCCTATCCTCCCCACTTTTCGCGGTAGATGGCCTGCAGTCGGTTGAGAATCGCCAGGAGCTGGCCGCTGCCGATCACCAGCATCAGGTGGCCCTCGGTGATGTTCTCCTTTTTCACCAGAGTGGTGAGCAACATGATCAGGGTGCGAAGATTGGCCCGGGACAGTGCCTTTCTGCTGTGGATCAGGCGCTGGGCCTGGTCCTGCCAAGCCGTCCAGTTGAAAGGTTGAATAAAACCGTTGTTCCCCAGGGTCTTCAGGAATTCCTGCACCGGCTGGCTGTAGGAATATCCCCCCTCCTTGACCTGGTAGAACTTCTGACTGCCGTCCTGGAAATAGGGCAGGAACCGGAGCACGGCTTCGAAATTATCCTTCCTCATCCGGATGGTCATGGGGATCTCTCCTCAAGAGTCCTGCGGACACCTGCGACCCGGTGGCTGTCCATCCCTCCACAGTCTCCCTGCTCTCTCCATTCTGATTTTGGGACAAAGTCCGTCTTTTTTCAAGCTTATTTCTGAATCAACGGCACTTTTCTTGCCGTCGATTTCGACCGCAACCGGGATGAGATCCAAAAACAGCGGCGGTCAGTCCAGGGGCCAGAACTGGTTGTCGTACCAGATCTTCTCCTTCAACTCATCGTCCAGCCGGGCCAGCATCATCATGTGCTTCTTTTCCCAGGCAGAGAGCCAGGAAAAAAGGTTTTTCTCGTCTGGTCCCGGGGCGGATCCGGCCTGTTCTGCATAATATTCCACGGCCTTCTTTTCCAGTTCCAGGGCCGCAGAAATCACCGCGGCTTCGTAGCCGGCGCCGGAAATTTCCGCCGTAATCTTTTCGGTCAGCACCGGATGGTCCCGTTCCCGCTCCTCCGGCGGGGGATCGAAATGCAGCTCCTGTCCCCGGGCCACCTGGCGGTAATGATTCTTGAGGGTCTTGATATGATCCTCTTCCTCATCCCGCAGGAACGCGAAAAGCTCCCGGATCGCGGCGTGGGAACTGGTGTCGATTACCGACTGGTACAGATCCTTCCCCTTGTATTCGAGCAACAACGCCCCTTTCAGAGCGGTGATGAGCGGATTTTCCTTGCCCATGCGGACCTCCTTTATGAAAAAAATTGTAACATATCAACCGGAAGTATACAACCGGGCCGGATTGGGGCCCGGCTTGTGCCACCCGGCGCGCCAAACCGAAAAGAGATGACAATTGCTGCGGTGGTGTGGTAAAATCCTTACCGGATCATCGCCCATGCCCGCCAAAGACCGTAAAACGGGAGAAGAAGACATTACCCTGAAAATTTCGGGGATGAGCTGCGCCAACTGCGCCGCCGCCGTGACCCGGGCCCTGGAATCGACCCCCGGGGTTCTCTTTGCCCGGGTGAACCTGGGGACCGAAACCGCCGGGGTACGGTTTGATCCTTCCGTCGCCACCCTTTCCGGGATGGCGGAGGCGGTAAAATCCGCCGGGTATCAGGTGATCACCGAGAAAACCATCCTGAAGATCGGCGGCATGACCTGCGCCATGTGTGTCAAGACCCTGGAAAAAGCCTTTACCCGGTTGCCCGGGGTGGCCCATGCCCGGATCAACCTTGGGGCGGAAAAGGCCTACATCACCTATTATTCCGGTCAGCTTTCCCACTCCGACCTGGTCCGGGTGGTCAGCGAAACCGGTTACCGTTACCTGGGCAGGGAAGACGCCGGGGATGAAAAACGCCTGTTTCAGCGACAACTGCGAAAAAAGAAGCTTCGTTTTCTGACCGGGTTTGCCATCGGTTTTCCCCTGATGCTGGGGATGTACCTCCCCCTGTCCCTGCCTCCCTTCTTCCCCTACCTCCTGCTGGGTTTGACCACTCCTCCCTTCCTGTACATCTCCCTCCCGATTTTTCAGGCCGCCGCCCGATCCCTGAAAAACCGTGCCCTCAACATGGATGTCATGTATTCCATGGGGATCGGCATCGCCTTTTTGTCCAGCCTGCTGGGCACCTTCCAGATCCTGCTGACCCGGGAATTCCTCTTCTATGAAACCGCCCTGATGCTGGCCTCCTTTCTTACTTTCGGTCGGTACCTCGAGCAGCGGGCCAAGGGCAAAACCTCCGAAGCCATCCGCAAACTCATGGAATTGCGTCCCGCCGACGCCCTGGTCATCCGGGGCCGACGGGAGATCCGGATCCCGGTAGAGCAGGTGGTTCTGGGAGATCGGGTTCTGGTAAAACCGGGGGACCGGATCCCGGTGGACGGGCGGATCATCGAGGGACACAGCTATGTGGATGAGTCCATGATCACCGGGGAATCCATGCCCTCGCTGCGCAAAAAAAACCAGCAGGTAGTGGGCGGCACCATCAACCAGAACAGCGTGTTGAAAATCAAGGCCAACCGGCTGGGCCGGGATTCGGTATTGTCTCAGATTATCCGCCTGATTGAAGAAGCCCAGGGAAGCCGGCCGGCGATCCAGCAGACCGCGGACCGGGTGGTCAGCTATTTCATCCCGGTGGTCCTCACCGTGGCGATGGCGGCGTTTCTGGTCTGGTTTCTGCTGGCCGGAGAAACTTTGCTTTTTGCCCTGACCCGGCTGATCTCCGTACTGGTGATCGCCTGTCCCTGCGCCCTGGGCCTGGCCACTCCCACGGCGATCACCGTGGGAGTGGGACGGGGCGCCCAGCTGGGGATTCTGATCAAAAGGGGGGAGGCCCTGGAACAGACCCGAACCCTGGACACCGTTGTCTTCGACAAGACCGGTACCCTGACCCGGGGGAAACCGGTGGTGCAGGAGGTGGTGGATCTTCCCGGCCATGAGGGCCGGACCCTGCGGCTGGCGGCCAGCGTGGAGAAGAATTCCCGGCATCCCCTGGCCCGGGCAATCGTGGCCCGCGCCCGCAAAGACCGGATCCCCCTGGATCCGGCGGTTGATTTTGACACCCTGGAGGGCAAGGGGGTGACCGCCCGGATACAAAACCGGCTTGTGCGCGTCGGCAGCCGGGCCTGGATGAAAAAAAACCGGATTTTGTTACCGGCGCGGATCCAGACCCGGCTGCAGACCCATCAGGACCAGGGGAAAACCCTGGTGCTGGTAAGCCGGGACCGGGAACTGTCCGGGTATCTGACCATCGCCGATCAGATCAAACCGGAGGCGGCCTCCGTCATCCGGTATCTGAAGAATATGAACCTTAAAACCCTGATGATCACCGGGGACAACCCGCGTACCGCCCGGGTAGTGGGAGACCGCATCGGTGTCGACCGGATACTGGCCGGAGTCCTCCCCGGAGACAAGGCCTCGGAAATCCGGCGGCGACAGGCGCGGGGAGACCGGGTGGCCATGGTGGGCGACGGGATCAACGATGCCCCGGCCCTGGCCCAGGCCGACCTGGGAATCGCCATCGGCAGCGGCACCGACGTGGCCATGGAAAGCGGGGATATCGTGCTGGTGAAAGATGATCTTCGGGATGCGGCGGCGGCCCTGGAGCTGGGTCGCAAGGTGATGCGCCGGATCCGGCAAAACCTGTTCTGGGCCCTGGCTTATAACACCGCCCTGATTCCCGTGGCCGCCGGGGCCCTGTACCTTCCTTTCGGAATCGGTTTCAGACCGGAGTGGGCCGGACTGGCCATGGCCCTGAGCTCCGTGAGTGTGGTCTCCCTATCGCTGCTTCTGAGAAGATATCACCCGCCGGTGCTGCGCAGCGGGGCCATTTCCCGATCTTCCCGGCGGTAAAAACCCACCCCCGGCCGGGAGGCTATTGTCACCGATCGAAAGGTCTGTTATACTGATATAATCCGCAAATTTCGGGAGCCGATGAAGAAGGACAACCTGCTCAACCCAAAGGAAGTGGCCTCGCTGCTGGGCACTCCCCTGGTCACCGTCCTGCGGTGGGCCTACCAGGGCAAAATTCCCTGCCGATTGCACGACAAAGAATATTACTTTGTGGAAAATGAAATCCGCCGCTGGGCCCGCAGCCATCATCTTCCCCTGGGACCGCCTCCCCGGCCGGCCCCCCGGAACAAAACCCGGGTCCTGGTCTGTCTTTCCGCCGCCCTTCACCGGGGCCGGATTTTTTTCGACCTTCCCGGAAATGATATCTATTCAGTCCTGAAAAACGCCGTGGCCCGCCTTCCCCTCCCTTCCGGGGGGAACCAAAAACTGCTGCTGGATGAACTGGTCAACCGGGAAGAAATCGCTTCTACCGGAATCGGCCGGGGCGTGGCCATCCCCCATCCCCGTCACCCCCTGGATCTGAAGCTGGAATTCCCCCAGGTATCGCTGATGTATTTATCCACTCCCACTGAATTCAATGCGGTGGACGGCAAACCGGTCTTTGCTCTGTTTGTCATGCTCAGCCCCACCACCCCTGTGCACCTGAAGATCCTCTCCCGGCTGAGTCTCTGCCTCCAGGATAAGGATTTTTATCGCCTGCTGGATCAACGGTCGAGCCAGTCGGAAATCATCCCGAAGGTGGAAGAAATCGAATCCCGGTTGCAGAAAAACCACGGTCCGGCCGCTGATCCGGGGAATTCGAAAGGCCGGACCCCGCATCCATGAGTCTTCCAAAATCCGGCAGGCGGTTTCGCAACATCCTGATCAACATGGACAGCCGTCTGCAGATGATCATTATCGGCATACTGGTGGGGCTGTGCAGCGGCCTGGCGGCCGTGGGACTGAATCTGGGACTGGAAACCTTTTCCCGGCTGACCGAACGCCTGACCCAACCCGGGCTCATCATCCTTCTTCCCGTAACCGGATTGATCCTTACGGTCCTGGTTCTTAAATACCTGATCCGGGATTTCGGCGGCCACGGGGTGCCGGAAGTGATCCACAGCGTCAGCACCCGGGGCGGGGCCCTGAAACTGCGGTCCTCATTTTCCCGGCTGCTGGGGAGCCTGCTCACCATTGCCAGCGGAGGATCCGCCGGTCCCGAGGCCCCGGTGGTAATCAGCGGCGCCGCCATCGGCTCCAATATTTCCACCTACTTCAAATCCAATGAAAAAATCCGGGTGGCGGTGACCGGCAGCGGGGCCGCGGCCGCCATCGCCGCCATCTTCAATGCCCCGGTTACCGGATTTATCTTCACCATGGAGGTGATTCTGGGAGAATGGGCCCCGGGCAGCATGCTGCCGGTGGCGATTTCCTCGGTCACCGGTACCATCGTCAGCCGGCTGTTGAAGGGAAACCAGATTCCCTTCGTTCACCGGCAGTTTGAAGTCAATATCAACGATATCCTGGCCACCATCGGGCTGGCCGTGGCCCTGGCGGCCTTTTCACTGGTCTTCATCCGCCTGCTGAAATGGAGCGGAGAACTGCTGAGCCGCTACCTGAACGCTGCCCTTCTGCGGGCCCTGGCCGGCGGAGCGCTGGTGGGAATCCTCACCCTGTTTCTGCCCCACGTCCGGGGAGAAGGATACCGCCTGGTGCGACAGCTGATCAGCGGACAGTATTCCGCCACTCTTCTGACAGTCCTGGTGCTGATCCTGGCCAAGATGCTGGCCACTTCCCTGACCCTCGGATCCGGGGGATCGGGCGGCATTTTTGCCCCGGCCCTGGTCATGGGCAGCCTGGGGGGGCTGTTGTACTTCCAGGTACTGACGCTCATGTTGCCCCGGGTTTCTTTCACCGGCGCCGCCCTCTTCTCTCTGGCGGGAATGGCCGGAATGCTGAGCGGCACGCTGCAGGCGCCCCTGACCGGGATCTTTCTGATCGTGGAAATCACCGGAGGATACGACGCCATCCTGCCCCTGCTGCTGGTATCCTTCCTCTGCACCACCCTGGTCCGCCTGGTGGACGAGCACTCCATCTATTTTTATGACCTGGCCCGCAAGGGACAGCTGCTCCGGCCCCGAACCGACGGGCGGATCCTCTCGGAACTGAAGGCTGCCGAATTGCTGGAAACCGGTTTAAAACCGGTCCATCCGGAAATGCCCCTCAAGGCCCTGGTCCCCCTGATCATTCAATCCCAACGCAATTATTTTCCGGTTTTGCGCAAAAAGGACCGCCACTTTCTGGGAATGCTCTACTTCAACGATATCAAGCAGTATCTCTTCGACCCCTTTTTCCTCAACTCCCTGATCGTGGAAGAGGTGATGCAGACCGACATGCCCCGGGTATCCATCAACGAGAGTGTCCGCCGGATCCTGCAGATCTTCGACCACACCGGGGCCTGGAGCCTTCCGGTAGTGGAAGACGGCCGGTTCCTGGGACTGATCTCCCGGGCCACGATCCTGGACCATTACCGCAAGGAACTGAAAGCCCAGACCGAAGCCTGAATGTCCCCGGCCGGGGACTTCAGACCAGGATATCCTTTCGGCGGTAGATGAACAGACCGATTCTACCCATCAGTCTACTGACGACGATCCCCACCCGGGGCCATCAACCTTGACATTCCCCGGAAAGGTTTGACATAATACCCCCATGGCGCCCGCCCTGAAGCCGGTGATCATCATCGCCCTGTCGATCCTGTCCGGGATGAAATCCCTGGATTCCTGCACCATGGTGCTGGTCGGGAAAGAGGCCAGCCGCACCGGCACGGTTTTGCTGGCCCACAACAACGACCTCACCGGCCGGGAAGCCTCGCTGGTGCAATTCATCCCTTCCGGCGTTCACCCCCCCGGGACCACCATTGCCCTGAAGAACGGCTGCCGGATCCCCCAGGCGGCCCGTACCCGGGCACTGCTCATGGTCAACTGTTTTACCGGTTTTGAGGAAGGGGATGCGGTGGCGGTCAACGACGCGGGGGTCTGCATCGCCGGGGGAGTCTCCCTGAAAGCGGATCGCAACGACCGGGCCCGGAAACTGGACCCCCTGGTCAAGACCGGCATGTCCGGACACATCCGCACCATCGCCCTGCAACGGGCCCGTACCGCCCGGGAATGCGTACAGATTATCGGCCGGCACTATTCACGATACGGCATCGCCTACCCCTCCGGCGTGGGGGTGGCGGACCGGGAAGAGATCTGGTACCTGGAAGCCGGAGGGGGACATTTCTGGGCGGCGGTCCGGGTACCGGATACCGCTTATCTGGCCGTGGCCAACGGATACCGGATCGGCCGGATTGATTTCAACGACCCGGCAAATTTCATCACCTCCCCCCGAATGCCCGACGACCTGGTCCAAAAGGGCCTGTGGTCCCCGGATGAGGGTCCCTTCTGTTTCCGGAAGGTCTTCGGCGGAAAACGCCGGGAAAGCCCCCGAAAATATTACGACACCCGCCGGGTCTGGCGGGTCCAGTCTGTTCTCAGCAGATCCCTCCGGCTCCCGCCCCACCAGACCGATCCGGCCCTGTTTCTGGAACCGGACCGTCCGGTATCCCTGTCGGATCTCAAGGATATCATGCGCGACCGGTACGAAGGCACCGCCTTTTATCGATGTGAAAAGGAACGAAAGATCGGCAGTTTTTCCACCGTTCACTCCACTGTTATTGCCCTGCCGGGGGAGGCAGCGGGGAAAAATCCACCGGTCATATGGACCGCCCTGTCCACCCCGCTGATCTCCCCCTATCTCCCCTTCGTTCCGGGTTCCTACCCCATCCCCCCGCCCTATCGAACCGCCACGGAACAGTACGATTCCGGATCCGCCTTCTGGACCTTCAGAAAACTGGCCCTCTTGTTTCAACAGCAGGAAGACCGGCTGGCCCGCCACCGCCGACGTCTGGAGAGGTTTGAAGCCCGCATCCGGACGCCCCGGAATAATCCGGGCCGCCGGTTGGCCCGCCTGTGCCGAAAAGCCCTGGGTCTGGCCCGGGAGGCCCTTACCCGGGAATAAACGGTGAATCCCCGCCATCAAAGCGCTGATGTCCTTATCGTCGGGGCCGGCATCATGGGGGCCGCCACCGCCTATCATCTCCTGTCCCTGGATCCGGGGCTCCGGGTGATTCTCCTGGAACGGGATCCCGGTTACCGTCATGCCTCCTCCGCCCTTTCCCTGGCCAATATCCGCACCCAGTTCGATCTGGAAGAAAATACCCGCATATCCCGCCACACTCTTTCGGTGATTCCCACCTTCTCTTCGGATATGGCGGTGACCGGCACCACTCCTTTTCTGGATTTCAGGGCCACCGGCAACCTGATCTGTTATCCGCCCGACCGGCCGGAACGGCGAAGGGTATTCTGCAGCCGACTGCAGACCCTGGGGTGCCGGGTGGAAGACCTGTCCCCCCGCCAGATCCGGGAACGTTTCCCGCTTCTGGATCCTCCGGATTGCGGGGGAGCGACCTGGGGGCCGGATGAGGGGTACCTGGACGCCTTCTCTTTCCTGACGGGATATCTGCGCAAAGCCCGCCAGCTGGGGGCCCGGGTGCTGCACCGGGAAGTGACCGGAATCTCGCGTATTCGAAACCGGGTGACCGGGGTGCGGACCCGTACAGGAGAATTTTTTTCCGCTTCCACCGTGATCAACTGCGCCGGCGCCTGGGCCTCAATCCTGAACCGGGAACTGGGCATCGACCTGCCGGTGGAACCGGTCAAACGACAGGTTTTCGTCCTGGCCCCCGCGATCCGCCCCCCGGCTCCCCTTCCCCTGGTCATCCTCCCCTCGGGGCTGTACTTCCGAAGCGAAACCGGGAACCTGATCCTCTGCGGCAAATCCCTGCCCGAAGATCCGGCGGAAATCGATTTTTCCTGCACGGACGATCGCTGGGAGCAGCATCTGTGGCCGGAACTGGCCCGGGCGGTGCCCTCCTTTGACCGGATGAAAACGATCCGTTGCTGGGCCGGATTATACGCGGTCAACCGCTTTGACGGCAATGCCTTTCTGGGGGACTGGCCGGGCCTGAAAGGGTGGGTGATGGCCAACGGATTTTCCGGCCATGGCCTTCAGCAGGCGCCGGCGGTGGGACGCTACACGGCCGAACGGGTGCTGGGGAAAAGACCGGTTCTGGACCTTTCGGTTTTCTCTCCCCGGCGCTATCTGGAAAAACGCCCCCTGAAAGAGACCTGTCTGGTATAAAGGCCCCGTCGCCGGCCGATTCCGTCTCCCGGACGTGCAGTTCCCACCCCCCCTGTTCAGGGCTCTCGATGAGAAGATACCGTGTCCCCCGATGCTCCCCCCAGGCCCCCACGGTCCCCGGGATTACACGACAGGGGGAAACTTTCTCCCGGGTCTCTGCAATCAGGTTTCCCTCCAGATCCAGGTGCAGCCGGGTGACCTCTTCGGGATGGATCCGGGGAGGGGTCAGGGTGACGATAAGGCGGTCACCGGCAAGTTGGAAGTTCTGATAGGCGGGAAAGTGAGAAGCAAACCGGTAGGTGGTCGGAACAGCGGGATCGTCCCCGGATTGACGCTTACCGGCCAGAAATTCCGCCCGGTACTTATCGGTGATGGGCACCGGGCGGTAATCCCGCCGGATCTCGTACAATGGATTCCCCTGGAGATCAAAAACCTCAAAACAAAATCCCCGCCGGGTGTTGCCGATGAAAATCTTGTCCCGGTAGATGACGGCATTGACCAGGGGCGGCGGCCAGGGTACGGTCAGGGTCATGGCGCTCCGGTTGAAGGATATCGCCTCCCGGTCAAATTCCAGCAGGGTTTTTCTGGCCTCGAACCGGCCGCTGTAAATATAAAAGCCTTCCCGGATCCAGCCCGGATTCCCGCACTTCTCCTGGCGGGAACAAAGGTACCCTCCGGGCACCGGACCGATCACCGATATCCCGGCAGGTTTCCGGATCTCCTCCACCAGTTCTCCCGAGGGGGTAAACCGCATGATCTTGTCCACATCCAGGATCAGCAGGGAATTCTGAAAAACTTTCAGGCGGGGGAGGAAACGGAACTCACCGGGCCCCTCCCCTTTTTTGCTGAACTGATTGATCAGCCGGAAATCCTCCAGAGAATAAACCTGAACGTTGTGTTTCTGGGGGATGTAAAAGTATTTGGAGGAAAACTGAATCACCCCGACCGGGGCGGTAACCTCGGGCAGGGGAACGACCCGATCTGCCGCCGTCAGGCACAGGGTCACGGTCAGCCAGCCCCAAACCGTCAGACCTTTCACTTTATTTCCCCCTGACAAATCCCCGTTCAAATGACTTGCCGGATGGTTTCCAGGAGCTGCTGCAATCGGAAGGGTTTTTTCAGGAACATGAAATTCTTTCGATTCATCTGTGAAAGCCGGGCAATCTCCTCGGTGTATCCGCTGGCCAGGATCACCGGCAGATCGTCTCTCAAGGCCGCCAGTTCTTCGGCCAGCTGAAACCCGTCGCCGTCGGGCAGTACCACGTCGCTGAGCAACAACTGAATCTGATCCCGGTGGAACTGAAAAATTCTGCGACCTTCGGCAATGCTCCCGGCCATCAGCACCTGGTAATGGTGCCGATTCAGGAAAGTGCCGATCATCTTCTGAATACCAACCTCATCTTCAACCAGCAGGACCGTCCCCTCCCGGCCCGGCTTGAATTCTGCCCATCCGGAGTCGCGGCCTTTTTCCCCGCCCCTGATGCTGACCGGCAGGAAGATCGTGAAAACGGCCCCCTTCTCCGGTTCACTCCGCACATCGATCCGGCCTCCGTGCTTCTCCACGATTCCATGGACCACCGACAATCCCAGTCCGGTGCCGTGGGGCTTGGTGGTAAAAAAGGGATCGAACAGTTTGGACTGAATTTCCCGGTCCACCCCCGGACCGGAATCTTCAAACTGCAACCGGACGTAATCTCCCGGCAGCAGCCCTGAAAGCCGGCCCGGTTTCTCCTTTTTGACCACGGCATTTTCCGCCCGAATGGCAAGGGTTCCCCCCCCGGGCATGGCATCGTGGGCGTTGACCACCAGGTTCATGATAATCTGTTCCATCTGGGTACGGTCCGCGCGCACCTTTTTAAGGTTGGGATCCAGCTGAATCTCTAGGCGAATGTTTTCCCCGATGATCCGCCGGATCATTTTGCCCAGTTCCCTGAGGATATTCCCGAGGTCCACGTGTTCGGCAACCATTGGCTGGCGCTTGCTGAAGGCCAGCAGCTGACCGGTAAGAGCCGCGGCCCGGCTGGCGGCCCGGGCAATCTCCTGGATCTGTTCACGCTGGGGATTCTCCTTTTTCAGGGCGCGGAGCACCAGATCGCTGTACCCGGAAATCACCGTCAGCAGATTGTTGAAATCGTGGGCCACCCCACCGGTCAAACGGGCCAGGGCCTCCATCTTCTGGGATCGCACCAGCTGCTCCTGCAGCCTTTCCTTTTCCTCCTCCACCCGCTTGCGTTCGGTGATGTCGCGGATGATCCCCTGGGTGGCGATGCCCTCTTTGTAGGGGATGTAACTCACGGAGGTCTCGACTTCAATTTCCCGGCCATCCTTGCAGATGGCGGTGAATTCGTACTTGGGTTCGAGCTCCTCCCCTCTCTCCGACCGTACTTTCCTCTCCTCGACATAGGCCCGGCTTCTGGGCGCAACCAGCTGGATAAAATCAAAGTCCTTGTGGTTCACTTCTTCGAGGGTATAGCCAAAGACCTGTTCAAATTTCCGGTTGATAATTTCGAAACGCCGGTCGTAAAGCAGGTATATCATGTCGTTGGAATTTTCGATCAGGGAACGGTACATGGCCTCGCTTTTGACCAGCGCTTCCTCCGCCCGCTTGATGGAAAAGGCGATTCCGATGGAACCGCCGATGTTCTCGAAATATTCGATGAATTCGGGGGTGAACCGGTCCTTCCGGCGGTCACTGAACTGCAGGATTCCCACCACCTGTTTCCCGGACTTGAGGGGGATGAGGGCGACCGACCGGTATTTCCGCCCGCCAGGGGAATGGTGGCCGATGATCCGGGCGGGCAGGGTGGTGATATCATTGCTCCAGAAACTGCCGCCCGGAGAATAGAAATCCCTGCGGGGATTCGTCTCTCCGCTGATGACCCGGCGGTACAGATTTTTCAGGTCCGGGTTTTGGGATAAACCCGGGGGACGGGTGCCGGATTTTCCGGGTTCTGGAGATTTGGAAAACCCGATACTCTGGAAACAGCAGAAATCGTCGCCCTCCGGCAAGCGGATGGCCGCGGCCCCGATTCCGGAGAACCCTTTGAGCTCCCGCAGGATATCCTTCATCATGGTTTCCAGTTTTTCCGGCTGGTTCAAAATCCGCATCAGGTCAAAATGCAGCTTCTGTCTTTCCTCCGCTTCTTTCTGTTCCGTGATATCCAGGGTCACTTCTATTCCCCCGATCACTCCTCCCTGGTCATCCAATACCGGGTGACCCCGAATGAACCATGCTTTGCCGTCAGGGGTGATCTTGCGGAGTTCCATCGGTTTTTTCAGGGACATCGCCCGGATCACCGGGCAGTCGGGGCAGGGAGACCGGCGCCGGGGCCAGATCTCATAACAGTACCGGCCGATCAGTTCATCCCGGCTCATTCCGGCGGACCGGCAGGCGGCCCGGTTGGCCCACAGGATCTTCATCTCCGGATCTTCATGAATCACATGCTCCACCAGGCTGTCCAGAATCTTCTGCTTTTCCGCTTCGGAAGCCTTCAGGTTTTCCTCGATCCGCTTGCGGTCGGTGATATCCCGCCCGATACAGAAAATCTGTTCTTTTTCCCGGATGGGAACGGCGGTCCAGGAGATCGTTCTGACAGAACCGTCCTTGTGCAGGTAGCGGTTCTCAAAACCCAGGGTTCGATGGTCCTTCTGCAATGCCCTGATTTTTGCCAGGGTTTTTTCCCGATCATCGGGATGAATGAAATCACGCCAGGGCCGGGAAAGCAGCTCCTCCCCGGAATATCCCAGCATTCGCTTCCAGGCCGGGTTGGCATACCGGAATGAACCGTCCATTCCGGTGATGCAGACCAGATCAACGGATCGTTCCAGCATCCGATCGGTTCTGAGGTCCACCTTATCCTTATCCGGCATATGATGCGTCCTTCAGGGGGAATACTCCCTTCACCGGACTTCTTACCTGCCCGCGTATTCCCTGATTCCCCTCTTTACCTTAAGAATAATACAGCAGGCGAACATTTTCAACCGGACAGGGGCTTTTTTGACAATCCCCCGCCAATCTGTACAATGGAAGTCAGGGAGGTGGGCCACATGAGTCTGGGAGTCACCCTGCGGGCGCTGGTTGTTCTCTGGGGGATTTTGCGCCGGCGACTGGGAACCCCAAAAGCCCTGCGGTTGACCGGCGGAATGCTGCTGGACCTGCTGATTCGCAATCCCTGGCGCGGGATGGAAAAACCCAAAAACCGCAAGGAGACCATCAGCCGCAGGGTCCTGACCCCGCTGGTTCATCTTTACCGCCGGCTGAGGCAAGAAACGGATTCCCGGGAATCCCTGGCCCTGATGGAGGGCATCATTCTAAAAACCACCATCCTGTTCATGAGAAAAAAGATCCCGGTCATCCGGCCCGGCACAATCAAACAGATGTCCCCTTCAGGGCGAAGAGGCTATCTGGTAAATATCGCCCGCCGTTTCTTCAACGCCGAGATGGAAAACATCGAAGTATCGGAGACCTTCTTTAAATACGATATCAACCGGTGTTATTTTGCCCGGTGGCTGCCCCGCTGCGGTCACCCCGAACTGGCTCCCTTCTTCTGCCGGGGGGATTTTGAATATTTCTCCCGGATCCAGCCCCATATCAGGCTGGAGCGGACCCATACCCTGGCCATCGATCAGCAAAACTGTGATTTCAAGTTCACCCTGCGGGAGGATTGAATTGGTTCCTTCCCGGCCTTCCCCCTCCGATTCGAAAGGCCGGCCTTGACAGGGCCATCTTTTTTTTCTAAAATACAAACAAGAGGCGAACGATGCTCACCCGCAAACAAAAGCAATTTTATGACAGCCTGCTGGAAATGGTCCGGGACCGGGGTTATTTCCCTTCGGTCCGGGAGATCGGCCGGGAACTGGGGTTCTCCTCCCCGGCCACCGTCCATGCCTATCTGGGCCGACTGCGCCGGAACCGGTACCTGTCCAAATCCCCCGGTGGATGGGACCTGTCGCCCGCGCGGCGACCGGTCCCGCTGGTGGGAATCGTGCCGGCCGGATCCCCGCTCGAGATATTCGAGGACCTGGGGGACCAGGTGGAATTACCCGACTGGATCACCGGCGACCGGGAACAGGTTCTGGCCCTGCGCGTACGGGGGGACAGCATGAAGGATGCCTACATCCAGGACGGAGACATCGTGGTGATCCGAAAGTGCGCCCGGGCAGATGCCAACGCGATGGTGGTGGCCCTGCTGGAGGATCGTTCCATTACCCTCAAGCGATTGAAAAAACAGGGAGAAAAAACCTGGCTGGTACCGGAAAATCCCGCCTTCCAGCCGATCCATGATCCCTTCCAGATTGCCGGGCGGGTCATCGGTGTCATCCGCAAATACCGCTGAAAAACCGACCGTTGCCCAGCCCTTAAATGGCAGGCAAAAACAAAGCGGCAATAGCCCTGGATTTTGGCCTCATCCTGACAAACATCTATCCGCCTTTCAACATGGTATGCAGGAGCATCAGTAAAGCTGCGGCAAAGTTGGTAACGGCAAAAAGTGTCTTAAGATGCTTCGGTCGGGTCTTCACTGCCCATTTACTTCCAGCGACCCCTCCTATAATTGTAATTGCCGCCAGCGGGAGAGCCAGAACGGGGCTGAAATGTCCCCGGATTGCATGCCCGACAAATCCCATCAGGGAAATAGCTGCGATTAGAGTTGAAGCCGTTCCCACCGCAATGTGCATGGGCAGTCCGCACGCCAGCACCATCAGCGGAACCAGGAAAGATCCTCCGGAAACACCGCACATACCGGATCCGAAACCAATCAATATGGTCAAAGGAATGATCATCCACAAATCAATGAAAATCGTTTCTCCTCCAATGTTCACTCTCCATAAGCCCCGTTTGTGAAACTTCATGGCGGGGTTGACATCGGGTAAATGAATAACCATGAGGATCCCTGCCAGAAAAAGCAAACCAGAAAAAATTATCTTTAACATAAAGGCACTGAAAAGTGAGGAATAATATCCCCCGAAAAAAGCAGAAACAGCGGTTACCATACCGATCATCAGTGCCAGTTGCCAGACCACTTTGCGGGCTTTCTGGAATATGAATAATGCGGCAGTGGATGCAGCGAAAAGAACAAACTGACCGGTAGCTGCCGCCTGATGCATGGGAATACCAGCCATAACAAGAATGAAAACGTAAAAATTACCTCCTCCTTTCCCCACCATGGTCATTAGCATCGCCACAAAAAACATCAGCGATACCACAACGATATATTCAGCCATTATTTGACCGGTCATTTCGCCTGTTGATCCAAAAAAAAGATACGCATAAACACCACCCCCTCACTTCCCTATGAAAAGGTGAGGGTGTATCCGGCACCACCCGGCACCACCCGGTCCGGGTACAGGGCTTTTAATTCCTCACGGTACTGGGTACAGTGAACGGCACAGATCAGCTTCATCTCTGCAAACAATTCAAAGTCCCGAAAACCGTGTAATCCCCCCACCACCGCGTACACTCTCCCAAAAGCAGATGCCCGTGACAAAATATCCCCCATGAACGGATGGGAACATCCGGTGACCAGCACCAGCCCCTTTTCGGTTTTTAAAACCATGGATTGCTCGATTCCTTCCAGTTCCCCGGTGGAATATACATGATCGGCAATAAGACCGGGTCCAGCCACATGCACGATTTTCCGGGCGTTTCTTACTCCCCTAAAAGAAGGAGGCAGATAAAGTGCCACCTGGTTGTTTTGATTCAAAAAAGCAGACAAACCACCGGTATGATCATAGTGATGGTGGGAGATAAAAACCAGATCGATCTTTCGTGGGTCGATTTCCAGGTTTTTCATGTTGGACAAAAGGATCTCTCCGTTCCCTCCGGTATCAAAAAGAATGGTGGGAATCCGGTTTCCCTTTACCAGGCAGGAAAATCCCCAGTCCGCCTCAAGTTTGGGAGAAAAGGTGGTGTTATCATATATGATGGTAATTTTCATTTGAGCTCCTTTCATTTCCCGCCATGCTATTCCCATTCACATTCCAGCCACTGGTTGAGACTCCCGTCGGGCAGCATGCAGTCCGGGTGAGATTTGCCCTGTTCTTCCAGGATAAAGCGCCGGCAGGATTCCCAGTCTCCGCGGCAGTACTGTTCCATCCATTTCGGATCCACTCTCCCCTGCCGGCAGAACCGGTTCAGGGGGCAGGAGGAAAACCGGCGGCAGGGATGGAGGAAAACCCTCAGTTTCCGGTACTGTTTTCGGGTGGCGGGTTCAAAGGCGGGATTGTACAACAGGGAAGCCGGATGGGGGAGGGGAAAAATCTTCTGGTCCGACGAATATACCAGTTTTCCGTAAATAGTCGCAAAATCCCTGCGGGTCTCGGGAACTGAGGCATGAAATTTCTGTAAAACATACCGTGTGGCATAAAAACCGAGCGGCACGATCACCGCCGGTTTGATCAGGTTGATTTCCTGATCCAGGAATATCCGGCAGGATTCGATCTCATCCCTTCTGGGGCGGCGGTTTTTGGGGAGATTGCACTTGATCAGGTTGGTCATGTACACCTCTTCCCGTTTGACCCGGGCGGCGTTCAGCAGGCGGTTCAACACCTCTCCGGAAGGACCGATGAACATCCGGTTCCTCCGGTCCTCCTTTTCCCCCGGAGAAAGGGCCACCAGCATGATCCGGGAACCCGGATCCCCTTCCCCGGCCAGGGCATGTCGACGGGTGCGGGCCAGCCGGCAGCGATGGCAGCCCCGGATCCGCGACCCCAGTTCCTCAATCTCAGTCATCCGGTTTCCAAAATGGAAAGAGAGGTTACCCGAAGGCGACATCCAGCACCATCATGACCGCAAACCCCGCCATGGTCCCCATGGTGGCCAGGTCGATATTGCCGGCGCTCTGGGATTCGGGGATGACATCCTCGACCACCACAAATATCATGGCGCCGGCGGCAAAACTGAGGGCATAGGGCAGCAGGGGTTCCGCCAGGGTCACGGCCAGGGCCCCGATAACCCCGGCAACCGGTTCCACCACCGCCGACAACTGGCCGTACCAGAAACTTTTCCCGCGGGACATCCCTTCCCGTCGAAGCGGCAGGGAGACCGCGGCGCCTTCGGGAAAATTCTGGATCCCGATCCCCAGGGCCAGGGTCATCGCTCCGGCCAGGGTGGCGGAGGGGGATCCCATTGCCGCCGCCCCGAAGGCCACTCCCACCGCCAGTCCTTCGGGGATATTATGCAGGGTAATCGCCAGAAGAAGCAGGGTGTTTTTCCGCCAGGGGGTTTTGGGCCCCTCCGCCTCCTCGATCGGATTCCCCGGATGCAGGTGCGGAAGGAACCGGTCGATGATTCTGAAAAAGATCCCTCCGGCGATAAATCCGGTCAGGGCCGGCAGCCATGCGGGCAGGCCCCTTCCCCGGGCCATCTGGATGGAGGGAGCCAGAAGGGACCAGAAACTGGCGGCGATCATCACCCCGGCGGCAAATCCCAGCATACCGTCCAGCACCCTGCGTCTGGCCCCCCTGACCACGAAAACCACCGCCGCTCCCAGGGTGGTAACTCCCCAGGTAAAAAGGGTGGCCAGCAGGGCCTGGACCACCGGGTGGAAGGACCTCATCGTTTCCAGCATCGTTTACACCTCCCGGTCTCTGGATTGATCGGCTCCGCGCCTTCCCTCGCCTGCTATTGAAAAATCACAAACAGAAGCCAGGTCCCCCCGCCCCCCAGTATCATGCCCCCCAGGACGTCCCGAACCCTTCGGGGCCTGAGGATCAGACGGTAACCGGATATCACCAGGGTCAGAAAGAGGAGCATGAGCAGCAGGTAGCGGTTATCAAAGAGATGGCAGGCGGAAACGAATACCGAGAAGGCGACCGCGGTATGACCGCTGGGAAACCCCACGCGGATGTTCTCCTCCTTCAAAAAGAAGGTTTTCAGCAGGATGACCAGCAGGATGACCACAATCAGGGAAAGGAGGGCGATGTTTTCCGGGCGGTGCCGGGCCACCCGCAGGCCCTGGGAAAATATATCCAGGATGTAGGGCGTGAGGACCAGGTATCCCACCACCAGGGCCCCGGCCGCCGCCACCAGCACCGCTCCGGCCGCCACATCCTTGGCCAGTTTGCTGCGGGGATTGTCATTTCGGGAATGAAGATCGACCGCCGATTCCACCGCCGTGTTGATCATCTCGGTGATGATTACCAGCAGGGTGATCAAAACAACGGCGATGAACTCCATCTTGTTCAGCCCCAGAATAAAACAGACCAGGAGGATACAAAAAGCGGAAACCAGGTGAAATTTCAGGTGCCGTTCCCTCCTGCCGGCCAGCAGGATTCCTTCGATGGCATTGCGGGCCGCCCTCAGCCAGCGAACGATGTCCCGGACCAGGATCAGGTTCATCAATTTTACGGACCGGCCCGGAGGGAGTGGGTCTTTTGCATGGTTCTTTTTGCTGTTCATCCCGTTTTCAATTTTATACCAAAAGGCGATTTTTATAAAGAATCCCCGGGGACGGGATTTGACATTCATACTTTTGTGTTATAATGATACAATTAAAAACGCCTACTCATCGGGAGTCAGATACCATTGAAATGGATATACGATCTATCGCCCAGAGAACTGCATTCAGAGATCACGGGCCTGGGCCTGAAACCCTATATCAGCAGACAGATATCCAGCTGGCTGTATAAAAAGATCCAGCCGGACATCAGCCGGTGGACCGATATCAGCCGGGAAAACCGCTCTCTGCTTCAATCCCGCCTGGATACCGGCCTGGACCGGGTCATCGAGACGGCATCCGACGGCGGGGGAACCCGAAAATTCCTGATCCGGCTCCGCGACGGGGTCCGGATCGAAGCGGTGATGATCCCCGAAAAAGATCATACCACCTTCTGTATCTCCAGCCAGGCGGGTTGCCCGCTGGGATGCGCCTTTTGTGAAACCGGCCGGTCGGGATTCACCCGAAACCTCACCAGCGGTGAAATCCTCGGTCAGGTCCTGATTCTGAAACAGTTCCTGGAACCTTCATCACCGGGCAAGCTGAACCTCGTTTTCATGGGCATGGGGGAACCCCTTCTGAATTACGGTTCGGTGCGGGCCGCCCTGCAGGTGATTACCGCGCCCGACGCGCTGGCCGTATCCCCCAGGGCCATTACCGTTTCCACCGCTGGGATCCTGCCCCGGATCCGGGAACTGTACCGGGATTTCCCCAACATCAAGCTCAGTGTCTCCCTCAACGCTTCCGATCCCGCCCTCCGCCGGGTCCTGATGCCCTCCTCCCGGCTCACTGAGCTGCCCGAACTGCTGGACTACCTGGGCCACCACCAACCGCGCTACCGGGTGACCCTGATCTACGTGCTCCTGAAAGGGATCAACGATTCCGCCCGGCATGCCGGGGAGCTGGCCGGAGCGGTGAAGAAGATCCGCTGCAAGATCAACCTGATTCCCTTCAACGAAAACCGTTGCCGGTTCCAGCCCCCCGACCCGGCGACGGTCGACCGCTTCGCCCGGGATCTCAGAGAACACCACCTGACGGTAACGGTCCGGTGGTCGAAAGGAGAAGATATCCATGCCGCCTGCGGGCAGCTGGCATTGAATCAATCGGCATAAAATGAAAAGTCTTACCCACATCCAACTCGATCAGTTCCAGGAAGAGGCCATTCAATCGGTACGCCAGAATCATTCGGTAATCGTCGCGGCTCCCACCGGAGCCGGCAAGACCATTATTGCCGAATATGTGATCAACAAGTGCCTGCAGGAAGGAAAAAGCCTGATCTACACCGCCCCGATCAAAGCCCTTTCCAACCAGAAATTCAGGGAATTTACCGCGCTTTTCCCCGGCGAAGTGGGCATCATCACCGGAGACGTCAACATCAATCCCTTCGCCACCCTGATTATCATGACCACCGAGATCTTCCGCAATAAAATTCTCCAGAACCCCGATTCCCTGGAAAAATACAAATGGATCATTTTTGACGAGATCCACTATTTCGACAACATCGAGCGGGGAACGGTCTGGGAGGAGTCCCTGATCTTTCTTCCCGCGCACATGCGGTTCGTGGCCCTCTCCGCCACCATTCCCAACCTCAACGCCTTTTACAGCTGGCTCTCCACCATCCATCCCTATCCCATCGACAAGATCCGGGAAGATGAGCGGCCGGTCCCCCTGTACTTTTATTTCTACTCCCAGGGAGAAATATTCCCGGATCTGGAGTCCCTGCACAACCGGGTATACCAGAGGAAAAAAACCCTGACCCAAAAAAAACACGACACCGTGGACACCCTGATCTCCTATCTGGCCAAAAATGAAAAACTCCCCTGTATTTACTTCTGCTTCAGCCGGCGGCGTTGTGAGATTCTGTCCCGGAATGCCGCGGTGACCAATCTCCTATCCGGCGAGGAAAGCAACCGCATCCGGCTGGAATTTGACCGGCTGTGTCAGCAATTCGGCATCGAAGGGGACCAGCGGACCGCTGAAATGCGGGAACTCATCATCAAGGGGTACGCCTACCACCACGCCGGGATCCATCCCATGCTTAAAGAGGTGGTGGAACAGCTCTTTACCATGAAGTATATCCAGGTGATTTTCACCACCGAGACCTTCGCCCTGGGGATCAACATGCCGGCCCGCACCGTGGTACTGGATGAGCTCCGGAAAAATTACGGGGCCTTCTTTGCTCCGATCCAGGTGCGTGATTTCTATCAGATGGCCGGCCGGGCCGGACGACGGGGGATCGACTCGGAGGGAACCGTGTATTCCTCCGTGGATCCCTTCCGCATCAAGTACCAGGACCTGAAGGGAATCTTCCAGGGCCAGCCGGAAAAAATTCAGAGCCGGTTGAACTTCTCCTACTCCACGATTTTGAGTCTGTACGAAAAATACGGCAACGATTTCATCAAGGTGTATTCCCGGTCATTCCAGAATTTCACCAACCGGAAACAGAATCGCCCCCTGCAACTGAAAATGATCAAGTCCAAGCTCAAAATCCTGCGCAAATTCGGCTATATCACCAATTTTCAGTTGAGTCCCAAAGGGCACTTCGCCAAAACCATCCACGGTTTTGAACTGCCCATCACCGAACTGTACGAAGACGGCACCCTGGAACACCTCTCCATCGAAGAACTGGGAATACTGGCCCTGGCCGCTGTCTACGAACCGCGGGCGGGACAAAAAAGGCCCAAACTTTCCCGGATCGGCAAGGACCTGAGGAAACTGGTGCAGAGAAAGATCTCCCGGATCCACCATTATGAGACACTCTATCAGCTCCCGGAGTACAGCAAGGATTTTCATTTTGACCTTTCCGTTTCCCTGATCAGCTGGATGCAGGAAAACAACTTCGACAAGATCCTGAAAAGCGTGCGTTTCGACGAAGGGGAAATCATCCGTTATTACCGGATGGCGGTCCAATTGCTGCGGGAAATCCTGGACGCCCCCACCAGCCCGGAACTGAAATCCAAGGTGGAAACCGCCATCTCCCTGATCAAACGAGGGGTGATCGACGCCGAAGAAGAGATGAACAAGCTGACCTCGCTCCCCGGGGAATCCAGTCCCTGACCCCTTGACAAAAGGATGCCCAGGTTCTATATATAGATAATGATGGCCGTCCGGGTGGAGATTGCCGGCAAAAATCGAGAACGGGGTGCATATCCATGAGGGAATTGAACGGTGAAAATTTCTTTTACAAGATCCTGGCCGGACTGAACCGGGTCATCCGGGAAGAAAAACACCTGAACGATATCAATTTTTTCCCGGTTCCCGACGGCGATACGGGAACCAACCTGGCCCTTACCTCATCCTCCATCATGCAGAACTGCCGTCCCCATCAGTCCCTGTCTCTCACCTCCCGGGCGATCGCCGACGCGGCCTTCCGGGGCGCCCGGGGAAACGCCGGCCTCATCATGGCCCAGTATCTGAAGGGCCTGAGCGACTCCTTCACCGGCAAGGTGGCCGTCAACGTGCGGGATTATTCCGCCGCGGTGAAGAAAGCGGTCTCGGTGACCTACAATTCGGTGATCAATCCGGTGGAGGGGACCATCCTCACCGTGATGCGACACTGGTCCGAATGCCTCAATTCCCTGATCGACGAGGTGGATGATTTCAAAAAGCTTTTCACCGGATCTCTGAAGAGCGCCCAGGAAGCCCTGAGCGGCACCATGAACCGGATCAAGGTATTGCAAAAGAACCGGGTGGTCGATGCCGGAGGCAAGGGATTTGTGCTCTTTTTACAGGGAATCCTGGATTTCCTGGAAAAGGGACACCGGATCGATCCGCTGGAATACCATCCCCCCGAACCCTCCGGGGATCATCACCCGGATATCCTGCCGGAGAATATATCCCACCGCTTCTGCAGTCAGCTGGTCCTGGATCGTCCCCGTCTGGATCGAGGATCCCTGATCGCCAGACTCCGGGAACTGGGGGACTCTCTGATCATCGGTGGGGACGCCGACCGTTTTAAAATCCACATCCATACCAATCATCCGGATCTCCTCACGGAAGAATTGATGGAAGAAGGCGACATCCAGGATCCGGTCGTGGATGACATGCTGCTGCAGAGCCTTTCCCGGCAGGAAAAGCGCCCGGTGGCCCTGGTCACCGACAGCGCCTGTGACCTGCCCCGGAAGCTCATGGATGAGTACCGGATACACCTGGTTCCCATCACCATCTTTCACCGCTCCCATACCTTCCTGGACAAATTGACCCTCCGACCCTCCACCCTGTACCGGATGCTGGACTCCTACCGGGACGCCCCGGTCAGTTCCCAGCCGAACGTTCAGACCTTCGAGAATCTTTACCGATCCCTGCTGCCCCGCTACCGCCGGATCGTTTCTTTTCACCTTTCCGCCGCCCTGAGCGGCACTTTCAACTCCGCCCGCCTGGCGGCGGAGAACGTGGATCCTTCCCGGATCACGGTGGTGGATTCCACCAGCATCTCCACCGCCCTGGGGCTGCAGGTGCTCAGAATCGCCCGGGCCATCCGCGACAGGCAATCCTGGCCCTCCCTTGAACAGCAGCTTCGCCACCTTCCCGGCCGGGGGGTCATCTACGTCTCCGTCCGGAACCTGAAATACATGGTCCGGGGAGGGCGGGTCTCTCCCCTGAAAGGTCTGCTGGCCCGCATCCTGAACCTGACCCCGATCATCTCACTGGACCGGGAAGGCAAATCCTGTCTGATCGGCAAGGCCTTCGGCTTTGACGCCAACCTGCGCAAGATGAAATCGATGGTTCTGGAAAAGGCCCGGGAACCCGGTATCCTCGAATATGCCATCGGGCACGTCAACAACCCCCAGACCGCCCGGTCCCTGGGCGAAGACCTGCAGAGGATGATCGGCAAAAAACCGGTCTATATCACCGATGTATCTCCCCTGATCGGCATGCACGCCGGACCCGGCAGCGTCAGCGTATCCCTGGTGGAGAACCCCGGATGATCACGCTCTTGCTGGAATCCCTGGCGGTGGTACTGCTGTACATGTCTCTGCTTTTTATCGTCGCCCTGGCCCGGCGCGACAATTCCCTGGTGGACATCGGCTGGGGCCCGGGCTTCATCATCCTGGTCCTGTTCCACCTGCTCAGGGCCCCCGCCATCACCCTGCACGGCGTCATCGTCCTCTGCCTGGTGGTGGTCTGGGGAACCCGGCTGGGGGCACACATTTACCTGCGCAAACGGGGCCGGGGGGAGGATTTTCGCTACGCCAGATGGCGCAAAGAATGGGGAAAGGGTTTTTATGTCCGCAGCTTTCTGCAGATCTTCGTTCTGCAGGGAATCCTGATGACCCTGGTGGGTTTTCCCCTGGCATTCATCATCCATCAGCCCCCGCGCCCCCCCCACTGGCTGGACGGGGCGGGAATCCTGATATGGGTGGCCGGTCTGATCACCGAATGGGTGGCCGACCGGCAGCTGGACGACTTTATCCGGAACCGGAAGGAACGGCCGGGCCAGGTGATGGCCGAAGGGCTGTGGAAATACTCCCGTCATCCCAATTATTTCGGAGAAGCCCTGCTCTGGTGGGGACTGGCGGCCATCAGCCTGCCCTACAGCGGTGGATGGGTCACCCTGGCCTCCCCCCTGTTGATGGACTTTCTTCTGCTGAAGGTTTCCGGCGTTCCCCTGCTGGAAAGAAAATATCGCGACAACCCGGAATACCAAGCCTACGCGGAACGGACTTCCATGCTGATCCCCTGGTTCCCCCGGGGATCCGGCGACCGTCTGTCCTGATCCGCAAATCCAGGCTTCAAGGAGATATGATGAGCGCAGGAAAATATGTCATTCTGTATCTGGTCACCCTGGCGGTTTTTTTGGTCCTCGACTTTATCTGGCTGGGACTGGTGGCCCGGAATTTTTACCGCTCCCAGCTGGGGGATCTGATGCGCAAAAAACCGGTCTGGTCAGTGGCTTTCGGGTTCTACGCCCTTTTCATCCTGGGCCTGTTGATCTTTGTCCTGACCCCGGCCATCAAATCAGGCTCCTGGACCACCGCCCTGCTGACCGGCGGCCTGTTCGGGCTCTTTACCTACGCCACTTACGATCTGACCAACCTCGCGACGCTCCGCAACTGGCCCCTTCCCATGGTGGTGGTGGACCTGGTCTGGGGAGTGGTGCTGAGCGGGGCGGTATCCCTGATCTCCTTTTTGGTCTACGATCGCCTGCTGAGCGGCGGGTCCCCCGGCTGAGGACCCATTCACCCCCCCGCGCAGTCCCGCCCGTTTTATAGGTACCCCGGGGCTCGAGGCCCCGGGGAATAGGAGGAGATAAAGGATAAATTACTTCTCGCGTACCGTTATTTATACGCAGGCAGAGGGCAAATGGTTGCGGTCAGGGCATTTTTCTGCCCGGCAAAGGCGGCCCGACCCAAAACATGTGCTATGATAGGGCCATGATCCACTACGCGGTTCAAACCGGGCGGTTCATCAAGGACTGTCCCTGCTCTCCCCGGACCGTCTCCTGCGGTTATCTGAACCTCAACCTCCATACCGGCTGTCCTTATCGCTGTTCCTACTGCATCCTGCAGGCCTACCTGGAAGATTCCGGCCGGCCGGTATTTTACACCAATATCTCTGACCTGGAGACCGAACTGGGCGAACTGGCCGCTCAACGGCAGAACATTCGGATCGGCACGGGCGAGCTGACCGATTCTCTGGCCTACGACCCGCAAACCCAAACCTCCCGTAAGCTGTTACGGATTTTCCAGGCTTACCCGGACATGGTATTCGAATTCAAAACCAAATCGGTCCATATCCGTCACCTGATGACCCACCCGGGTGCCATCCGCAACATCGTGGTCTCCTGGTCCCTCAACCCGCAACCCCTGGTCCGGCGGGAAGAAAAAAAAACCCCCTCCCTGAACCGCCGGTTAAAAGCCCTTGGCGAGATCCAGGAACGGGGGTACCGGGTGGGCATTCACCTTGATCCCCTGTTGATCGTCCCCCGGTACCGTTCCCTGTACCGGGACCTGATCCGTTCCCTGGCCCGGACCATCCGCCCGGACCGCATCGCCTGGTGGAGCCTGGGCGCCCTGCGGTTCCCCCACCCCCTGCGGGAGAAGATTTTTCAGCACCCCCGCAGCCGCCTGTTTGCGGGAGAACTGGTCCGGGGATACGATGACAAATACCGGTATTTCAAACCCCTGCGCATCGAACTGTTTTCCTTCGTCCGGGACCAGATCTACCGGCAGATTTCCCGGGACCTGCCCCTCTATCTCTGCATGGAGGACAAAGAAACCTGGAGGGAGATTTTCCCCGGGATCTCCCCCCGGAGGGAAAACATCAACCGGTTGCTGTACCAATCGGTACTGGGGTAGAAAGGCGGTTTGGGGATCAATCGACGATTTTTCCGGGATTGAGCAGGTGATCCGGATCGAAGACATCCTTGATCCTGCGGAAGAGATCCAGTTCCCGGGGAGAAAACTGATAGGGCATGAATTCCTTCTTGGCAATCCCGATGCCGTGCTCGCCGGAAATCGTCCCTCTTCTCTCCACCACATACCGGAATATCCGGTCCAGGGCCGTTCGGGCTTTGCGTTTTTCTTTTGGATCCGCGGGATCGATCATGATATTGGTATGGATATTCCCGTCGCCAAAATGGCCGTAGAGGATGATGGGAATATCCAGTTCCCGGGCGATCCCGTTGATGTACTCCACCGTAGCGGGGATATCGCTGGCGGGCACCGCGATATCCTCGTTGATCTTTTGGGGACGGATCCGGGAAATGGCCGGGGAGATATTCCGACGAACCTCCCAGATACGGTCCATCTCTTCCGGGTCCCGGGCGATCTTCACGTCCACCACCGGATGGTCCCCGATCAATTCCGCAAACCGGGCCTCCTTCCAGCTGACTTCCTCCCGGCTGCCGTCGATCTCCAGGAGGACGGACGCCTGGTGCGCCGCCTGCCGTTCAAGCCGCAGGTACCCGTACACCGCCTCGATGGAAGTGCGGTCCATGAACTCCAGGACCGAGGGAGACAGGCCGCTGGCAATCACCGATTGTATCAGGCGGGCGCCGGCCGGGAGTGAACCCAGGTCCACCCGGATCAGAATACGTTTTTCGGGAAGGGGAATCAACCTCAGATCGATGGCGGTAATGACCGCCAGGGTGCCCTCCGACCCGACCAGGAGGGATTTGAGGTCATATCCGGCCACGTTCTTCAGGGCATTGCAACCGGCCCGGATCCGCTGCCCGTCGCTCAGGTATCCCTCCAGGGCCAACACGTAATTCCCGGTGACCCCGTATTTAAAGCAACGGGGGCCACCGGCGTTTTCCGCCACATTTCCCCCGATGGTGGAAGTCTTGAGCGAGGCCGGATCCGGGGGGTAAAACAATCCCTTTTCTTCGCAGAACCGGCTCAGATCATGGGTCACCACCCCCGGTTCCACCCGCGCGATCCGGCTTTCCGGGTCGATCTTCAAAATCCGGTTCATCCGGGTAAAACAGATGACGATGCCCCCCTGTACCGGCAGTGATCCGCCTGAGAATCCCACCCCGGCGCCCCGGGGAACCACCGGAATCTGGTGCCGGCAGGAGAATTCCATCAACCTCTGGACTTCCTCGTCCCGGCGGGGAAAAACCACCGCTTCGGGAAGGAACTGCTGCCCGGTGGCATCATAGGAATAACTCAGGCGGTATTCCTTTTCCACATGCACCTGGTCCGGATGCAAAACTTCCATAAGTTGTGCAATTTGTTTTCGGTTCATCTCATATTCCGGGGAAAAAACCGGAAAATCCGGAGCCGGCGCCCCGGGTGGGGAAGGTTATTCCTCATCCCGGTAAATCTTGATGTAGCTTTCTTCCCGCAGGTTCTGAACAAATTCCCTGAATTTCTGATCGTATTCCCGCTGATGGAGACTCTGCTGGATCTGGTCCCGCACATCCTTGTAGGGCTGAAGTTCTGACTGCTGCCACTTCACCACCTGTATCAGGTAGTACCCGCTGCCGGTTTCGATCCAGCGGCCGGCGGTTTCCCCCTCTTTTAACTCCTCGGCCACCTGAAGGATGTTCTCATCCAGTTCGGTGACCTTGAACTCCCCCAGAAAGCCGGGATTTTCCTCTCCTTCCAGATCGGTATTCTCGTTGGCCACGGTCAAAAAGTCCTTTTGCGGCAGCTGCTCGAGAATCTCCTGTTTCCTGGCCAGAAGGGCCTGTTCGGTAAGGTAATAGTCCCGGTTGAGGAAAACGGCGTTCAGGCTCACCCGGCGGGGAATCCGGTAATCATCCTGGTGGTTCTTGTAGAACTCCATGATCTGGGAAGCGTCGATCTTGATCTGGGGTTCCACCTCTTCGTATACCAGGCGTTCGGTCAGGCGCTGTTCCCGGAGAAACTGGATGTAATCCTGGTACTTCACCCCCTGGGAGCTGAGGGCCTCCTTGAATTCATCATCGGATTTGAAATTGTAATTCTTCTTGATCTGGTCCAGCATCACCTGGATGTCGTTATCCACGTCGTAATCGCGGGTCTTGGCTTCCGCGAGCAAAAGCTTCTGGTCGATGATCTGATCGAGCAGGTTTTCCTTCAATTCCCGGATCTTTTCGGTCAGCTCCCTGCCCTCGAACTGGGTGGACAGCTGGGCAACGGCGGCCCGCTCCCGTTTGAGGTATTCCGACTGGGTGATCATCTCGTTTTCCACCACGGCGTAAATCTTTTCAATCACCTCTCCGCGCAGACCGGCGGTCAGGAGAGAAATCAATAGAAATGGGATATACAAGGGGACATTTTTCATTGCACGGACGCTCCTTTTGACTGCTTGAATTTTTCATCCAGCAGGTACAGGCTGGCAAAATCCTCCTGCACCTGGTACCGTTTCTTCAATGACTCGATCAGTTCCTGTTTCCGGGCACTGATTTTTTCATGATACAAGATTTTTTGGATCTCTTCCGATACCTGGTAGAGCGGCAGGGTCCCGGGTCGTTTGCGATCGGTTACCTTGAAAATATGAAACCCGTAGGGGGTTTCCACGATCTGACTGAGATCATTCCGACGCCGGGAGAAAACGGTGTCTTCGATCACCTTGGGCAGGGTTCCCTTTTCAAAATACCCCATTCTCCCCCCGTCCCGGGCATCCTGGGAAACCGAGCGTTCCCGGGCCAGCTCCTCGAAGCGGTCCGGATCCTTTAACAGCAGGTGGCGGATCTCCAGGGCTTCCTGGCTGGTGTTGGTCTTGATCTGGTAAACCAGCACCTGCTCCTTGCGCCGGTAATCGGACCGGTGTTTCTGGTAGTAATCGAGGATCTCGCTCTCTGAAACCTCGATATCCCGGTAGACCCTGTCCACCAGGTATTTTTGGATGAGAAAGTCGTTCTTGATTTCCTCAACGCGGGTCTGCGGCGAGGTCTTGAAACTCTTCACATACCGTTCAACATCCCCGGGAGCAACGGTGAATCCCTCCTCCCTCAGGCGGGTCAGCAACAGGGTACGGCTGACGAACTGTTCAAAAATACTGCGCAGCACTTCCCCGGCGAAGGCCTGGGACTGCAGCCGGGCGTAACGGACCTGGTAATAATCCCTGAAATCCAGGTTGCGATAGGGTTTCCCCTGAACGGTCAAAATCACCTGTTGAAAAACGGGATCGACCGTCTCCTCCCGGCCGGCGGAATGCTGCGACCGGTCTCCTTCCGCCGGATCGGGGCCGCAGAACCAGAACACCGCCAGCGCCAGGGCAAACAGCGGCCATCCCGTCCGGAGACGGTTTTTAAGGGGCTGAGCGGATTTTTTCACTGGCATTTTCACAGGGCAATTATATAATATTTTCCCCGGGGTTTCAAATTTCGGTCAGGGCATGGGGCTCCGGTGTCCATATCCCCGAACAGGTAGACACCGTTTTCCGGGGTTCGGGTTTCACCCCCCCCGGTTTTAACCGCCGGTCATCCTTTCCGGTATTTCTTCTTCAACTCCCGGTCCACGATGTCGGGAACCAGGCCCCGGGCCTCGCCCCCCAGCTGGTAGATCTCTTTGACCAGCTTGGAACTGAGGAAGGAATAGCCCACCGAGGGCACCAGGAATATGGTTTCCAGGTCCTGATCGATGTTCCGGTTCATCAGGGCCATCTGGAATTCGATCTCAAAATCGGAAATGGCCCGCAGGCCCCGGACCACGGCAGCGGCTTTTTTTTTCTTCAGGTAATCCACCAGCAGGCCTTCAAAGTAGTCGACCTCGATATTTTCCTCGGTTCCGAAGATATGCTTCAAGATCCTCAGCCGTTCCCGCAGGCTGAACAGGTAGGTTTTGGCGGGATTTTTCAGGGTGGCCACGATGATCCGGTCAAACAGCTTCAACCCCCGGTGGATGATATCGATGTGTCCCTTGGTGATCGGATCGTAGGATCCCGGGTAAATCGCAATTCTTGGTTTACCTGTCATGGTGCTTTCTCCAGAATAGACTGTAATATATCACCGACTTTCTCCCGCAATTCCGGCAGGGAACCGTCGTTATCCAGGGTAAAATCGGCCATTTCCATGCAGCGACCCACCTGTTGACCGCCCGGGGGTTCCCCCCGGCCCCACTCCCGGTTCAACCGCTCCTCGATCCGGGTCCGGTCGGTCCGGTCGGTATCCCGACGGCGGCGCAGGATGCGTTCCAGCAGCACCGGGCGGGCGGCGGCGACCCCCACCAGAAAAAAGCGGGGAAGCTTTCGCAACTCCGCAACCTCGGCCGGGTTGCGGATTCCGTCGATTACCCAGCGACCCGGCGATCGGGCCAGGATGGTCTCCCGGACCCGGCGGCCCAGCACCCCGGCGCCTTCCTTTTCCCGCAGGCGGTTGCCGATATCCTGCAGGAGGCGGCGATCCGCCGCTCCCCCCGCGCGGGCCGCTGCCCGTCGCACGATATCGGAAAGGGAAATGGGAGCAAAGGACCGGGACCGGAGAATCCGGATCACCTCCCCTTTGCCACTGCCCATGGCGCCGGTCAGTCCGATATGCAGACCCTGGGGCTCCATTCACTCTTTCCCGTACTGGTAGCGGTCATTGATGATATCCCGTTCCTGCCACTCCCGGATCCAGTCATCCACCATAAATTCCCGGAAGGAACGGTCGGGATCGTCGACGGAACAGACCACCCGGGACAAGCCGGCGTTGATGATCATCTTTTTGCAGATAAAACAGGGAAAGGCGTTGAGTACCTTCCCGTCCGGTTTTTTTTCCCCGTAGATGTACATGGTTCCCCGGTACAGGCTGACCCCGGCCCGGGCGGCATTGATGATGGCATTCTGCTCGGCGTGGACCGACCGGCAGAGTTCGTACCGCTGGCCGGAGGGAATGGCCATTTTTTCCCGCAGGCACTGCCCGTGTTCCAGGGAACTCTTGGTCTTGCGGGGCGCCCCCACGTATCCGGAGGCAATGATCTGGTCCTCGTTGACGATGATCGCTCCGATGGCGACCTTCAGGCAGGTGGAGCGGCTGGATACCACCTGGGCAATATTCAGGTAATACTGGTCTTTGTTGGGGCGCATGGTCTATTATATCACTTCGCGGTCCGGAGGGAAAATATCCTCTCCCGGAAAACCTCCCCTCCCACCCTGGTTCATCCCTTGATGACCAGCAGGGGTTTCATCCGGGCCACCCGGGCGGCCAATCCCGCTTCAGCGGTCACCCGGACCACTTCATCGATGGACTTGTAGGCGGCGGGCATCTCCTCCCGGATTCCCCGGGAAGAATGGGAAAGCACCCGGATTCCCTTCTCATCCAGTTCCCCGGGTATGTCTCTTCCCTCGGAATGATGCAGGGCCTGCTTGCGGCTCATGCTGCGGCCGGCCCCGTGGGGCGCGGTTCCAAAGGCCAGCGCCATCCCTTCCCGGGTGCCCCGCAGCAGGTAAGAACCCTCTCCCATGCTTCCGGGGATGATCACCGGCTGTCCCACCGCCCGATAGGCGTCGGGCAGGGAAGGATGTCCAGGCGGGAAGGCCCGGGTGGCGCCCTTGCGATGCACCAGCACCGACCGGGACCGTCCCCCGATCGAATGACTCTCCTCCTTGGCGATATTATGGGCCTGATCGTACACCAGCCGGATCCCCAGTTCCCCCCGGGAAGAGTGAAAGTAACTTTCCAGGATGGCGATCAGGTCTTCCATGATCAGGTGCCGGTTGGCCCAGGCGAAATTGGAGGCGCCGTTGAGGGCCGCGCGGTAATCCCGGCCCTCGGGGGACCCGATACGGGCGTAAATCAGTTGCTTGTCCTTCAGATCCACCGGGGGGTTCTTTCGGCGAATCCTTTCGATATAATCGGTGGCCACCTGGTGTCCGAAGCCCCGGGATCCGGTATGGATCATGATGACCACCTGGCCGGGGGATATCCCGAAGGCCGCTGCGGCGGGTGGATCGAAAATATCGGTCACCACTTCGAATTCAATGAAATGATTGCCGGCCCCCAGGGAACCCAGCTGCCCCCGGCCGCGGGTAAGGGCCCGGGGGCTGATTACCCCGGGATCCGAAAAAGCCAGCGCCCCCCCGGATTCAATAAAATCCAGGTCCCCAATATCCCCGGCAATCTCCTCCACCACCATCCGGGCGCCCCGGCGCAGCACCCTTTCAAACTGCTTCTTGGAAAGGGATCGGAGGGACCGGGTTCCCACTCCGGTGGGAATCCGGGCGAGAACCGCGCTTCCCAGCGGCTCCATCGCCCTTCGAATTTCCCCGGCCGGGATCGAGGTGGCCACCAGCCGGACCCCGCAGTTGATATCATATCCCACCCCCCCCGGCAGAACGATTCCCTCCCGGGCATCGAAGGCCGCCACCCCCCCGATGCAGAATCCGTAACCGAAATGGATATCCGGCATGGCCAGGGAGCAGGAGATCACACCCGGGAGGGAGGCCACGTTGAGTACCTGCCGGATGGCCCCGTCCGCTACCGCCCGCCCCAGGATCTCTTCGGAAGCAAACACGCAGGCATCCACGGTCATGGCGGAATCCCGTCCCCGGGGATAGACCCACCGGTGCGGTCCTTCCGATTGAAAATCCCTGATCTCCATCTTACCCTCCTACACATCGAAAATAATCCGGGCGGCATAACCGCCGGCCGGCTGCTTTCTGATTTTCAGCCCGTGATAGGTGACCGCCTTGATGGCCCGCGCCAGGCATCCGACCCGGGGGATTTGGGTGATCATCCCGGAAAATTGACCGGAATCCAGGCCGGTGACCCGAAGGTCCGCCGGCAGAAGGGAATCGGTGTCCAGCCGGTAGATCAGGTCGGACAGCAGCAGCACCAGCAGATTCTCGTATCCGTCCCCGGAAAAACGGACCGGCAGGGCGCCGGTCTTTCCGATTTGCGGGGCGGGAGAATATCCCAGGGCCAGGTGCAATGTCCCCCGAAAGGCCTGGACAAAAAGCCCCCGCCGGTCCGGGGCCCGCACCGCCAGTCCGATGTCGGCGGTGGGTGCCGTGAAACGGTAACTGCCCGTTTTCATCTCTTTTTCACCAGGGCCACCGCCGGGGTTACAACAGGATGATCCGGGAGACCAGGAAAAACAGGAACATCAGCGAAAGGGCCCAGGAGATGCCGCTGACCTCCCGTCCCTTCCCCCGGATCAGTTTCAGCAGGGGATGGAGAATGAACCCGATGGCCATTCCGTCCGCGATGGAGTACAGCAGGGGCATGCCGATGATCACCAGAAAAGCGGGAATCGCTTCATCGATCTGATCCCAGGGAATTTTCTTCACTCCCCGAAACATCAGGCAGCCCACCAGCACCAGCACCGGCGCGGTCACCGGGTGCAGCAGCGTTCCCTGGGCCGTGGGGATTCCCTCCCCGATCATTCTCACCAGGGGGCTGAAAAAGGTGGCCAGCAGAAAAAGGCCGCCGGTCACCAGGCTGGCCAGGCCGGTCCGGGCCCCGTGGCTAACCCCGGTGGTGCTCTCGATAAAGCTGGTGACCGTGGAGGTGCCCAGCAGGGATCCGGCCAGGGTGCCGGACGCGTCGGCGGCAAAGGCCCGCTCCGCCCGGGGCAGCTTTCCGTTTTTGATGAACCCGGCCTGGCTGGCGGTGGCGATCAGGGTGCCGATGGTATCGAACAGGTCCATGAACAGGAAAAGCAGGGCGATGATCAGAAAATCCAGGGTAAAAAACCGGGAAAAATCCAGTTGGAAGGCGGTTGCGGCCAGGGAAGGAGGAGGGGCGAGGACCCCCTGGTACCGGATGATTCCAAAGAGCACCCCCCCGGCGGCGGTCAGCAGGATTCCCCACAAAATGGCCCCTTTCACCTTCCGGCTGAAAAGGATCGCCAGCACCACGATGCCGAACAGGGACAGCAACACCGGCTTCTGGCTCAGGTCCCCCATCATCAGCATGGCATCGGGCGCGGGATTCTTGATCACGATCCCCGCCCATTCCAGGCCGATGAAGGAGATAAAGAGTCCGATCCCGATGGCGATGGCGTGTTTCATGGAATCGGGAATGGCGTCGACCAGCCGTTTGCGCACTTTCAGCAGGGAGAGCAGCAGGAACACCAGACCGGAAAGAAAAACCGCCGCCAGGGCGCCCCGCCATCCGAGGGGAATCCCGCTGATGGTGAGGGCGGAAACGGTGACAAACAGAAAGTTCTCCCCCATCCCCGGGGCCAGGGCGATGGGATAGTTGGCCAGCACCCCCATCAGGATGGTGGCCAGGGCCGCCGCCAGGCAGGTGGCCACCATCACCGCATCAAAATCCATGCCCGCCATGGACAACACGCCGGGCTGCACGAAAATGATATAGGCCATGGTCATGAAGGTCACCAGCCCGCCGCCGACCTCCCGGCGTACGCTGGTTTGATTTTCCCGCAATCGAAAAAACCTCTTCATGACCATTACTCCTCTGGCCTTCGATCCGGTTCCAGCCTGAACCGAATCTCCACCTCCCCCCGGGCCATCCCCTTCAGGGATTGCAGAAAACCGGCCAGGGTGTTTTTCAGGGTGGTGGAAACAAAGGGATTGAGGGCCACCATCTCTCCCCGGACCCAAAGTTCCAGGTCCTCCTTTTCCGAAAGATACACGCACTGCCGGGCCTCTCGTTTCCCCTTCAAAACCGCGGCCGCCAGGTGGGCGCAGTCCGGCTCTCCGCACTTTCCACAGTTCAGATTGGGCAGCAGGAATCCCCGCTCCCAGACCTGCCGGGCGAGGTCATCGATATCCGGCGGCCCCCATATCTTCGGCCCCTTCAAAACCTCACTGTAGCAGCCCAGTTCCACCCCGGCGGAGAGGCGGGAAATCTCCTCCCGGTCGCGCAGACAGAGGATGCGGGGGCAGGTTTTGAACTGCTTGTACCCCTCGATGATCACCACCGGCTCTTGGACCTGGTGGATCAGCCGGGTGTAGCCGGTCCTTTCCCGCTGCATCCGCAACAGGGCGTCATCGAAGACCCCCGTCACCCGGGAAGCATTCTCAAACAGCCGGCCGGTGTCGTCATCGGGCCGCCGGATATTCCCCCGACCATGCTTGATCACGGCGATATCCCCTATCCCTCTCTTTTTCAAGGCCGAAACCAGCTGTTGAATCAGGCTGGTTTTGCCGCTTTTCTTAAATCCCACCACCTGTACGGCCCGGATCGGTTTCATCGGTCTCCTTGCCCCGATTATAGGCCTTCATCCCCGATAATGCAAGGATTTTTCCGGGCCAAAGGCTTCCAAAAAAAGTCAAAATGTGCTATAATACGGGCAAAATTGATGGATAGGAGGTTTTAAATGAAAAAACAAACCCGGTTGCTCCTGACTCTCCCCGCGCTCCTGGTTTTCCTGCTTGCCTGCCAACCCCGGCTGGATACCGACCAGGCCGAGCTGAACGTCGAATTTAATACCCCCTTATACAGCAATATTTTTACCGACATATCCTATAACTGGAAATTGAAAGAAGGCATTTTTGAATACGATCCCGATTACCAGGTCTTCGTGCATTTCTGGCAGGAATCCACTGACATGATGCTGCTGCAGGATGATCATCCCCTGCCCTGGAAAGCCGCCGACTGGAAGCCCGGCGCCACCCTGGCCTATACCCATGAAGATCTGTACATCCCCAACTTCATCGACTACCTGAGCCTTGATTACGGGAGCCAGGAGACCATCATCCTCAGCGCCGGCATTTACCATCCCGATCGGGCGGACAGCAAAAAAACCCTGTTACGCAAAGAGCTGAAGATCAACCCCCGGCCCATGGACTACCCCAAGATCACCTATGCCCGGGGCTGGTATCCCGAGGAAACCATGGAGTACCAGACCGTGGATCCCTGGAAGTGCAGCTGGCGCTGGACCAAGCAGGAAGCGGACCTGATCGCCGACAACATGCACCAGGACCTGGAATTGCATGTCTACGGTCAGGTACGGGCAGACCTCCTGGAAGGCCAGGAAGTGGAGATCCTGATCCAGGGCACCCCGATCGACCGGTTCAATCCCGACCAGAATATTTTCCAGAAGGTTTACCGGCTGAAAAAAGAAGACCTGGGAGAAGGCGATGAATTCATCATCGGGATCAACACCAACCAGACCTTCGTTCCCGCCCGGGTCGAAGACAGCGCGGATGAACGGGAGCTGGGAGTGCGGATCATGCTGATCAACCTGCTTCCCGTCAACCGCTGATCTTCGGATCCGTCCCATCCGAAAACCAGGCCGATGAGCGCCAGGATACCGTACTATTTTAAATGGCCCGGGCCGGGCCGGGTATAATACGGCCGCAAAGGGGGTAAGAAATGGTTAAGAAATTCATCGGATTTTTTCAATTCCGGTTGACACCGCCGGATTTATTCAGTAAAATCTCGTGTTTATTGATCCGGGAGAAAAAAAATGAACTATAAGAAACTGGTACGGGTGATGAACATCTGGATGTTCGTCTCCATGGTGCTGATTCTGAGCCTGCTGGTTCTGGGCCAGAAATTCGTTGCCAACCAGAAGATAATTGATGAGCAGAATCACAGTATTCTGGCCTACAAGATCAAGATGAGCAAGATGCAGAAGAACCTGGGCAATTTCGACCTCTACAAATTCAAGGAAGACGTGCTCACCCGCAAGTATCCCCGGTTCTCCGCCGTTTCCGACGTGGTCTACCAGAAGAGCAAGGAATTGAATATCGATCCCCTGCTGGTCCTGAGCATCATCGAAATCGAGAGCGCCTTCAATCCCCTGGCCGTCTCCGGCAAGGGGGCCTACGGCCTGATGCAGATCAACTACAAGGTATGGAAGAAGGAACTGGATATCGATTTTGACCGCATATTCGACATGGCCTACAACGTGGAGCTGGGGATCCGGATTTTCAAGCAGTATCTCTACCACACCAAGGGCAATATCCTGCAGGCCCTGCACCTGTACAACAACGGGTTTGCCTACAACAACACCGCGTACAAGTACAAGGTGATCTCCACCGACTTTCTCAAAGAGGAAAACCTGGAAAAAGGCCGGACAATCCTGTGATTTTCCGGAGGGTCAGAGACCCGCGGCCTGGAGGATTTCCCGCAATCGCCGGGCGGATACCGCGGTTTTGGGCCGTCGGGGGGGAATACAGCCGTCGGCGGCGGGAGCGATGGAGATCTCGTAGGTTCCGATCTTTCTGGCCAGCTTGACGATATCTTCCTTTTCAAACCCGATCAGGGGACTGTAGACCGGACTGGCAAGTCCCTTCTTATAAGCAAAGAGGTTGGGCAGGGTCTGGGAAGCCACCTGGGCCAGGTTGTCTCCGGTGATAATGCCCAGGGCCTCCTTTTCCTCCGCCAGCCGGCCGGCCAGCCGGTGCATCAGGTGCTTGCAGATCAGGCAG